>ENA-OOXJ01000331-OOXJ01000331.1-human-gut-metagenome-genome-assembly--contig:-NODE-331-length-42015-cov-3.462345_pt1 | contig 42015 bp, 35 predicted proteins | sample MGYA00241587_ERZ501343 | MGnify/ENA primary metagenome ERZ501343 (study PRJEB25962, sample SAMEA2042918) | human gut metagenome | biome: human gut; feature: human-associated habitat; material: faeces... | reverse complement strand
CCGGGGATTTTACCCCGGCCATTTAATTAAGCGGTGATTTTTCTATTATCCTCATCGTCCTTCTTAAATTTGGTGCTTCCGTACTTCATGCGGATTTCATCCATGGACTTTTTGCCCCGGTATCTGTTTTTGTGTTCTTCCGGTGGGCACCAGTACCATTTTTTCTTTTTTGGTGCCCAGCGGCAACCCCACGATTTCAAAGCGTCTTTGTGAATCTTGGTATTGCCGTCAATCCACAGCCAGGAGCCGCAAAGCTCAACATTTATGCCGTCAAGATTTAAGAGCTTATCAATGATTTCCTTAAATTTGGCCGCTTCAGCGGTTTCCTTTTCTACAGTTTCTTCTTTAATGGTGTCACCGTCTTTATTGGTGGCGGTCTTGAGTTTTCTGTGGTATTCCTCGGCCATAGCTCGGAAATCTTCATCCGTGCCGCCCCGGTCGGGGTGGAGCTTCATGGCCCATTTTTTATATGCTTTTTTCAGTTCGTCAATTTTGGTGATGTTGTCAAAGTACATTTTTGATTCCCCCTTATGCAAACCGGCTTTTCATGATTCCGTGGTGGTAGGCCTTCAGCAGCTTTTCCCTTGATTCATGTACCTATTTATCCAAAACCTTTAAATCAAGGATATTCAAGCTGAAAAGCGGCTTTTCATTGGTCAGATGGTTAGTAATGATAATGGAATTGCAGAGATAATCGCCGCTTTCGTTCAGCGGCCCTAACCACAGGATAGCGGCAGGGGTGGCCTTGATTTTGGCGTCTTCATCAAACCAGATATCATATTTCTTGTTGTTAATGTTTACTACAACACGGTTTACATAGTCGCAATTAAGGATTTTATAAAAGTCCTTTAAAAGGTTGCGGCCCGTCCGGATAATGGCGGTGCCTACTTCATATTCTTTTTTTGCGTTCGGGGTGATGGTGTAAATTCGTGCGGTGTTCATCTTGCTACTCCTTTCATGTGGTGAATGATGGGGTTATGCGCTTATTTTCTTTAAACGGTCTTCAAGCGTCCTTGCGGTGATGTTTTCAAATACATAATGAACCTTGTTATCTACAAACAGGAAACGAATGATATAGAATCGGGCCGTGGGAAACTGATGAATTATTGCTCTTTTGTATCTGACTTCTTCAGTGCTTTTAGAAACTACACTCTGAAGAAATGTGCCATTCTCTCGAACTACCCAGAAGAAAATGGATTCCTTGCCGCTTTTGGCGGTCGTGTCATTAATCTTCCCGATTTCCTTTACATCATATTTGTAGAAATCGGATTTCCATGCTTTTACATAGGTTTCAATCTCATTGGCCATATACTTTTTCAACGCTTCAAGATTTTCAAAAAATAATCTCATGGTGGTTACTCCTTTCTGACTGATAAACCTTTGAAAAGTCCTGTATTTATCGTGCTTTTCTTATCTATTATTATACAGTATTTTCCCGATTTTGTCAATTCATTTTTATAACTTTATAAAACTGATTTATAAAAAGTAGGTTTAAATGAGTGCCAGTGACTTGCACGCTATAAAGTCCATTTTTCCGCTCTGCGGAAAAATACAAAGCAGGCTTTTAAAACCACCGCACCCCTGCCGCCCCGAAGGAATGACACCCAAGCCAACCCCGGCCCGGCTTTCATTACTTTTTCCAGCGAAAGTTTTCTTTTGATGGCCCATGAGGTAAAAACGCCGCCTTGTACGTGTCGGGGTGTGAAACAGCCCCTACAGGTACAAGGCGGCGTATGGTTTAGGAATCGGAACCGCTGCGCCGTTTCACGGGGCACCGGGCCGATTCTTGATTTTTATTTCCCAGGCCATTTTTAATGGCCCATGTTTTTCCCAGGCAGGGCATCTGTCTTTAGATGGAGCATAGGGAGCAGGAGCCAGGCTGGAATAGTCAATGAACAGACGGGCGGCACCTTATGTTTTTTTCTAAAAGCGCCCGACTGCTCATTGACTGTGAAGGCCGCCAGCGGATGCGAACGGAGCGGAGTTTAAAGACAGACGCCCTGCCTTCTGATGGTCGGTGTAAAATTATTCATATTTGTTTTTATTTCCATTTTATAGTTCCATGCTGTGCATGGAACTATAAAATGGAGCGGCCCTTTTTCTGAAGCCGCTTCCTGTTTCTGTTTGCTGGCTCTTTCCCCGTATCAGGAGCAAAGCGGATGATCCGGGGAAGGAGCATTGATTTTAGAAGAAATATCTTTCTTCAGAAAGCACGAGAAAGAAGCAGACCCCAGCTTATGCCCGGATGAGTGGAGCGGTTCAGCGGAAGGAAGAAGGGCATAAGCTGGGGTCTGTGCCTTTTTGGTGCTTTCCCTGTTTCACTTTTAGTATTTTTTATAAATATATTTTATAAAGTTATAAAAATGCACGGCCATGGCCAGAAAGGGGGAGCATAGGAAGAACGGCCCGGACGATGTAGAATCCGGACAGCCGCATGGGAGAACCACAATTCATCTCCGCACTGCATGGCTCACATGGAGACTGCGGCTGTCCGGGTGCGGAATCAGGACGGGCCGTGAGGACGGAGCGACCATCTTTCCGGCTATGGCGGTGCAGGGGTGGAAAGAAGAGTAAATGATCCTGCCTATCCGGTCTGCCATTAGGCTGACGGAATAGGCAGCTTTTTAAGGTGGAAGAAGGAAGGGTAAGTGGGTGGGGTGTTTCCATTGGTCTTCCTTCAATAGAGAAATGCAGGTTTTGGGGTATGGTATGGGATTATAGAATACTTTTTATTGAAGAAAAAGTGGGTTTTTCTGTATTTTTTGTGGGAGCTATACGGCTCAAGTTACAAAAGTCGTATTATCACTTCCCTCTAGTTACAAAAAGCAGTATATAACCTTTTTGTAAATGTAAAAATTAGTTGTATGGTATATAGCTTCATTCTTGATATTTTTTATAATTTAATTTTATAAGGTTATAAAAATGCACTGTCCATCCCTGCAGGAAGGAAGCGGAGCCGAACACGACACGGACGATGGAATACCTGAAATGCCGCTATTTTATACCACTATTGACTGCAATAGCCCATGAAGAGAAAGGGAAAGCGGCATTCCAGGCATGGAATCAGGATGGGGCGTGGGAGACGGAGCGACTGCCTGCAGGGACGGACGGTGCATGGATATAAAGGAAAGAATCAATGAAAAACTCCTGCCTGGTCTGCTGGTTTCCAGCGGACGGGGCAGGAGTATCTTTATGGGGTGATTGTAGGCACGGGTAAGTGGGTGGGGTGTCCCATGGGTTTGCCTTTAAGGTTTTCGCCAGGCAAAGATCATTGTGTTCGTTTATGCAGAAACAGTACAACTTTCACGACTATGAAGACGAAGGCCGCTATGAAAGCACATTCTTCAGGGGGAAGGAACCTTGTCAATATGAAGAATACACCGATTGCCAGCCCGAAGGCCAGCATGATTTGGCATATGAAAATGATGATAGCACAGGCCAGGCCCAGGACGAAGTAGGCCCCTATGAATGAAATAATGGTATCTCCGGCGTTAGTCCAGATCCAGGATAGAATGTGGATGAGTGTTTCCATGATTTTCCCCTTACCTGCATTGCATCTGAAGGATTTTTCAGATATAATGAATATGGTGTTCATCTTGTCCTTTTCAGGATTTGATGAAGGAAAGAAGCTGCTTGTGGTGAGCGGCTTCTTTTATTTTTCTTTTTCCTGTTTCTCTTCCAGTTCTCTTATGAACCGGTAAAGAATGGGCATACTGCATTTACATCTTTTGGCAAGTTCTTTTTTAGTTTTGATTCGTCTTGTCATGTAAAGATCATATAGGTCTTTGAAATTATCCGGGGCTTTCATGCTGATCCGGCCCTTGTACCGGCCTTTTGCCTTGGCGATTGCTACGCCTTCCCTTTGCCGTTCCAGGATTAATTCTCTTTCAAAGGTGGCAATGGCTCCGATCATGGTTATCATCATTTTCCCGGTAGGGGTGGTTGAGTCCAGGTTTTCTTTCTGACTGACGATTTTTATATTTTTCTTTTTCAGTTCATCCATAATAGTTAGAAGGTCTATGGTGTTCCTGGCTAGGCGGCTGAAGGATTCTACATAAATGGAATCACCTTCTCTGGCGAAGGAAAGCATGGATTGAAGAACAGGTCTTTCCGTATTCTTTCCGGATGCTTTCTCTTCAAACCATTTTTCTATATGGTATTTCTTCAGGTCTTCATATTGACGTTCCGGGTTCTGGTCTGCGGTTGACACACGGACATAGGCAATGTTCATTGTGCTTTTCACCTCGTTTTATGGTATAATAATGGCAACGAGATAGCCGTTTATATTAATCCTTGCAACGGGAACGGCTTCCTCTTCCATATTTTTAGTATGAAGAAAGCCTTCCGAAGCCTTGGTAGGCTTTTTTCATGTGCTAATTACTTAGACATGATTGTGGCAACTAGGATACCAAATGCGATCATCAGGGATAATGCTTCGTAAACTTTCATAGTGCCACCCCCTCTCCATTTACATTTTGAGGGGAGAAAAAGCCGTAATATAAAAAACTATCTCGTCATAGTTATTTTACCATTTTGATAGTATTTCTTCAATTTAGATTCAAAGATTTTATGTAATCTTTGCAAATAAAATAGAAAATGGATTTCAAATTTATGCTTTTTACATTTAAATTTGAACTACACCCTATATTTATACTTTATGGGGCAGGATCTTATTTTTATTCCCGGCATTCAGGTTTCCGGGTTATTTTTTATTTTCGGACGGCTATGCCGTCCGCCGATTTTTTAGCAGTAAAGGTTGACAATTAAAAAGTAAAAAGTTCGGGCTTCCGATTAGGATCGCCCGGACTTTTTACTTTTCAATTAAGGAAGTACGGCAGTGATATCTTCATTGCTCCATCCATAATTAGGTACAATTTTATTAACGATTGCATACCAAAGTGTATCATCAATTCCAGGTACGGATTCGTTGTTAAGTTCATAGATATGGTCTGCTTCTACATCTTCTACACTTGTTCAATAGTCAGCGGAATGTTCATCTTCCAAGTGGATTTGAAACATTTCATGGTTTTCAGTGAATCCGACTTCCGAATAGATGGCATATTTTTTTCCATTGACGGTTACATAAATAGACAACATAGCAATATCAATTTCCGGTTCAAACCTATCAATAGAAAGTACAGGTTTCCCATTTTTTACTACGTCAATTTTTGAACGGCAGTGTTTTAATGGGTTATTTTAGTTATTCAGACATTCTTGCATTTTCCCAAAGGGATGCATGGGCCCATGTTAGTTCCTCGCCGGAAAGCTCGTAAAAGATGTGCTCGCCTTCGAGGAGAATTCTCAGCGCATTGAGCCTATGGCTTTTAGCCTCAATTTCGACTTCGTCGAAGTACTTATTGAGCTCCCTTGCGGAGCTCCGGATTTCTGCCGGATAGTTGGTGATTTCTTTATACATGTCGTTCAGTTTTTGGGGGAAAGGTTCAGCATCTGCGAAGGCTTGGAAAACGTTAAGACCTTTCTTTTCATCCCAAGCCCTTACATTTCTGTCCAGGGCAGCCATACGGGTTGCTACCCAATTAACTTTATCTTTCTTGCTCCATGTTTCCGGTAATGTCATCATTGTTGTTTCCTCCTTGTGAAATCTACTAAAACTTTACACGGTAGTTGATAAAGTGCTTGCGGCACGGGGGATATGTTCGAAAATTTCTCTTGCGTTGTTTACGGTGTTGGTGTTCATCTTATTTATCTCCTTTTCTTAAATTGGCCGGTGGTGGCGGCTTTATGCATTTCTTTCCGCTAATAATTTTTCAATGTAATCAGCGTCTACGATTGTGATGGTAACAGGCTTTAAAGTGTAGTTAATTTCGGGTAAATCTTTTGATTCTTCAAGGGCTTCTGTAATGAGTTTTTCAATGGTCTTCACCCCGTAGCTCTTTGCTTTTGATGTTGAAATCATTTCATAGCCGATTTCATCGGCTATTTCTTCAGCCGATGTCATGGAAATGGCTTTCGGGTCGTTACTGCTTATAATGCCCTGCGTATAGGGGCTTACCGTAAACCATTTATCACTTGTGTGATAGTGTCCGCTTTCATAGTTCATCATTTCCATGATTTTCCATGGTGTACACTTACTGAAATAGCGGTTCACGTTTTCCGGCGTGTTCTCTTCAATGCTGAAGGTCTTCACCATTTCGGCGTAACTGTTGTAAATCTTGATAAAATCAAGGTCGTTAAGCTCTTTCAAGGCGATACCGATTTTATAAACCAATCTGTCTTTTTGCGCTTCATTTAGAGCTGAAATATCAAAGATGTTATTCATGGCTATTTACTCCTTTCTGACTGATGAATCTTTGAAAATCCCTGTATTTATCGGGCTTTTCTTATCTATTATTATACAGTATTTTCCCAATTTCGTCAATTCATTTTTATAACTTTATAAAACTGATTTATAAAAAGTAGGTTTAAATGAGTGCCAGTGACTTGCACGCTATAAAGTCCATTTTTCCGCTCTGCGGAAAAATACAAAGCAGGCTTTTAAAACCACCGCACCCCTGCCGCCCCGAAGGAATGACACCCAAGCCAACCCCGGCCCGGCTTTCATTACTTTTTCCAGCGAAAGTTTTCTTTTGATGGCCCATGAGGTAAAAACGCCGCCTTGTACGTGTCGGGGTGTGAAACAGCCCCTACAGGTACAAGGCGGCGTATGGTTTAGGAATCGGAACCGCTGCGCCGTTTCACGGGGCACCGGGCCGATTCTTGATTTTTATTTCCCAGGCCATTTTTAATGGCCCATGTTTTTCCCAGGCAGGGCATCTGTCTTTAGATGGAGCATAGGGAGCAGGAGCCAGGCTGGAATAGTCAATGAACAGACGGGCGGCACCTTATGTTTTTTTCTAAAAGCGCCCGACTGCTCATTGACTGTGAAGGCCGCCAGCGGATGCGAACGGAGCGGAGTTTAAAGACAGACGCCCTGCCTTCTGATGGTCGGTGTAAAATTATTCATATTTGTTTTTATTTCCATTTTATAGTTCCATGCTGTGCATGGAACTATAAAATGGAGCGGCCCTTTTTCTGAAGCCGCTTCCTGTTTCTGTTTGCTGGCTCTTTCCCCGTATCAGGAGCAAAGCGGATGATCCGGGGAAGGAGCATTGATTTTAGAAGAAATATCTTTCTTCAGAAAGCACGAGAAAGAAGCAGACCCCAGCTTATGCCCGGATGAGTGGAGCGGTTCAGCGGAAGGAAGAAGGGCATAAGCTGGGGTCTGTGCCTTTTTGGTGCTTTCCCTGTTTCACTTTTAGTATTTTTTATAAATATATTTTATAAAGTTATAAAAATGCACGGCCATGGCCAGAAAGGGGGAGCATAGGAAGAACGGCCCGGACGATGTAGAATCCGGACAGCCGCATGGGAGAACCACAATTCATCTCCGCACTGCATGGCTCACATGGAGACTGCGGCTGTCCGGGTGCGGAATCAGGACGGGCCGTGAGGACGGAGCGACCATCTTTCCGGCTATGGCGGTGCAGGGGTGGAAAGAAGAGTAAATGATCCTGCCTATCCGGTCTGCCATTAGGCTGACGGAATAGGCAGCTTTTTAAGGTGGAAGAAGGAAGGGTAAGTGGGTGGGGTGTTTCCATTGGTCTTCCTTCAATAGAGAAATGCAGGTTTTGGGGTATGGTATGGGATTATAGAATACTTTTTATTGAAGAAAAAGTGGGTTTTTCTGTATTTTTTGTGGGAGCTATACGGCTCAAGTTACAAAAGTCGTATTATCACTTCCCTCTAGTTACAAAAAGCAGTATATAACCTTTTTGTAAATGTAAAAATTAGTTGTATGGTATATAGCTTCATTCTTGATATTTTTTATAATTTAATTTTATAAGGTTATAAAAATGCACTGTCCATCCCTGCAGGAAGGAAGCGGAGCCGAACACGACACGGACGATGGAATACCTGAAATGCCGCTATTTTATACCACTATTGACTGCAATAGCCCATGAAGAGAAAGGGAAAGCGGCATTCCAGGCATGGAATCAGGATGGGGCGTGGGAGACGGAGCGACTGCCTGCAGGGACGGACGGTGCATGGATATAAAGGAAAGAATCAATGAAAAACTCCTGCCTGGTCTGCTGGTTTCCAGCGGACGGGGCAGGAGTATCTTTATGGGGTGATTGTAGGCACGGGTAAGTGGGTGGGGTGTCCCATGGGCTTGCCTTTAGGGTTTTTGCCAGGGAGTATCGCTGTTTCTTCAGAAAATGGCTTATATTGGCTTTAGAGCCGTTTTCCAGGCAGCATATGATAAATCATATGCCCGGAAATTATCGGATTTTTATTTTTCGGGTCATTTTTCATTTTCGGACGGCTATGCCGTCCGCCGATTTTTCACTTCCGCAGGTTAACAATCGGCATAATAAAAAACGGGCCTCGTTAGGATCGCCCGTTTTTTCATTTTATGGCAGGTCTTCCAAGTGACCAGCCGCAATTCCGGCCAGTTTCCAATACTCTCTTAAGGTAATACCGTTTGGGAGTATCAGTCGGGTGGTATTAATAGCAAAGGATTTCGCATCGTTTTTGGCCAGTTCTTCCAAGTGAGGGAATTTTACCAAGATTTTATCTACGGCATTATGTAAACCGGCATTTTCAAGTTCTTCAGCGTATTTCATATTTATCACCCTTTTATTTCCTTTTGATTTTCTTCTTTTTTGAATGTTTTGATGAGTTCCCGTAAGGTGAGGTCGCTTACATCAATCCAAAAATCGGCGGTGGTTTTGCTCTTCAGCCAGTCCATCAGTTTATCATATTCCTTGATGGCTTCCGGAGAATAGATTAAAGCATCAATGAATTTTACTTTATCTATGATTATATTCCGAATTTTCACTGCCCAGGCTACCTGTCTTTCGGTTCCCGTAAGTGGCGGCAGTCCTTCTTCTTCAGCCCGTTTCTGCTCTTCCTTATTTCTGCATTCTTCACAGGTACCGTATTGTTCATACCAGTAGATTTTCTGATTACGTTCTTTTTCAGTCCCGTAAATCTGTATGGTTTCGGTATGACCGCAGGACATTTTAACATCATATTTCATTTTTTAGCCTTCCTTCAGCAAAAGACAGGTTCCCCAAAAAGGGCGGTCTGCAGGATTTCATCTACAATGTATCCATCAATGTATGTGAGGTCTAAACCATACTCATCTTTCAATCTAGCTAAAATAAGCAGGTTTTCTTTCCTTTCGTCCGGACAGGTTTCAATGTACGTTTTTACCCCTTTAATCAGTTTGTCCAGTGTGAGGGGGTACTTTTCAATGTCGTTACCTTCTTCATCAGTTTCAAAGGCTTCTGTAGTATAAAAGGCAAGTTCGCCGCCGTTTGCAATGGCTTCCGCTTCCGGTTCCCCTTTGACTTTTTCGGGAGCGGCTGGGTCGATTTCTACCGGCTTTTCAATGCCGCAGTAGTCGCACCAGTAAGTGGACGCCCCGTTAATGGCATCGGTGATAATCGTCCGCACATCTTCCTTTTTTAAAATGACCGGTTTCCCGTTGTAAAGAGAGATTTCCATTTCCCATTCTTTTCTAGCTTCTTTGGTGTTCATCATGTTTTCTCCTTTTTTACTTATGGTTTTTATGTCGTTCATCCCATGCCATGGTACGGGTGATGGCTTCTTCAATGGCCTTGTTACCCCAGGTCTTGGCGGTGGTGTCACTCAAGATGGCATCATATAAAATGTCATTTACCTTGATAGGGGAGATGGCTCTTACGTCATTCCCACTGTAGAGACGGCCATTTTCTTTCATGTAATAGCGGTCTTCGGGGTGGTAAAACCGGATTGCGCTTGTTTCAATCAGTACCCGTCTTTCCGTCTTTGTCATGTGATTAGACATGATAGGGGCCTTTTTTAACTTTCGTGCATAGGCGTTATGAATCTTTCTGTAGGCTTCATCAGTCATGGCCTTCAGCGCAAACCGGATATTCATTTCAAGCGCCCGCTTCCCGTCTTCTGACAATTCAGAAATATCAAAAATGCGATTCATGGATTATCACGCTCCTTTCCTTTAAAATGCCGATTTGTATAGATACTATCGGCTTTTCTTATCTCTTATTATACAGCATAATTCCGATTCCGTCAATTCATTTTTATAACTTTATAAAACTTAATTATAAAAAATCAACTTAAATGAGTGCCAGTGACTTGCACGCTATAAAGTCCATTTTTCCGCTTTGCGGAAAAATACCAGGCAGGCTTTTAAAGAGGGGAGAAAAGGCCACGCCGCCACTGTCTCCAAACCCAGACCGCCCCGGCTCTTTCAACCCTTTTCAGCTTAAGTTTTCAGGTGATATTTTCTTTCTGCTTTTGAAGTCTTCTTTCTTTTCTCAGCTGTATAATGGCCCTGGCCAGTCTTTCTCTTTTGGTGGGACGTTTTCTGTGGTATACAGAGGGCTTAGGCTCTTCATCCGGCATGGGTACAGTCCATGGGCCTGGTGTTCCGTCAATGATGGTTTTCAGCTTGTCATATTCTTTTCGGATTGATTCTATGTAATCCCAGGTGTAGGACGGCGCATAGCCGTTTACATTGCCCGGCCCGGCGTTGTAGCTGGCAAGGGCCAGGTTATACCGGTATGGATTATTTGGATTCTGGCCGTCCAGCATTTCCTTCATGTACCTGGTGCCGCCTTCGATGTTCTGGTAAGGATCGCTGGGGTCAACATTCAGATAATCGGCGGTGCCCGGCATAAGCTGGGCTATGCCCCTGGCTCCTGCTGAAGAAACGGCAGAATTATGGAAGTTGCTTTCTACATAAAAGACGCTGGCCATAAAAAGGGGATCTATGCCGTATTGTGCTGAAGTCTGATAAATAGCCCCTGCTATTTCTTCAGCCTGGGTGGGGTTGTATTGTGCTATGTATTCGGATAGGGTCATAGCATGGCTGGCCACGGGCATGGTAAATACTATGCCCGTTACCAGGAGAAGGGTTCTTATCTTCATTTTGAGTTTCATATCAATACCCCATGGCTTTAAAATTCTCCGTTACTTCATCTATGGTCTGGCTTTCGGAAATGTCGATTAACCGGGCCTGTTCGGCGGTGATTTCAAGATCCAGCCAGTTTTCATGATCTTCATATTCGGGGTTCTTCGGATTCTTCCAGTCGTTTTTGTCCTTCAGCTTTCGTCCGAAATATTTAAGCTGCGGTGGATATTCATTGAAGATCCTGTCCATAACTGCGGCCATTTTATAAAGTTCTCTGTATTCTTTGCCGGTTTTATTATTCTGCTGTTTGTCCAGCTCATTGGAAACCTTGGTTTTTAGGTTGTAAATGGCGGTAATGATGTTGTTCAGGTCGTTCCAGTACTCCTTGTAAGAGTTGTTGTCATTCATGTTTTCTGCTATTTCTTCAGGGGTGATGGGCCTGAAGGTGAGGTTCCATTTGATTTCCATATTTTCTATTTTATTGGCAAGGTTTTTGTTAGTGTCTGTAAGCTGGCTTATAGTTTTGATTTTATTGGAAATATCTGTGGCGTTGGTCTGCAGCTTTCCTGATGTTTCCTGCATCATGTCGCATCGGTTTTTTACTTCATCCATGGTGTTTGATTGATGGTCTATCCGGCTTTTAATATCCAGCAGGGCCAGAAGGATCTTGTCAAATACATTGACCTGTCCTTCTATGGTTTTTGGTTTTTCTTTCTTTTTTTGAGTTGATTCCTTTTGGGTTTCCTGTGCTTCAGCTTTTGCTCTGGCCTGGGCTTTTTCTTCTTCGGGAATGGTGGGGTCATCCTGCACAGCTATTTCCGAAACGGCTTCTTTTTTAATTTCATCCGGATTTTCCCTGTTCTTTGTCATGTCCATGTTTTTCTCCTGGATTTGAATGATAGAATATCCACCCCGGCCCATGGCCGGGATGGATTCTACCTGAAATTAAAAATTATGCTTCTATAACTCTCTTACGGCTGATTATTCTCTGCCGCCCCTTCCGGTGTTTCTTGCATGGCTCTTGGATTTTGCCTTGTCCATGGTATTGGCTTTTTCTGCCACTTTGGTCATTCTTGCTTTCCAGTCGGCTTTCTTCAGGGCTTTGGCCTGGGCGTTTTCCTGTGCCCATTTCCCGGCCTGATTTTTCATGTACGCTTCGGTCTTGGCAATGGTTTTTTCCGTCTCGTTCTTCTTGACTTCCTTTACGATGTCCAGACCTTCCCTGCCTTCTTTGCCGTTGGCAAATTTGTTGATGATTTCTTCCTGGCTCATGTTGTTCTTACGGATTTCATCCATGTCGGCGGTGAAGGAGACAGTCTGTTTTACGATACGCATTTTACCGTCATTCTGCTGTTTCATGACCGGTGTATTTTCATGGTAGTCTTTCATGTACTTTCTGGGATCGCTTTCCAGGCCCATTTTCTTTCTGGTTTCGGAAATCTTGGCTTCAAGGAATTTACTCATGGTTACGGTGTTTCCGAACTCGTTTTCAATGGACTTGATCTGGGTGTCCAGGGTCTTCATGGAACGGGAGAGGGCTTTATTGATCTGATTTCTTGTGGCCATATCCTTGAACTGCGGATCGGCTTTCAGCCTTTCTTCCATCTTCTGCACGTTGATGGGTGCATAGTCATAGTAATGGCTGGCCGGAATAGACTTGCCCTGATTGGCTGCGTCGGCGTGGAAATCATTTTCCATCTTCTGAATCTGTTCTCTGGTCTTCCGGGTACGGGTGAGGAACATGACTTTTTCCTTTACATTGGCGGCGGCTTTCACGCTGGCGTTGATGTCATGGTTCAGCTTTTCCGGATGTTCTTTGTAGTATTTGGCCAGCTTCTTTCCCTCTTCTTTGGAAATCCATTCTTTGAAAGGTTTGTTGGAAAGGCCCATTTCACGGTTAATGAGGGCGGCTCCCAGCTTGGTTCTAAATTCCGTCCTGGCCGCTTTTTCGGTCTTGGAGATTACTTTTCTTTCGCCTGTCTTTCCTTCTTTGCCCTGCAGGTATTCGCCCTGTTCCAGGTCTTTGTTGCCGCCCATGGCAAGGGTATTTTTTATGGCGTATTCAGTGACGGCGTTATAGAAGCCTTCCCGGTTGTTCCGGTACTTGTCCACTTCTGGAAGGGGCATGGGCTGGGTAACATCGGTGCGGCCTTCTTTCATGGCTCTTTCGTAGGTGTATTCCCGGCTCTTATGCATCTCGGCCATACGCTGGGCCAGGTTGGTTTCAATGTCTGTCTTTTCAAAATCCTTATACTGGAAATCACCTTTGCCCTTGTCCCCTAAATCAAGGTCTTTGGCATTGAAGTATTTATAGGTGCGGCCCATCATGCGGCCTTTCACATTGCCATTTTCATCCTTGGCAAGGTTGCCGAACTCGTCTTTCTCCGCTTCAGCGGAAAAGTTGATGGCCCGTACTGCCTTTGCCCCTTCGTGGATGTGTACACCCTCTTTAATGGCCTGGTTGTTTGTCATGAAGCGCTGATCTGTTAGTCCTTCAGCCTGGGCCATGATTTCAATGGCCTTTTTATCCTGAATCTGTGTGCCGGTGGTGGCATTGTACAGAGGGCCTTTCAGGCTTTCCAGATTGTCCACAAACTTGCCGCCGCCGTTTTCCAGCTCTGCAATGATTTCATTGTTGACTTCATTTTTAACTTTTTTTGCGTCTTCGGTCATTCCGTAATTCATGATGTTCTTCCTTTCCGGGCGGTTCGCCTTCGACCGCCCATAAACTGTGTAGATAATTTGAATGTGTGGGTTACAGGCCTAAATCTTTCTTCAGCTCTTCTTCCTCTTCTGCAGGAAGCTCCGGTAAAAGCTCTTCCGGAATATCATCCTGGGAAAGATCATCGCCGGTTTCAGCAATGAGCTTTTCCAGATCTTCCTGGTCTTTTTCCGGCAGATCTCCTTTTCGGATGATGTGGGTTCCTTCTTCAAGAACCAAATCTTCTTCCAAATCTTCTTCCATACGTTCACCCCCTTTCATGGCTTGGTTTATGGAAATCTGAAGGGATATTCCTATCAGATGATTCCTTTCATTGATTCAAAGTCCTTTTCCTTCACTGCCTTTTTACAGTCCGGATAGCGGTTGCAGCCATAGAAAATACCATACTTGCCATGGCGCTGTACTAAATAGCCTTCGCCGCATTCAGGGCATTTTACAATCTTTGGCTTATTCTTTATGGCAGGAAAGGCCATGCGGCATTCCGGATTGGAACAGCGGAATTCGTCCTGCACTTCATCCTCAAAGTACTTGCTCTTGTAAGTCTTTCTCAAGAGATATCCATTGTGGCACTTGGGGCAGGGGTACTGCTTGTTGATGATTTTTATGTCTGATTTCACGATGGCGGTTACGTCTTCAGTGACTTTCTTTATGATTTCTTCAGGGGTCATTTCTCCCTTTTCCACTTTTGTCAAATCTTCTTCCATCTGGGCGGTGTAGTCCGCTTCCGTCAGTTTCTTGGGAAGGATTTCAATGAGCCTTTTCCCTTTTTCGGTGGGGTAGAGGTACTTTCCTTTTTTCTCTACGTGCTTATCCACCTTGATAATCTTGCTGATGATTTCTGCTCTGGTGGCCGGTGTGCCGATTCCTTTGATCTGTCCCAGAATCTTGTTGTATTCCTCGTTGTCGCTTTCGATGTTTGCCATTTTGGCGATGAGGGTTCCTTCCGTATAGGGCTTTGGCGGCTGGGTTTTTTTCTTCGTTTTCTCTATTTTTTCTACGGGATAGTGCTTGTTTACCTGGATATCCCCTTTGATTTCTTCTTCCTCTTCTTTCTTCTTGGGATAGAAGAGAGTGTACCCCGGTTCGGTTATGGCCTTGGACTGGAACTTGAAGGGATAACCTTCGATCCTTCCGGTGACTTTGGTGATTTCATATTGATAGGGCTTCATGAAGATCCCGGCGTACTTCCTGACGATGAGGAGATAGATTTTTTTCTCCGTGTCGTTCAGTTTCGACAAGTCCGGTACGTTTTTTGTAGGGATGATGGCATGGTGGGCGGTGATTTTTTTATCATTCCATACGGCAGATCCCATGAGGGAAGGATTGTCTGCCTGGGTGGGGATAAGGCCTATTTCCGTTGCCATTTTCCCGTTGATGGCCTTGGCTATTTCTATGGCATCCTTTTTCTGGCTTTCCGGAAGGTACTTGCAGTCGGAACGGGGGTAGGTGGTATATTTGTTTTCATAAAGGCTCTGCAGGGCATCCAGCGTTTCTTTGGCGCTGATCCCTTCCAGTTTGTCTGCGTCAATCTGCAGGGTGTCCAGGGAGTAAAGCTTGGTTACCGCTTCTTCATGGTGTTCGGTGGTTTTATTTCCGACTACGAAATCTTTGCCGGTGCAGTGGTTCACTATATTGGATGCTTCCAGCTCGTCTTTCAGTTTTTCTTTTGTGTCAAATTCCGCTTTTACCTTTGTCCCGTTAATGGTAAGTAAAGCGGAAATGGTGAAATAGGTTTCCGGCTTGAACTCGTCTATTTCCTTCTGCCGCTTTACTATCAGGCCTACGGCAGGGCCTTTCACCCGTCCCACGGCGGTGGTTTCATTTTTCGGATAACCGCCGTCATGGGCTTTGTTCGTGAAATACCGTGTGAGGTTCATTCCTATGATCCAGTCAATATCGCTTCTGGTAGTTCCGGCCCGGTACAGTCCTTCATAGGTTTTATCATCTTTTATGTTTGCCAGGGCTTTGGCTATGGAATCATCATCCAGGGCATTCAGAAGGAGACGTTTTACAATCTTTCCTTCTGTTTTGCCCTCTATAATTTCATCGCCCAGGGTCTGCCCTTCCCGATCCGGGTCGGCAGCATTTATAACGACTTTTGCGTCTTTTAAAAGATCCTGTATGTGGTCATAGAGAGGTTTCTTGTCTTTCATTACCTTTCTTTTGAAGGTTTCGGGAATCATGGGAAGAGGGGTTTTCCACCATGCCCCTTCCCATTCCGGCTTGTAGTCCCCCGGCTCGTATTCAGCCAAAAGGTGGCCGCTGGCCCAGGTGATACAGGTCTTCTTGTCACTGGTGAGGTAGTGCCCTTTTTCCCTTGAGCATGGGTTTCCATGCCGCCCGAAGTACTCGGCAAGGGCCAGGGCTACTGACGATTTTTCCGTTATAATGAGCTGTTCCATGGTGTAAATTTCCTTTCTTTTTTAGTCTCTTCCTTCATCACTGGTACGGATATTGGCCCGGCCAATGGTTCTTCCTGCCAGGTCTTCCAGACCGTTCATCATGTCTTTGGCCCCTCTCATGAGGTTTTCCGTATTATGGCTTCTGGACTTGACGAAATGGGTTCTTTCGGAAGTGTCCAGGATGGATTTGAGATTTTCCATAATCTTCTCATTCCGCTTTCTGATGGTGGGGGGAAGGTGTTTTCTCCCTGCGTCCTTTTCCACTCCGGCATATTCTTTCCGGAGCGCTTTCAGATTGGCTTCTCTGTTTTTAATGGCTTCATTTCTTCTCTGAACCGCTTCTTCCCGGACGGAAGAGGTGGTCATGGACGTAACATAAGCTTCCTTTTCTGCCATTTGGGCTTTTAACTTTTCCGTCAGTTTTTGAATCTTTTCTTCCTGATCCGGGTACTTGGTTTTCAGTTCTTTGATGAGCTTCATGGAAGTACGGATGAGCTTTTCTTTCTTTTCCAGTTCTCCATGATCCATTTCCCGGATGACGCTTTCTACATACCATGATTCTTTTCTTGGGATGGTGGAAAGCACCTTTTTGTGGAAGTCCTGAATCCTTCTTGTCACAGTATCGCTTAGGAGTTTTTGACGGGAAAGCTGCCGGTCAGTATATTTCTTTACCCTGTCCAGGTTCTTTTCCGTTTTGAGTTCCAGGTGCTTCAGCTTTCTTAATTTCCGCACCTTGTCCCTCTCTCTTACAAGAGATTTCCGGTTGACTGAAAAATGTTCCCAGGAGTTTTTTCTTTCCTGTTCTGCTTCCATCCGGATTTCCGGTGTGAGGTTCTTATACACAAAACGGTCAATCTCATTTTTGATTCTTTGGATTCTTTCATCCATGTTCCGGGTGTCCATTTCAGGGGCAGCCAGGAGCTTGAACCGTTTTTCCTTTTCTATTTCCCATAGGGCTTTTTTCATGGAAGTCACTTCGCCGCCCGTCTTTTTGTCAATGATTTTTTCTTCAAAATAACGAGTGGTGTGTGGTGCATTCTCCTGGTATTTTTTAAAAAAGGTGGCAGTTCTTTCCTGGGCCTTTTCATTGATCCGGGAGATTCTTTTTTCTTCCAAAGGACTGTCTGATTTGCGGATGGAAATGCTTCTGATGGATTCATCAGCCCCTTTCAAAAGGGCCTTGGCAGCTTTTCGGATCTTGGGGTTTAGGTGTTTTCTGCCCTTGTCTTTTTCCAAAAGTGCTTTCAGATTTTTCATCTCTTCCACAATGGCACTTCTGTTTTTTCTCCATTCCTTCAGAAGGGACTTTGCTTCTTTTCTCCATTTTGGTTCTTCCGTTTTTTCAATAGAAGCAAGTTCTTGGGAGATCCGATTGATTTCTTTCTGAAGGGCATATTCCTTTTCATATTCCCCGGAAGGAAGAAGCTTCTGTTCATTCAATAGACTTTCTTTTTCCTTCTTCAGGGCCATGTAGGAACCCTGTGTTTTTTCTTCAATCGCTTTTTCCAGAGTGGTTTTCCAGGTCTTTTCAGGTTCATCCTTCAGGAGCTTTTTCAGCTTTTCCATCCGGCGTAAAACGGTATCATTCAAAAGTTCCTGACGGGAAATGTGGAGAGGGGATTTTCCTTTTTCCGGCATTTCCTTTTCAGAAATTTGGTTATCGTTGAGCTGTTCCAGGTTTTTCATGTACTCCTGAATATCCTTCTTGTGAGCGTCCCGGAAGGCCTGGTCAATGCCTGAATTTTTTATCCGGCTGGCGTAAAGGGAAGATACTTCACGGAGTTCATAGATTTCTTTTTGAATGGCTTGGTACTCTTTTTTCACCTCTTCTTTCTCAGAAGGGGAGAGGGAATTTTCTGTAATCTCTTTGATTTCTTTCTGGATTGCATCTTTTTCCAAAGTCAGGTCTTCATAGTCCTGGCCTTTTTTTATGCGGTACTTGATGAGGGATTCTTTGCTGTCCAGTTTCTTTAAAAGCTTCTGGATTTCCGCTTTCCGTTTGGGAGAAAGTTTCTTTAATAACATCACTTCTTCCCTCTGCTTGATCATGCGGTTCATGCGTTTTCGCATTTCCCGGATGGTATAAGCGGAGATGGCGTATTCCTTGATTTTGGTATTTTCATCCATTTCGGAAAGCTGCCGGATGTGTTCATTTTGGAAGGTTTCAGAAATTTCAGATTCATATTTCTGGGTGAGGTAATAGTTGGAAGTCTCGTTCCCTTTTAATTCCAACTTGAGCCGGTCGGCTTCCTGCATAAGCTTTTCCCGGTGGACTTCATTCAAAAGTCCGGTGACCGATTCCCGGTCAGGGGAAAACTTTTCGATCATATCTATTTCGGAAATTTTGTACTCAATGGCTTTCAGCTTGTCCTTTATGGTGGGCTGGGTTCTGGCCTGTTCCTTCCGGATGCTTGCGGCCATTTCTTCCTTGATCTGCTTTTCAAATTCCTGAAGGATTCTGTTTCTCACATCGGGGTCGGGCACATCATCCAGGGTTTCTACATTGCGCCACCCGGCCTTTATTTTTTCCTGGATTACCCTTCTATATTTCTTGAACTTTTCCGGTGATAACCGGAAGGGCTTTTCTCTTTTCAGGGTTTCAGCGGTAAGGAAATCTCCCCGATTGGCTGATTCCTGCATTTGCTCTTTCAGAGATTTTTCACTGACTTTCTTATCTATGCCCCTCTCTTCATACCATGCGTTGATCCTGTCGGCCAGGTTCTTTCTGGTTATTCTGTACTTTCTTGGGGGCTTTAAGGCATACTCTCTGTTTCTTGCGGCACCGCCATATTCTCTTCCGGTTTTGCTGATTCCGTGAGGTTTGAAGTAGGTGATTCGGTCTAAAGTTTTTGTCCGGTCGCTGTTTTCATAGTCTGAAAAAATGAGATGGACATGGGGATTTGGAATGCCATGAATGGCAGAATCTTTCCGGTGTATGACAAAGGTGTAGGGGTAGTTTTTGAAATTTTCTTCTAAAAATGATTCCGTGAATTTCACCATTTCTTCTTCTGTCATTTCATTGGGAAGGGCAAAATTGTATTTCCGGATGGCATAGCTTGGCTTTCCTCTTTTGCCGTTATTGAAGTCTTCTTCCCTTTGTAGTTCATAGTCTGTCACGGTCTGCCAGTAGTCCTGTTCATCTTTTGCCCAGTCCGGCAGGTTGCCGCTTTCTACATAAAGAAGATCTGTAAGGTTCTTGAATTTATTCTTCCGTTCAATGTAGTCCAGATGTTTTCTGGTAGCTGCCGGATATGACATGGCGATATGTGATGAGTAAAATCCCATAATTTTTCCATCCTGATTTTTTAAAATATGAGGTTTTCGGTTTTCTTTTTTGATTTTTGGTTTTAGCGCCCGGCACGGGCGCCGCCCTCGGCAGGAGAGGACCCACGGGCATGGAATGAATGTTATCCGGGCCGTCAGGCTCCAGGGAACATTCATTCCATGCATCAGTGGGCACTTCCGTGGTTTTTAATAATTCACTCCCGGTTTCAGGTTCTTCCATTTTGTCGGGAATCATCGTATAATTCGGGTAAATAATATGAACTTTTAAAAAGTTTATTATGTATATTTCTTATCTGCATGATAGCACGATTAAGAAATTGCGTCAATGAATTTTCAAACTGAATGAGGTGGCCTATGAAAGAGGAGAAGACTTATCAAGAACGGCAGGATTTGGGGAAAGATGCCTTTTCAAATATCTTCGCAATGAAGGACAGGCAGATTGTGAAATGGCAAAGAATTGCCTATGCGTGCATTGCCACAACTTTTGCTTCCGTCCTTTGCGTAACCTACATAGGCACCAAGTCCACATTTATTCCCTACATCGTTCATGTAGATGAAAAGACGGGTTATGTCCAGGCTATTGGTGCCTTGACACAGAGAAATGAAAAGCCAACAGATGCTGAAATTACATATTTTCTTTCCCGGTTCGTGGAAGGCATGAGGTCTATTCCCATGGATAAAAATGTTCTTCAGACCAATGTGAATCGTGCGGTTCGTTTCATGTCTCCGGAAGCGGCAAAGAAATATAAAAACCTGTATATGGACAGCTTTACAAAGAAAATCGGAAAAGAAGTTTCCAAGGTTACTGTCCTTTCCTGCCTTCCGGTTTCCAATGCCAAAGATACCTACACAGTCCGCTGGAAAGAATCAGTAACGGGAGCTTCTACAGGTGGTTCCCCGGAAGATAGATACTACTCCGGAAACTTTACCGTGGAAACCAAAAAGATTTCCAAAAAGGAAGAATTGGTTTATAACCCCATCGGACTTTATATTACAGATTTCTCCTATTCAGAAGAACAGGGCCAGCGGAAAGGGGGAAGCAATGAATGATTTCCCATCGTACTTTTTCAAAAAAATCAGCCGCAAAAGCGGCTTCCCTTTTCATCATTCTTTCCTGCTTTTCGGCCCCTGCCTTTGCGGATGATCATGGTTATGTGTATGATCCAGTTTCCGTAAATCAGTCTGCAAAAATCTATGATTACGATCCTGATTCCCAGTTCCTTGTGAATGCCCGGCTGGGATATGTGACAGATGTGGAACTGAAGCCGGGGGAAGAAGTGCAGAAGATAGCTGCCGGAAATACGGTTCAATGGTCGGTAGAAAAAGATTCTGTAGCCGGTACTTCCCATGTGTATATCAAGCCCCTTTCCGATTCTGTCACCAACATGATTGTGAATACGAATGTAAGAAGCTATCGTCTTATCGTCACCACTTACAACAGTGATGTGTACTTCATTATCAAGTGGAATTATCCCAAAGATCAGGAAGCCGAATACCATAAAATGCTTGCCAAAAAGACGGCAGATCAGAAACAGGCATTGCAGAATGTGATTAAGTCTATCCTTCGTGCAAAGCTTATTAATAAACATTATGTAGTCACCAAAAATGAAAATGTGCTGGAAAAGTACATTCCACCTGCCGTGTTTGATGATGGCCGGAAAACGTACATTGAGATTGCTCCGGACAACCGTCAGAACATGCCTGTTGTTTTCTATTTTGATGAGTGGGATAAGAAAAAACTTCAGCTTGTTAATTACAGGCTGAAAGGCAATTTTATGGAAATCGACCGGGTTATGGATCAGATTAAACTGGTGTATTCCCAAAAATCCTATCTGGTACTTCGTAAGGATGATGAAAAGAATACTGTACCGGCACCGGATCAGATTACTTTAAACAAACAGTCAAATCAGGATCTTGCCTTCCAGACCGTAAGGGCTGGAAAACGCCAGGCCAAAGCCGTGGATTTCCATGAAGAAGCTCCGGTTTCTTTAAAAGACAAGATTCGTGAAAAGCAGGAAAAGAAAGCTCTTGAAAAAATAAAGGCGGCCCATCCTTCAGATGATACTTCGCTGGATCGCCTGGCCGCTATTCTTGCGGAAGACGATGAGAAGGAAGCTCCTTCGGCACCGGCTCCGGCTTCTAAAGGCGGTGAAGGCAGATGAACTTACTCAAGAAATTTCATAAAGATCGTCCCTCTCCGGACGATGAATTGAATCAGGAACCGATGGATGAAGAGCAGGGCGGCATTGATGTAGAACCTCAATCGGAACCGGTGAAACGGATCAACAGAGGGATTATCACCCTGGTGTGTGTAGTATTCATTGGTGCCCTGGGCGCTACCATGTATTCCTGTGATGGTCCGTCTCCCTCTAAGACCAAAGTGGACGTTTCAACAACAAAGGATGAAGCCTTGACGGATCGGCAGATGGATGATCTGGAAAAGAAAGCGGCTATGGAAAAGAAAAATAAGGATGGTTCGGAACAGGATAAGCAGAATAAAAATGCTGCTTCTAACGGGAAAAATCAGAAATATTACATTGATAAAAACGGTAATTATATTGCCCGTGATTCTTTTTCCTCTTCGCCTTCTTCCACCTCTTCTGCTTCTTCTCGACCTTCCTATAATTCTTCTTCCTCTTCTTATGCGGCGGCTCCGTCCTCTCAACCGGCGCCTATTACGCCTTATGAAAAGTATCAGGAAGATTCCCAGAAGGCTTATTATAAGCGCCGGTTATCTGATGAAGAAACGGCGGCTTCTGATGAAAGAAGCGGTCAGAAATCGCAGATCTTCTTCAATCTTGATGGTGAGAAAAAGGCCCAGACAAAAAGAAATTCTTCTTCAGAACCAGCGGCGAATCAGTATTACAACGATGGCACGGTTCCTGAAAATTCTTCTGATGATGATTATATTCAGGTGGTTGGCCCACGCCAGCAGAAAGACAGGTGGTGATTCCATGTTAAAGAAATGTGTAGCTGCCGCTTTCTGTGGATTGGCTATTTCCCTGGGAAGCATGGGTTATACCTATGCCGCTTCAGCCGTTTCCGGACAGCTTGTGAAAGCAGATGAAGTGCTTCAGGCTGGAACTGTGATTCCGGCTACGCTTTTAACTCCTATCGTTTCAGATAACATGACTACCACCATCATTGCGGTGGTTCGGCAGAATGTTTATGATTCCGTCACCGGTGAAAATCTTCTCATTCCGGCCGGTTCCAAACTTATCGGCGACCCTATGACTATGGCCGGAAAAAGAATAGATATTTCATTTAACCGGATCATTTTCCCTAACGGTCATTCTGTCGATCTTCCGGATTATAGGGCGGTTGATGGTCTTGGTTATTCGGGTCTTCGGGATAAGTATGATACTCATTCCTGGCTTCGTTTCCGCTCCATTCTGGTAGGCGCTATTTCTGCCGGTGCGGTCAGCGGGTTTACTTATGATGATTCTGATTACTCCAGCGATGATGATGATACTTCTGCTTCCACGGAAGCAAAGAAGGGCGCTATTTCTGAACTGCTGAATGGGATTAATGACATGGTGAGACAGAATAATCAAAACCTGGCACCTACGGGGACCATCCGGGAAGGATTTCAGTTTAATGTGATCCTTAACACGGATATTCGCATTAAACCTTATGGGGGATAGGGCTATGGAAAGATAAGTTATTTTTCAAGGGCATTTGTTTTAAATGTTTTGTGGATATTGGGGGTATATTATGAATCGTATTTTTAAAGTCATTTGGTCTAAGGTACGTCAGGCTTATGTTGCTGTTTCTGAAATTGCAAAATCTTATAGTCAGAATAAGTCTTCTGGTAATGTGTATCATAATGTAAAATTATTTTCTGCTGTTTTGTCATTCTTGTGTGTGTTTAATAATGCATCTATAACATTTGCATATACTTATTCGAATTCGACACAGACTGTACCTTCTTTAACTATTGATGCAAATCCTACTGATGTTACATCTAATTCTAATATTAAAGTTACTGGTGCTGTTGATACTTCGCCTGTTTCTAAAACTGTTACTACTTTAAATGGTTACTCTACTAAAAGCGGTGAAGGTTTTTATTCTATTACTAAAACTATGACTAAGCCTTCTTCTTTTACTGAGGAAGATGCTGCTGCGTGGACTAGAACGCGAGATTTTAATAGGAATCCTAATGTTGAAGTTTCTATTTCTAATTTGCGTTGGGTACTTATTGGTACTAATTTTACTTATGGTCGTTATCTTTGGGATTATGTTGCTAAAGTTCCAAATTATGTAACATCTACTTATGTTACTAATCCTAACCTTAATGTTTCTGCTTCAAGTTCTCTTGATAATTCTGGTCATTCTACAACTATTGGTTCTGGTGGGTCATTATCTGTTTCTGATAGTACAGTTACTACTGATAGCCTTACAACTCCATCTTTGTCTGTTTCTAATAGTATGGTTTCTTCTAAGAATGGTTTAACTGTTCAATCCGGTGATTTAGCTCCTACTGGTACTTCTACGGTAGATGTTTCTAATGGTACTTTGACTGTTTCTAGTGGTGCAGTAAAAATGGACAAAGGCAGTGTTTTAAAAGCTAAAGTTTTAAAAGCTCCTTCTGCTAGTGCTACGTCTGAAATTGGATCTGATACAAAAATTGATGGTTCTTTAACAGTTTCTGACCAGATTCATGGTGTAACTGCTGGCACGTCTGATACAGATGCAGTCAATAAGAAACAGATGGAAGATGCAATTAGTGCTATGCAGCCAACTGGGCAAGTTGTTGAGGGTGATACACATGCTGTATCTGGAGATACAGTAAAAAAAGCTCTTGATAGTGCTTTAACCTCTGGATCATCTGATTTGGTTTTAAATAGTATTACTGTTAATGAGGATTCTACAGTAACTGGTAATGAATCTGTAACCGGTAAATCTACCGTTGGCAGCCAGGAAGTAACTGGTAATGCTGAAACCAAGGGAAATCAGACGGTTGATGGAACAACTACTTTGAATAATAAAACTACCATTACTAAAGGCGGCCTGGATGTTACTGGCGGTACAAAGACCGATTCTCTTACTGTAACCGGTGATTCTACTTTTACTAGTAATACTACGGTGAATGGTTCATCTGAAGTGAAAGGTGATTCTACCGTTGATGGCTCTTCTACTGTAAAGGGAAATCAGACAGTCGATGGAACAACTACTTTGAACGATAAAACTACTATCACCAAAGGCGGTCTGGATGTAACAGGCGGTACAAAGACCGATTCCCTTACTGTAACCGGCGATTCCACTTTCACTGGTAATACTACGGTGAACGGTTCTTCTGAAGTGAAGGGAAATCAGACGGTTGACGGAACAACTATTTTGAATGATAAGACTACTATTACCAAAGGTGGCTTGGATGTAACCGGCGGTACAAAGACTGATTCTCTTAATGTAACCGGTGATTCTACTTTTAACGGTAATACTACAACTGATGGCTCTTCTACTGTAAAAGGAAGCCAGACGGTGGAAGGATCTTCTGAAATCAAAGGTAATGCCACAGTAGATGGAAATAGTGAAGTTAAAGGAAATCAGAAGGTGGGCGGCACCCTTACTGTAGATGGAAAGACTACTGTTAATTCCGATCTTCACACTGATGGGAAGATTACTTCTTCTGGGAACATTTCAAGTGATTCTAATGTTATTGCTGGCGGCAATGTCATTTCTGATGGCAATGTAGTTTCTCATGGAAATGTGGTAGCTGATGGTAATGTGGCTGGAACGGATGGTAAATTCAGTGGTTCTCTGAATGTAACCGGGGCTTCTGATCTCAAGGGCGATGTAACCATGGAGCATGATGCAACGGTTAAAGGGAATGGCAGTATCAATGGGTCTTTGGATGTTGGTGGTATGACTACTCTGGAAGATGTGCTTCATGTCTTTGGAGATGCTACTTTTGATTCCAATACCACTACCAATGGAAATCAGACGGTGAACGGTACTTCTGATCTGAAAGGTGATGTAACCGCCGAAAGCAATGTAACCGTTGGCAAGGATCTGACTGTAAGCGGCACCACGAACCTTCAGAATACCAATGTGGCCGGAAACCTTGATGTAAAAGGAGACACCACTCTTAAGAACACCAAAGTGGATGGCACCTTTGAAACCACGGGCAAAGCTACTTTTGACGGTGATACCGAAACCAAAGGAAATGCCAAGTTTGACCAGAATGTGGATGTGGATGGAAACATTACGGCTAAAGGAGATATTTCCGGAGCTAATGGTTCTTTCTCCGGCGATCTGAATGTATCCGGCAAGACAACTACCGGAAGCCTGGAAGTAACTGGTGATTCTACAGTTGGCGGCAATGAATACGTGAAGGGCACCTTCACCGCTGATGGAGCTGCTACTCTGAATGACACCCTGGAAGTTAAGGGCAAAGCTACCTTTGATTCTGATATTGAAACCAAAGGCAGTGCATCCGTTGGCAAGAACCTGACTGTAAGCGGCACCACGAACCTTCAGAATACCAATGTGGCCGGAAACCTTGATGTAAAAGGAGACACCACTCTTAAGAACACCAAAGTAGATGGCACCTTTGAAACCACGGGCAAAGCTGTTTTTGACGGTGATACCGAAACCAAGGGTAATGCAGTGATTGGCAAAAATCTGACTGTAAGTGGTGCTACTGATCTCAAAGGTGATCTTCTTGCTGAAGGAAATGCCATTATGAATCAGGATATGACCGTTAAGGGTAGTGCTTCCGTATTCAAGGATTTCTCTGTTTCTGGAAATACCACTTTAGTGGGGGATACCAATATTGGAAAATCCCTTTCCGTATCCGGCCCGGCTACTTTTAAGAATGATGTTCATATGGACAAGAATCTTTCTGTTGACGGGAATATCACGACATCCGGCGTCATTTCTGCTTCTGATGCCATTATTGGCGGTAAGTCCATTAATTCCACTCTTAATAATCTGGGTAGTGCCATGGATGCCAAGATTGATTCCGTAAGCCATCGGCTGAACCAGAATATCAACAAGGCGGCGGCAGGGGCAGCGGCTTTGGCCGCTCTCCATCCGCAGGATTTTGATCCTGATGACAAATGGGATTTTGCGGCTGGTATGGGTCATTACCATGATGCCAATAGTGCGGCTTTGGGTGTGTATTATCATCCTAATGAAGATACCCTGGTATCTCTTGGAAGCACCATGGGTAATGGTGATCCCATGATGAATCTTGGCCTTTCTATGAAACTTGGTCATGGTTCCGGCAAGATCCTTTCCAGGGCTGAAATGTCGAAAATGCTGAAGACAGACCGTGAAGCCATGAAAGTTATGGTCAAGAACATGATTGAGATGAAGAAGGAAATCGAAGCGTTGAAAGCCAATAAGGTGGATTCACTGAAGGTTTCCGAAATTTCCGGAAAGAAGACGTTCCCAGATGTTCCTTCTGATCACTGGGCTAATCAGGCGGTGACAACCCTTCATGACAACCATGTTGTCCAGGGCTACCCGGATGGCAATTTCAAGGGTGATCGTACCATGACAAGGTATGAATATGCCGAAATGCTCTACAATGCCCTGAAACGGGGCCTTCCGGTTCCGCAGAAACAGATTGATGAATATGAAACAGAACTGAAGAAGATTGCTGAATCCCGTAATGAATCCCTTCCGGTTTCCAAGCTTACAAAGAATACCAAAAAGGGTGATACGGTAAAATCGGTTGAAAGAGCCGCTTCCCTGAAGAAATAAGGTGATAGTTATGAATAAGGCCAGGGCGTCCCCGGTGGTTTACCGCCGCTTCAAGTGTCTTGAATGCCATAAATTGGTGAAAGTTACCCATTCCGACGATATTCGTCGTAACTTCTGCTCCTATACCTGTCGTGTTCTGTACTGTTACAAGCATGGAATGAAGGTTTGATACCCATGAAGGGCTTTCACGTTTTGTTTCTTATTGCGTCACTTCTCTTGATTTATATTTTTCTCTTTCGGTTATTTTCTCTATGTTCCGTTATTTTCTGAAGGGCTGGTGGAAGAAATGAAATGGTGCATTCTGTTTTTCCTTTTTGTCAATCTCATTTCTTCCCATTTGGCCTATGCTTCCTTTGTAAGTAAGGTGGGCGGCGTTCCTGGGTTTGTTCATAGTTTGCAGATAGGGGAAATGGTATTTTACCCTCCTTTTACTTTTATCCTTACATACCTCAGGCACAAGGGCGCATATCCCACGTTACTTTCTACCGGTTTCCTTATTTTCTTTATCGGTTTCATTGTCTCCATCCTTGGACCCGGCATTTACCGGTATGCCACAAGGGACAAATCCCTTGATCTGACTTCAAGCGGCACGGCCCATTGGGCCAGTGAAGCCGATTTGAAAAGAAAGCACCTGCTTTCAGACCCGAACAAGCCGGAAGACGGGGTGATTGTAGGTGCCTGGGATTCCGGCCTTAACTATGAATTCCGGTATAAGATGGCCGGTGTTATTTCTAAATTTCCGTTGTTTCTGAATTCCTTGGAAAGAAAAATTTCATTTCCTCTGGTGTTTCTATTAAACCATCTTCCTTTTACCCGGAAATACCGCTGGAAGGCCCATGATGGCTCCGGCAGGGCCTGGGATATACGGAAGGTGCTGAAGTTCATTCCGGGAAAGCGCTGGTACATCGTTGACAACGAAAAAACGCATATCCTTATGTGCGCCCCGTCCCGGTCCGGTAAAGGTATTGGCGTTGTTATTCCTACCTGTATCAACTGGCAGGGTTCTATGGTCTGTGCCGATCCAAAGGGCGAAAACCTTGATACCACCGGTGCATATCTTGAAAAGGTGCTTCATCATAAGGTGATCAAGTTTGATCCGGCTGAAGCAGGAAATTTCTACCGCTGGAATCCTTTGAATGAAGTCCGCTGGGGGACACCCAATGAAGGCCGTGACGTTTCTAACATTGTCCAGGTTCTTGTAGGGCAGGGCGAAGGAAATGACGCCCACTGGATTGAAAACGGCAAGGATTTGATTATCGGCTGCATTACCCATCTGAAGTACAAAGACTGTGTGTACAATACGGTGCATGATCTTCACCCTGGGGATAAGGAATACCGGGAAACTTCAATGTATGATGTCTACCAGTTCATGGCGGCAGGTATGACGGCTTCCGATGATGAGGAAGATGAAGAAAATCCGAATGCTCCTACGGGCTTTAGAAAGGTGCTTCGTGATGAGATTGTAGATTCCCCGGATAAGGTGGATAAGAATGGAAACGTGGTGAAAAAAGGCCATAAGGCTGTCCAGCATTTCCCTGATAACGGTGTAGTCTTTGAGGTTCCTAATCCTTACGGTACGTCCTCTGATGCTTTTTTGAAAATTCGTATTACACCGGAAAATGCGGATAAAGTGACACATTTCACGCCGGAAGCCAGGCTTACGCCCCATCTTCACCCGGTTGTGGTGGCAAAGTTCAATTCTTTTATTGGCAAGCCGCCGAATGAAGCCGGTTCCGTTCTTTCTACGGCGGTGACTTCTCTTATGATTTTCTCCGAAAAGACGATTATAGATAATACGTCAAAATCGGACTTCTATCTTCATGATATCCGGAACAGCGATCGTCCGGTGGATCTCTTTCTGGTTACACCTCCTTCGGACCTTGCTCGTGTTGGGAAGATCTTTCGGCTCATTATAGAGCTTATGGTTGTTTCTTCCACACAGAAGCTTAATGGGGATAAGTACAAGTGTCTTCTTCTTATTGATGAATTTCCGGCTTTTGGCAAGATGGAAAATCTTCTGGCCGAACTTGGCTACATTGCCGGTTACGGGCTGAAGGCGCTTATGATCATCCAGGGCCTGGAACAGCTCAAGAAGATTTACAAGAATCTGGATCTCTTGACCAACTGCCAGACGCAGGTTTATTTCGGCCCCAATGACAATGACACCAGAAAGCACCTGTCAGAGCTGCTGGGTTCCAAAACTATCATGGTGAAACAGCGTCATGCTGATGCCGGGATTTTCGGCAAGGTGGATTACACCTATGTTGAAAAGGACAGGCCGCTTCTACGGCCTGATGAGACTTCAACCTTCCTTGCCAATAAATCAGCTATGCAGATTGAGGGCTTATTGGTTCTCTCTCCTAAAAATAAGTTTTATGAAATGCCAGATATGATTTCCAAGATTGACCAGGGCTACGCTCTTGATCCGTTTCAAAAAGTAGGCCTGATTGATAGGGATTAACCATTTAAGGAAGGTGATTTTATGGCTAAAAAAACAAAAAAGACAGATAAGACCTTTGATGAACTCATTGCAGATCTTGAAAAATCCTATGATAATGTGGTTTCCCTTCGTGCGGATGCCCAGGCAAAGCAGGATGAATACAACAAAGCCAGAAAAAAGGCTGATGAAGGGGATAAGGATTACAAAGTTTCCATTTATGACTTTCTTCTGAACCAGCTTGATTTGAAAGGCGTTCATTATTCCGTCAAGGATATTATTAAAGCTTGCGTCTATGTTCATCATCACTTTCCCGATTCCGTGCCTGATGAAGCTTTCGTAGAACCTGTTAATGTGATTCAGCATGAAGCTTCTGCCGCATCCGCTGTCGGTGAGGAATAATGGATGATACCTTTGCCCGTCATCGGGCCATGCTCCGAACCGCTTTGGGGCCGGATATCCAGAAATTGATTGATGATGATGATATCACAGAGGTTTATGTCAATTCAGATTACGTTGTCCGTGTGGATTCCATGCACGGGCGGTACGCTACAAACATAGTCCTTACGCCGGACAAGGTGCGTCGTATCTGTGAGATTGTGGCCGGGATGAATGATCAGATTATTAATCAGGATCACCCCATGCTGGGCGTTGAAATTTCCCTTTTGAAGATTCGTGCCCAGTTATTGTACCCGCCCTGCTCCCCTTGTCCCACATTTTTCTTCAGAAAGAAGCCCAGAAAGATATTTTCTTTGGAAGAATATGTGGCAAATGGTACTTTGTCCCCGTTTTACTACGATAAGATCTGCTCTTTTATCAAAGAAAGAAAAAACTTGGTTGTCTGCGGTGCCACTGGCTCCGGTAAGACCACGTTTATCAATGCCATTTTAAAAAAACTGGCTGAAGTCAATCCGGATCACCGGCTGGCCATTCTGGAAGACCTGCCTGAACTGCAGTCTTCTTCCAGGGATGTTCAGTACCTTGTGACTTCCGGAAACCGGGCTTCCAAAGTGACCATGCAGGATCTAGTCTACGTTTCCATGCGTCTTTCCCCCACACGAATCATTATAGGGGAAACACGTAACCGGGAATGTTATGACCTTTTGAAAGCATGGAACACCGGGCATCCCGGCGGCTTCACCACTGTTCACGCTGATAGCACCAGTGATTGTCTTACCCGTCTGGAACTTCTTGCCAAAGAAGCCTTTCCGGAAGGGGGAAGCGGCGTGACGCTGGATATGCAGCGTTTGATAGGTTCTACAGTCGATGTGATTGTTTCCATTCAGAAGAAGCTTGTCGATGGCCGTGAGCGCCGTCTGGTCGATGACATGATTACTCTCCATGGATTTGATCTCTCTACTCATCAATATTTGATTCAACATGAAAAGCCGGATGGTTCTTTATCCGGTAACGAAAGGAAGGATGTTTTATGAAACACCTCTTGAAAGTATTTGCTGAAAAAATGGGCGCTCCCCGGAATGTGATCCTTTCCTGGATTACCACTTTCCTTTGCTTCTTCAGCTTTCCAATGGCCTTTGCGTCCGATGCCGAATTAGATCTTCCGTTTATGGATTTTCTGTCCCGTCTTGCCAATACACTGACCGGGCCGGTAGCAAGGACTATCGGTATTATCGCCATTATTTTTGCGGCTTTCGGCCTGTTCTCCGGAAATGCCGGGGAAGGCTTTAAAAAAGTTCTCTGGGTGGTTATCGGTCTGTCCCTTGCCACCTGGGCACCGACTTTGGCCGGAATGTTTTAAAAGGAAATTATCAGCTCGCAAGAGCTGATAATAAATGCCATTTCCTGATTTTTCTTTTTCAGCACCTGACTTATCAGGAAGTGACATTTCTTATCAGTTTTTGGGTGCTGAAAGGAGCTGTTACTATGTATGCCAAGGTTTTCAAGTCCCTGTGCAAGCCGGTCTTCTGGGGCGGTCTGCCACGGGATGTGTTCATTTCCATCCTGCTAATCGGGATTTTCTCATTCGTGATTCTTCATTCCATCAAGGTTTTTATTCCTTTATTTTTCATTTATATCTTTCTTCTTTCCATCGTCCGGATTGACCATCGGATCTTTGGGATTATCAAAGATTCCCTTAGACTGAAGTCCCATTATTATTGATTGAGGGGGGTACATTATGGGTAGAAAGAAAAGACTTCCACGCCTTCAAGATGTTGTGACATGGGGAGAAATGACGGATAATCAGGTTATTTTCAATCACAACGGCACCTTTCAAAAGACTTATATTTTCCGGGGCGCTGACGGTTCGAATATGACGGAAGATGGCATAAACAGCTACTATGTGGGCTTGAACAACATCTTTATGCGCCTGAAGCGGAATTACTATATTTTCGTTGAAATGCATAAAAGGCGTACTGATGATGTGGTGCATAGTCATTTTGATGATGATATCCTGGAAGAATTTGAAGAGGAAAGAGAAAAGAATATCTCCACCCATCAGATTTATGACAATGAATTTTATCTGACCATCTGTTATAAATGGCCGTCTGAAGTCATGCAGAGGGCCAGCCGCATTCTGGATAAGTCCAATAAGGAGATTTTGAAGGAAGTGAAAGGGGCGGTGAAGGAGTTCAGCGCTGTTTTCAATCCTCTGTCTTCCGGTTTGGATGAAATTATGAAGGATCAGGACGTGACATATGATCACTTTGCCGAAATGGAAGCAAAGTTTCTGGAAGAGTGCGAAACGCTCATTAAAGGTCTTGCAGATTACTTCGTGGAGATTCATCCGTGCAGTGAAGAAGAGACTTTGACCTATCTTCATGACTGTATTTCCGATCACCACCTTGTCATTGGTTCTCACGTTCGGAACTTTATTACCGACAGAATTAAAGATTCCGTGTTCCTCGGCGGCCGCTTCCCTAAACTCGGTGAAAAGTACCTGGGTGTGGTGGGTGTGAAGGACGTTCCGGCTGGAACGGTGGATTTCATGTTTGACCGGCTCAATTCCCTTTCCATCGAATACCGTTTTGTGATCCGTTATATTGCCCTGGATAAACAGCAGGCCATTAATGAAACCAAAACCATTGAAGCACAGCACCAGCAGCGGCAGAAGTCCATTATTACCGTCATTATGGAAACCATTAATAACAAGGAAACCGGTAAAGTGGACAGGGGCGCCGTGCTGGACAGCGAAGACGCCCAGGAAGCCTATGAACACCTTTGCAAGGATGATTTTGGCCTGGGCTATCTGACCTGTAATATCGTAGTCCTGAATCCGGATGCCAAGAAATTGCAGGAAGATTTGAAGAATGTCATTACCATTGTGAATGACCTTCAGTGTGTAGCTGTCAACGAAAAAGATAATGCTACTGCCGCCTGGCTTTCTTCTCTTCCGTCCAATTTTGAAAACAATGTGCGCTCCTATCTTCTGACTTCCACCAATTTTGCCAATATGGCCCCTTTAGGCTCTTACTATAGTGGAGAGAAGAAAAACCGTTTTTTCGGGGAACTGGAAGAGACGAATCATAACCCCAACATGAAATTTGTGGATGATCCTCTCTTCCAGTGTTCCACGCCGGAACATCTTCCCTTCTTCTTCAATCTCCACGTGGGGGACGTTGGCCATACCTTGATTGTAGGGCCAACCGGTTCCGGTAAGTCCGTACTTTTAAATACCATTTCCAGCAATTTTAGGAAATATCCGAATTGCAAGGTCTTTGTCTTCGATAAGTCCGCTTCGTCCCGTGTGCTGACCCGTGCCATTGGCGGCAATTTCTATAACCTTCTTGTGGATAGCTCGTCTATCAGCTTCCAGCCGCTGGCCAACATCGATCAGCCCACGGAAAAGACGTGGATTCTTGAATGGCTTGTTAACTATTTGGAAGCATCAAACCTGAAAATCACGCCGAACGACAGGAACACCATCCTTGATGCTTTGAATTCCGTGGCCGGGGCGCCCAAAGAAGAAAGAACCATTACTGCTTTGATAACCATGATGCAGGATGAAACTATCAGAAGCGGCCTTAGGGATCTTTCGCTGAAGGGGGCTTATGGCGCTCTCTTTGATTCCAATGATGATAAATTTGGCTCCGGACGCTGGCAGGTCTTTGAAATGGAAAAACTCATGGAAAATTCAAAGATCGTGGCGCCTACGCTGGACTATCTCTTTCACCGTATTGAAGGACAGCTCGACGGTTCACCGGCTCTTATGATTCTGGATGAATGCTGGCTTTTCCTTAGAAACGACGCCTTCCGGGCTAAAATCGTGGAATACCTGAAGGATCTTCGTAAGAAGAACTGCGCCGTGGTCATGGCCACACAGAATTTAAGCGATATGGATGAAAAGCTGATTCCCGTTGTCTCTTCCAACTGTTTGACAAAAGTATTTCTTCCCAACAGCTCTATCAACGACTTGGCTTATGAAATGTATCAGCGGTTTGATTTGAATGACGCTGAAATCTCCATTCTGGGAGATATCAAGCCCAAGAGACAGTATTTCTATAAATCGTCTCTGGGCACCCGTGTTTTCGACTTAACTCTTTCCCCACTGGAACTTGCTTTCTTAGGGGCTACGTCAAAGGAAGATCAGCTCAATGTTGCCCGTATGCAGGATCTGTCCTGTGAGGAATTTGTAAGACGCTGGAAAAAGCTTAAGAATGTAGTGTAAAGGAGTGGTCATCATGCATCCTAAAGCAAAATACCTCGTTATCATTCCTGTATTTCTGCTTTCCCTTTATGCGCCTCTTACGGCCCATGCCGTATATCCGGTGCATGATTCCAAAGTGTATCAGGAAGTCATTTTGCAGGTGAAGAAAGTCACCGAACAGATCAATACCATACGCCAGCAGATTGAGCTACAGAAACAGCACCTCTATGACATTTCATGGGGAAAGGTAGCGCCCATGCTGGAACAGATCAAGTCTTCCAGGGCCGATTATGATAAGCTCCGCTCTTCCATGAACAGTATTCTTTCCGGTGAAAAGGACGTGGAAGACGCCTTTAAAGATACCTTCTACGACTGGAACAATGTAGATGTTTCTCAAGAAACCTATGGCTCCATGAAATCACGGCTTCAGCAGGACAGATACCAGCTTCAGAAACTGGATAAGGAAACCATTGAACTTATCAACCATAAGCAGAAGGAACTTGATGAATCCAATCAGCGTGTGGAACATTACAAAGAAATGCTGAAGGATGCCCATGGCGATAAGGATATCGGCCAGATCAAGTCCCTGATTTCTGGTGAAATGGTCTATTCCCAGAACCTGACTTCCGATATTGCCAGCCTTCGTGCGAAACTGGAAGTCATTCACAATGAAGTGAAGAAGCAGGAAGAAGAAGCGGCCCAGAAGATGAATGAGAAGGTGGGAGATGATTTTGCCAAGGCTGCCGATGAATTACAGGCACTTTCTGATAAGGAACCGGTTTCTTCTACTTACAGTTCCAAGTTTGAAGAGCTTGCTAATGAAAGAGGGTTGGTCTAATTGGAAGCTTGTCTTACGATGCTTGAAGATGTAGGGAATAAGATTGAGATTTCCGCTTTTAACGGGATATTAAATCTGACTCCCTACATGGTTGGCCTTCTCGTTCTCCTTGCCACCATTGCCATAGCTACGGAATGGGATATGTATTTCTCCAATACCTGGAATTGGGGAAATCTCATAACCAAGATCATCCATATAGGTATGATTGCCTTTTTCATTCGGAATTGGACGTATATTCTTTCTATGGTAAAAGGATCTGCGGAAAAGCTGGGTATGCTGGCCGGTGGTTCCAATGTGGCCTATACACCTACAAAGCTGCTGAAGGATTCTTTGAATGCCGTATATTCTTCATTTCATGTGCTGTGGGATAATTTCAGTTTTACTTCTGGTCATGTGTTGATATATATTTTTGCGGCGGTGGCCCTTGTTATTGCTCTTTTTGCCATTTTCCGAATTTCCTTCGTTATTTTCATGGCGAATGCAGAATTTTTGATTCTGGGCGCTCTTTCCATTGTCCTTCTGCCTTTCGGCGTGACAAAGTGGACTTCTTCCATTTCAGATAAGACATGGGGGATTCTTCTCACGTCTGCCGTTAAACTCATGGTGGCCATTTTCATGATATCCATGATTGGCAGTGAGATTCAATCAGCCTTTAAGGTAAATGCCGGTGGTACTATTACGGAAGAAGATCTTCCAAGTTTTATTACCTCTGCATTTGCCCTTCTTTTCCTTTCCTTCCTCTGTGCCCAGGCGGTGGAATTTGCTGGTGCCATGACTACCGGCGTGATGATCAATTCCAATAACATCATTCATTCTGTGCCGAATGCTTATTTTGGCGCCAGGAACACTGCCGGTGCCGTCGGCACTTTGGCGAAGTCCCCTTATACCATTGCTACAGCTCCCGTGAAAGGTGCCCGGTGGGCCAAGAATGCCGGGGGCGCCCTGGCCCGGACGGCTCGTCACCCTATGAGGGCTTTAAAGGGCTGGTGGCAGAAATAGTCGTATAAAAAGTCAGGAGTATTATGATGAAGATACAAAGAATGTTTTTCCTCTTTATGGCCTTCCTTGTGATATTTGCTGGCTTTTTTGCGCCTTGCTCTTATGCTGATTGGGATTCCTACCCGGAAAATGAAGATTTGAGGGTGGATTTCAGCGCTCCTGTGACTGATCCCTATGGGTATTCTTCATGGCGTGGTTCCGGTTGGCATAGCGGTGTGGATTTCGGCGCTGATTTTGGCACTATGATTCCTTCTCTGCTTTCCGGCACTGTGTACACATCACAGTCCGGGTATGGTATTGATCCTGATGGCTATGGCAATATGATTGCCATTGTTTCTGATGATGGGGCTTATTCCTTTGTTTATGGCCATGTACAGCGGATTTATGTAGTAGACGGCGAACATGTTGAAATGGGTCAGCCGCTGGGGGAAGTTGGCAGTGCCGGTCATTCTACCGGTCCTCACGTTCATATTTCCGTTTTTGAAGGCGGCCCGCCTTATGAAGGTGGTCAAATTACAGATCCATCTGAATTGATTAATAGTTGTCCTTTTTTCCATGTAAATGGGGATATTTCCAATAATACTTTGGGTTCCGGCATTGCCGGGGCGGCTCGTAAGCTGATTCCTCATCTGGATATGGATTTTTCTAAGTATTTTGAGCCATCCCAGGAAGCGGAAGCTATGGCCAAGGAAATCTTGTCGAAAATCACCCTGGCTTTTGATTTCGGAAATAAGTACCTGTTTCCACTGCTTGTCCTTTTGGCCATTATTGATTTTGTCTGGTTTATGATTGGCTTGATGCTGGGGCTTCGTAATGACAAGGGTATGGGTGGTATTGTTGTACGGATTCTGCGGTACAGTATTTTCTTCTTCCTTTTCCAGTCCTGGCATTGGATGATAGATAATTTCTGTATTCCTTTTGTGGAGAATATTTCAAGTACCTATTCCGGCCATGCCATTACGGAAACTTCCTTCCTGCACTTTGACGAACTCTTTGTAAGTGTCACTCATGTGATAGGGCCTTTTCTCCATGTAGATGATCGATTTACTTTTGTTGTCGGCATTATTGTTGCCGTGCTGGTTGTTTTCATTTTGATTTTGACCATGATAGCTACTTTCTACATGATGTATAAGCTTATACTTTTCTATCTGGTATGCGCTTTTGGGGTACTGGGGATTCCTTTCATGTTCGTTCAGAAGTTGAAGCCCTATGGTAAGAATATGATTTCCGTCATTTTCTGCAGTGCTTTTGATCTTATCGTCACCGCCTTTCTGTATGTATTCATTTCCGATCAGCTATCCGGTATGGAAGCTCTGGATGCAGACAGTGTGGTTTCTCTTCTTACTTTCACCTTTGGCTGGTTCCTTTTGGTCCTTTTCCTACCAAAATTTTCCGATTCGGCTTTACAGGCCTTTGCTTCATTATGGGATTGAGGGATGTATATGTGGATAAAAAGATCTGTAGTGCTTGCTTTGGCTGTCAGTCTGGCTTTAGGTATCGGGCCAGCTTATGCCAAGTGGCATTTTCATGGCGGCAACGTGGAAGATATTCCCCGGCGTATCAAAGAAGCCATTGACGCCGCCAAAGAAAGTGAAGTCTATACACAGGTTGTAGCCCTTCGGGATCAATATAAGGAAATCAAGGAAGTATGGGGTGATTTCAATTCGGCTATTACTGGCCTTTCTGATATGGTTTCAAATACCATTCATGAAAATCCGCTTTCCCGGCTTCTTGCTACTGGTGAAGACAGGGGGCAGCTTAGAAATGAAATGGACAGTCGGTATCAATTCGATTTTGGCGATAAGGGCAACACCAAAGAGGGCCGGGATGAAGCCATGAATAAGCTTCTGGTCGTTCATGAAGAAGAATTTCGGAATACCATCAAGACGGCCAATAACACCACGAATCTTTCCTCAGAATTGAACGATCATGTTTCCAACACCCTTTCCGACACTTCAGGAGCCGGATTTGCCGCAAGTCAAAGGGAAGCGGATTTAGATTTGGCCCTGCTATCTGCAAAGAATCAGGCGGCGGCTCTTGAAAACCAGGCCGCTGTCAATGCCATTGAAGGGGACATAATGGAAGACAACTTCAAGCGATACGGCGACTATGCCGCCGCTTCTATGGATATGAATTATCCGGAAAAGGATGATCCTACGCATTTGGATAATGCCAGGAAGAACCGTATGACTTCCCTTCCACGATAGCAAAAAGGAGCATGAGAAATCGTGCTCCTTTTTTATACTAACCAGCTGGCTAACCAGAGATTTTCTGATTTTATTTTTCGCTTCTGTTCTCTTGAACTATTTAATTTATCTGATACAATATATAGTAGTAATGAGTTAGAATTATTTGTTAAATTTAACTGGTTTAAATTCGTAATGCGTAGGTCGCAGGTTCAAATCCTGTTGCCGGCTCCAAGAATTTAAGGCCTGGAATTCATCGATAAATACGATTCATTCCAGGCTTTTTTCTGTTGTTTTGGAGTGCTGAAATACTCCTAAAAAATAGCCATAATCTGGTTACTAACCAGATTACTAACCAGATTTTTTGTGATGAGTGGTTTATCTCGGATCATTCTGCATCTCCGATGGCATATTAGGTCATAAATCGGCCGCTGGGTATTTAGAGATAAACGTTAAAAGTCACATCAGACCCCTTCGGGGCCGCGGATTTTCAGCGAAAATCCTGCTATCCTCCATCGCCTGCGGCGCTACTGTCGGGCATTAAGGTGCTCACTTACTGTGCAGGCTATATATTGCGGCGAAGCCGCCACCACCACCCTCTGAATCTTTTGAAACCTATGAACCCTATGAACCCTATGAACCTTCACACCGAAGGCGTGTCCAAGGGGATAGCCCCGTCAACGTACACCCTTTCTTCCCTCAAGGGGAAACAGGAAGTAAGGAGGCCAGGGCACTCCGCCTTTGAGAGACTGCGAAAAGAATTTTCTGGCCTCCACAGTATGATATAATACAGAAAACAGGATTGCCATGATTTCAATGAAAGAGGTTGATTCCTATGAAACTGGTTGTGATTAACAAGTTATCCGATGAAAAAATCGATGCATTGAAAAAGGCGGTGCCCGGCTCCGTGGTGGAAGCCTACAAATCACCGAAGGAAGCCCTGCCCCATGTGGCAGATGCCGATGCCATTGCTCTCTGGGGATTCCAGGATGTGGAGCCCCTCCTTCAGGCAGCGCCCCATGTGCGCTGGGTTCATTCCCTGTCTGACGGGGTGGAAAAACTCCTCACTCCCAGTATGATGGAAAGGCCTATTATTCTCACCAATTCCCACGGTGTCCATGACCGGGCGGTGTCGGAGCACACCATGGCCCTCCTTCTTTCCTGGTTCCGCCGCATCCCTGACGCCGTCCGCAGTCAGAGCGCCCATATGTGGTCCAGGCCCCACGGGGAATCCCTTTTCGGCAAGACCATCCTTATTGTAGGTTTCGGCAGCATTGGCAGGGCCATTGCCCAGCGGGCCAAGGTTTTTGAAACCCATATTCTGGCAGTGAAGAAACATCTGTCCCATGAAATGTTCGCAGACCATGTATACACCCAGGAAGAAATCATGGATGTCCTGCCCAAGGCGGACATTATCATCGCTGCTCTTCCTGCCACACCGGAAACGGATAAGTTCTTCGATGAGGAAAAATTCAAAGCCATGAAGAAATCGGCCCTTTTCATCAACATTGCCCGGGCCTCCGTGGTGGATGAACCGGCCCTGGTGAAGGCTCTTGAGGAAGGGGACATTGCCGGCGCCTGCATGGATGTTTTCTCCAAAGAGCCGCTGCCCGAAGATCATCCCTTCTGGGACATGAAAAACGTAATCATGACTCCTCACATTGCTTCCATGGTACCGGATTTCTGGAATAAGCTCACCTTCCTTCTGGAAACCAATTTCATCGCCTTCAGCCGCGGCGAGAAGCTGCTGAATGAAGTGGATAAGAAAAAGGGTTACTGATGGATATGTAAAAAGAGGACTGCCCGGGCAGTCCTTTTTTTATGGCTGTTCTTGGTCGGTATTTTTTACGTTTCAAAGCCCTTCTATATAGCCTGCCTGCTGCAGCAGGCCATAACCTATGTTGAAAGAGGGTCCTTTGAGTCTCTGAACCTTTTTTCGCCGTATGCTATAATATAGAAAATAAATTCGATGATTACTATTTCATACATGAGGAGAATACTATGGCAGGAAAAAAGCGGGTGCGGAGAACGAGAGCGGCAAAGAAGGGAGGCCATCCTTTTCTGGTGCTTCTCTTCTTTATAGCCCTCATTATGGGTTCTGCCTATATGACGGACCGCATGACCAATGCCCCTGATTCGGAGGTGGCCCAGAACGTTACCACCATTGGCCACCTGTTTAACGATAAGGAGATGCAGGGGCTGGTACCGAAGGAAGACCAGGGTACGCCGGAAAGCGTGAAAGAAAAAATCAAAGCCGCCATGGATAAGGTGGTGACGGTGCAGGTAAAGGCCGATGATGAAGAACCGGCGGGAAGCAGCGTTTCCTCCAATGAAAAAAAGGATGGCAGTCGGGCATCGGAAAAGGGGAAAAAGGCTTCCTTCAGTCTGCCTTCCATTGTGTCTAAAATTACGGGAAAAGAGGAAAGCCATGAAAACACAGCGGTCCCTTCTTCCCTGCAGGGAAAGCCAACGGAAGCGGCTTCCTCCGCTGTTTCATCTACCCCTTCGTCCACTGTTTCTGCTTCCTCCTCTGCTTCTGCGGCCCCGGCAGCCGCTGCTCCTTCCGTGAAGAAGGCTGCAGGACAACCAAAGGCTCCTGCCAAACAGAGTGCAGTTCCCGTGAAAGCTGCGCCAGCCTCTGCGCCAAAGCCCAATACACCTTCAGCAGTAAAGGGAAAGCTGGCCGTGGTCATCGATGATGCAGGACGGGACCTGGCATCCCAGCATGTCTATGAATCCCTGGGCATCCCGCTGACTCTGGCTGTCATGCCGAACCAGGTGCACACCAGGGATGCTGCCCTGTCCTGGCATGCCCATGGCCTTCCTGTGATTCTTCACCAGCCTATGGAATCGGTTTCCGGTATCGGTATGGAATCCAAGGTCATCCTGACTTCCATGAGCGATGAGGAAATCAGGAGCCTTCTGAAGAGCTCCCTTTCCCAGGTGCCGGAAGCGGTGGGCATCAATAACCATCAGGGTTCCAAGGCCACCACGGACCGTCATACCATGGACGTGGTGATGAATGAGCTCCACCACCGCCATCTCTTCTTCTTCGACAGCCGCACCAATTCCACCACCGCTGCCGACGGAGCAGCGGCCTCCTACGGCGTGCCTTATGTAAGAAATGATCTTTTCGTAGATAATGAAGCCGACGTGGCGGCCATATCCGCCATGATCCGGGAAGCGGCCAAACGGGCGCAGAAATACGGCACCTACGTGATTATCGGGCACTGCCGCCCCAAGACGGCGGAAGCCTTCCGCCAGATGGTGCCCCAGCTGGAAAAAGAGGGCATCCAGTTCGTTTACGTTTCTTCTCTTGCCAAATAAGGAGAATTCCATGGTACAGACAGTTCTTATTTCCGGCGGCACTTCCGGCATCGGTCTTGCCACTGCCAAAATTCTGGCGGATGAAGGCCTTCGGCCCGTTCTTCTGGGAAGAAATGAAGAGCGGGGACAGAAGGCCCAGGAGCAGGTCAGGGGAAGCCTTTACGTTCCCTGCGATGTGACAGTCACAAAAGACTGCCAAAAGGCGGTGAAAGCGGCATCGGCCATTGGAAAAATCACGGGCCTTGTCCTTTCCGCCGGCATTTATGAAGAAAAACTGCTGGAAAATACCACCGATGAGGAAATCGAGCACTTCTTTGCTGTCAACGTTTTCGGCGCCATGAAACTGACCCGGGAGGCCATTCCTGCCATGAGAGGGGCGTCAGGCAGCATTGTGGCGGTGGCTTCTGACGCTGCTCTCCAGGGCAATGTGCAGTGCAGCCTCTACGGCGCCACCAAGGGCGCCCTGGTTTCCTTCATCCGCTCCCTGGCCCTGGAAATGGCAGTGGAAAACATTCGGGCCAACGTGGTGTGTCCCGGAGACATTGATACCCCCCTTCTGGACAGGCAGCTTCATGACTACGGCGG
>ENA-OOXJ01000323-OOXJ01000323.1-human-gut-metagenome-genome-assembly--contig:-NODE-323-length-42669-cov-8.701342_pt1 | contig 42669 bp, 34 predicted proteins | sample MGYA00241587_ERZ501343 | MGnify/ENA primary metagenome ERZ501343 (study PRJEB25962, sample SAMEA2042918) | human gut metagenome | biome: human gut; feature: human-associated habitat; material: faeces... | reverse complement strand
GCATGTACGTCCGCTGGGGCGAGCGCAACGGCTACAAGGTGGCGGTCAGCGACCTTATCGAGGGCGATGAGGCCGGCATCAAGTCGGTGACCATCGAGTTCGAGGGGGATTATGCCTTCGGATACCTGAAGGGAGAAAGCGGGGTACACCGTCTGGTGCGCATATCACCGTTCAATGCCCAGGGCAAGAGACAGACGACATTCTCATCCGTCTTCGTCTACCCTCTCGTGGACGATACTATCGAAATAGAAATCAATCCGGCGGACCTGGAATGGGACACCTACCGTTCTTCCGGTGCCGGCGGCCAGAATGTCAATAAGGTAGAGACCGGTGTCCGCGTACGCCACATCCCCACCGGCATTGTGGTGGAGAACACCGAGACCCGCTCCCAGCTCGACAACCGGCAGCGGGCCCTGCGCATCCTCAAGTCGCACCTCTACGACCTGGAGCTCAAGAAACGTCAGGAGAAGCAGGCCGAGCTTGAGGGCAAGAAGAAGAAAATCGAATGGGGTTCACAGATCCGCAGCTACGTCCTACATCCCTACAAGATGGTCAAGGACCTGCGGACAGGCTACGAAACCTCCGATACTCAGGGCGTCCTCGACGGCGACCTCAACGCCTTTATGAAATCCTTCCTCATGGAAGCCGGCAACGCACAGTAGCGCAAGACACTGCCATCCGTGTATAGTGCTGCCCCTCTGAGACTTTGGCTCCCGAAAAGGGAGGGGGCCCACCGTAGGTGGGGAGGATCTCAGAGGGGCAGCACTATACACGGTACGGTGACCGGTCAGAGTTCCCAAGCGAGGGCCGAGGCGCCGAGGATGGCGGCGTCGGAGTCCTTCAGGGTGGAGTACAGCAGGCGTATCTTGCCTTTCCAAACATCCAGCAGGTTCTCGTTCATGGCATCGAGGATAGACTCGGTCAGGAACTCCTTCGAGCGGGCCAGGCCACCGAAGAGGATAATGGCCTCCGGTGCGCTGAATGCCACGAAGTTGGCAAATGCCTCACCCATGATGCGGCCGGTGTAATGGAAAATCTCGATGGCCAGTTTGTCGCCCTTGGTGGCGGCATCGTAAATGTCCTTCGAAGTGATTTTCTCTGGATCAAGAGCTCTTAGCAGACTCTTGTCCTTACGCTCGGCCAGGAACTCGCGGGCAGTGCGGGCTACACCTGTCGCCGAGGTATAGGTCTCCAGACAGCCTTTGTGGCCGCAGTTGCACTGCCTTCCGCCGCGTACGATGATTGTGTGGCCAAGCTCGCCTGCGAAACCGTCATGTCCGTACACGATATTGCCTCCTATAACGATACCGCTGCCAACGCCCGTACCGAGGGTAATCATGATGAAATCCTTCATACCCTTGGCGATACCGTAGGTCATCTCACCGACGGCAGCCGCATTGGCATCATTGGTTATAGCCACAGGAATACCCACTATGTCGCGGATCATCTTGGCGAAGAAGATGACCATCGGCTTGTCGTTCTCGTCATAGGCCCACTTGAGGTTGGGGGCGAACTCAATAGTGCCCTTGTAGTAATTGCCGTTAGGGGCCCCGATGCCGATGCCCTTCACCTCGCCGTCACTCTCGGCCTTCTTGATAAGGTCCTTGATGGCTGTGGTCAGATCGTCCACATATGTGGACAACTCTCTCTGGAGAGAGGATATAACACTCTGATACAAGATGTTGCCGCGGGCATCGATCACTCCGAGCTTGGTGGACTGACCGCCCACGTCGATACCCATTACCAGTGCCTGTTTTGCCATAATACCAAGTATTTATTCTGTTACAATATCTTTATTGACATTCTTATAACCCACCAGCGCATAGAAAAGAATATAGACAGCGCATACCAGAGGTACCAGGAAGCTGACCAGGAAGGAGCCGGAGATGTCGGCTATGGCGCCCTGGAGCGGGATGAGGATACCGCCGCCGCAGACCATTGTCATGAACATGCCGGAAGCCACTGATGTGTATTTGCCCAGTCCTTCGACAGCCATATTGAAGATACCGCCCCAGCATACCGATGTACACAGACCGCAAAGCACGAGCAGCATCATGCCGACGGGGATATCAGCCGATACGAAATGTCCGGTAGAACCCTCGAAACCGAAGAAGCGCACGGTGGAGGTAGTCGGCAGCAGCATGCCCAGGACGATGAACAGGATGCAGACCGAAGATACGAAAAGTATCTGTGCACGGCTGGAGAAACGTCCTCCCAGCAGACCTCCGCACAGACGGCCTATGAGCATCATCAGCCAGAATACGCCCGCGATGGAAGCGGCCACGCCGGAATCCATTCCGAAACCGGGAGTAGCTGCGTCAGTAGCCGTAGACAGGTACTGGAGCACGTAGGTAGGGATACCCACCTCAACCCCCATATACAGGAAGATAGCAATGATACCCAGATTGAAGTGACGGAAGGAAAATGCGCTGTAACGTTTGCCGGCAGGAGACACGGCCTGTTTCCCGGACGCCTCGGAAGCCTTATCGAGCTCGGGCTCGGGAATCCTGACGAAGGACAGCACTATGAACACCAGCAGGAAAATACCCAGTGCGACGAACAGGGCAGGGGTGGCATCGGAGATGTGCGCCTTGGAGGCGTCTCCCACGAGGGCACCCACGAAGATAGTCACGAAAGTAGCCGCCAGGGAGTTGCCCACGCCGCCGAACTGGATCAGCTGGTTACCCTTCTTGCCGCCTCCTCCGAGGGTGTTCAGCATGGGGTTCACTACAGTGTTCAGCATGCACATGCAGAATCCGGCTATGAAGGCTCCCGCAAGATAGACACCGTAGCTCTGTACGGCATTCCATCCGGAGACATACTGCAGGAATACTCCGAGAAAACCTACGGCGATGGCAGTCAGGGCCGTCTTCTTATAGCCTATCCTCTTGAGAAGTATGCCGGCGGGGATACCCATCACGGCGTATGCGATGAAATTGGCCGCGTTGCCGAGCTGGGCCATGGCGTTGGAAACTTCAAATTGGTTTTTCACGATTACCGCCATCGGGTTGCAGAGATTGGTCACGAAGGCGATCATGAAGAACAGCAGGTACATCATTGCGATGGGGAGCGCATAGTTCTTCTTCACGGTTTGAGTTGTAGACATCTTTCTTAAAAGTTAGTGTTTGTTTTACGAACTACAAAGTTAGTAATTTTTCCAATTACTCTTCCAGAGAATCCAGAACTTCTGTCACCGCTCCGTAATCAAATCCCCTCGACATTGCAAACCGCAATACCCGCATCCGGCGTTCCTGAGGTTCCTGATTCCTGAGACTCCGCCACTTATTCGCGATGACCTCCCGCATTCTGGCGGTACTTTCCTCCTCTCCCACCTCCTCTAAAGCCTTTTTCACCATCTCCGGCGGAATACCTTTGGAAGACAGCGCACAGGCGATTTTCCTCGGCCCCCATCCTGACAGCAGGGCCTTGTCCCTGGCAAATGCACGGGCATAGCGTCCGTCGTCCACATACCTTCCGGCACGCAGCCTTCCGAGGATCTCATCGGCATCCCGCCCTGTCACTCCCTTGCGGCGCAACAGGTCAAGCACGCCCCTGCTGCAGTACTCCCTCCGTGAGCACAGCCAGGCTATGCGGTTAAAAATAGTATCCGAGGCTGACATAGGCTCCCACTCTCTTTGTCAGATTGGACCATGTGATATCCACATCCACCGGCCCTATCGGCAGGTCATACGAATAGCGCAGGGCCGCGCCCCACCAGTTGTATGCGCTCATATAGCCGTAGTTGTAATTACCAGGATCATCTATGACCCTTCCTTTCCGGAAGAAATTACCGATATCCGCGGACTCGCGGGCATAGTTGACCATTGCCGTGACATAGTGCTTGCCATAGACATTGACCCTGAAATCACTCCTGAGTATGACCAGCGAATTGTACATCACTTCAGGACGGATCACACCTATGAACGGCAGCTGGTGATCCACATAACGGCCGGGCATGACCCCGCCGGCAAGTGTCTCATAGGATGTATAGTAGTTGTCACCGATAAGGAAGCGGGAGTAGACCTGTGGAACTATGACCAGCCGGCTGTCGAAGACAGGAATGTATGAAGCGAACTGCAGCATCACATCGGCGAAAGTGGTAAATTCCTGATTATCCATGAAATTATGGAACTTCCATCCGGCATCTACGGTAAAATCGAGGCCTTTGGTAGGGAAACACGAGCGGTTGGTATTATCAAAGTCCACCTTGGCATAAAGCCCGAGATAGGAACTCCTGAGAGGGTTGACGCCGGAGTTGTCGACATACAGGGTATCGGAGCCCATGAAGTGGCGGTAGCGGTAGTGCTCGAAATTGAGGCCCACTTCGGTGCTGAGGAAACGGGAATGGTACTCGGAAAAATATGCCTTGGCCTTCTGGGTCAGAAAATAGACATTGGCGAATGAAGAGCCGTTGTCCATTATGTTTGCTTCCGTTTTCTTGAAGGTATATGAAAGATTGAAACGCGGGAAACGCCTTGGGACAAAGGAGAGCTGCACCGTCGCCCACGGGTTGTAGCTCAGACGGGTGGCTACGTTGAACTTCACACCTGTGAGTTTCTGCTCGTTGATACCCAGGCCAAGGAGTATCGAGGCGGCTTCCTGCGAATCGAAATGAAAGCCGAAACCGAAATTGTGCGGCACGTCCTTCTCAAGATTGACCTGAACGTGATAGGCCGTGCTGTCGTCCGGGTCCTGCTTCACATAGTAGATTATCTTTGAAAAGGCGTTGGTTCCGTAAAAGAAGGATATGGCATCATCCAGCTGCTTTCCCGTTATCCTGCGGTTTTTCAGCAGCCGGGATTTCTGCAGCAGCCAGCGGCCGTCCTTGTCACTGACCCCGCTCAGGGAAACGGAGGCGATGGTGATGGTATCGTTATCCAGATTAAGTGCCCGAGGAGCCTGGAGATGCTTTCCCTCAGGGCCATAGCTGTCCAGCATTTCCTTCAGCTCCCTCAGTTCCTCCCGGTGCGCGTCGGCAGCGTCATACCCCCTCTGCACCAGCGTAGCCACGCTTTTCGAATCAAAACTCATGGCCCCGAAACCGGTCACATCCGGCTCGATGAAAATGTCGCAGTCCGCTATATTCGCATCCGACTTGCGCTGGGTCACCACTCCCATCAGCTGGCTGAGCACCTCCGGCAGGGAATTCAGTACGTCCGGATTGCTTTTCTTGGTACTGGAGACCCTCACTCCTATAATAATATCCGCCCCCATCTCCCGGCATATATCCACGGGAAAATTGTTGAGCATGCCTCCGTCCACCAGCACCATATTGCCTATGCGGATAGGGGCGAACACTCCCGGAATGGCCATACTGGCACGGATGGCCTTGGCCAGAGACCCGTTGCGGAAGACCACCTCGTTGCCGGTGACTATGTCCGTGCCCACACAGGCATAGGGTATAGGCAGGTCATCGAAACTGATCGAGTCCTGATAGCCTACCGACAGGGAATTGAGCAGGCTCTCGACATTGTTTCCGCTGATAAAACCGGCAGGGAGCGAATTGATGAACACGCTCGTCTCCGATGTTGTAGGATTGGTAATGTCTTCCGCCGTCTGGGGACGTGTACGCTGCCCGCTCTCTATCGACTTCTCCAGAGACGACGCCGTATTGAAGGGTACTGTAAGCAGATATTTGCTTTTATGGACCTTGTCCAGATAGGAAAGCTGGTTGCGGGTGACATTGTTGCTCATGATGATGGACCAGTCGACCGTCCGTATGATCGAGTCCATCTCATCCGGAGTATACCCTAAACTGTACAGACCGCCTATGATAGAGCCCATACTGGTCCCCGTCACGAAATCCACCGGGATTCCCATCTCCTCTATGACCTTCAGAGCCCCGATATGGGCCGACCCCTTGGCACCTCCTCCAGAAAGGACCACTCCCACCTTAGGCCTCTCCTTACGCACCTGCACGGTATCGGTCCCTGCAGCCGGTGCATTCAGCACCGCGGCCGCCGACATCGCCAGAGCCACAAAATATTTTACCGGTTTTTTCATCGTTTACTGTATTTACTTTCACTGCTCCTTCTTCCTGCCGCTAAGCATTCCACAGGCCGCGAGGATATCCTCTCCACGCGATGCTCTCAGAGTGGTCAGGACTCCGGCCGCATTGAGCCTGTCCTTGAACTGTCCGATTACGGGCATGGGCGATGGCGCGAGAGGCGAATCGGGGATACGGTGGAAGCGGATAAGATTGACCCTGCACTCCAGCCCGCGCAGCATTCTGGCCAGAGCATCGGCATGCCGCTTGTCATCGTTTATCCCGGCAAACATTATATATTCGAAACTTACCCTTCGCTGCCCGGTAAAGTCGTATTCCCTTATCAGGGACAAAGTCTTTTCTATAGGGAACGGTTTTTCCATCGGCATGAGTTCCGCCCTCTCTTCCGGAAACGGATTGTGCAGGCTGACTGCCAGATGGCAAGAGCACTCGTCCATAAAGCGGCGCAGAGGAGATCCGCCGGTATGCGGATCGGACGTAACACCGATGGTAGAAAGTGTTATGCGCTTGGGACTCCATCCGAAACCCCAGGGTGCCGTCAGAATATCTATCACACGGCGGACGCTGTCCCAGTTGTCCAGAGGCTCTCCCATTCCCATGAACACCGCGTTGGTCAGTTCCGCAGCCTCGTCCACCTCCATGAACTGGGAGAGAATCTCCGCCGGCGTGAGGTTTCCGTGCCAGCCTCCCCTGCCTGTCATGCAGAAACGGCAGCCCATACGGCATCCTTTCTGAGAGGAGACACAAAGCGTACTTCTGTCCTTGTCCGGAATCATAACGGCCTCCACTCCGGGACCGAAAGGGAAAAGGTATTTCCTGGTACCGTCCACAGAAGATATCATGTCCACATACCCCGTACGGCCCACGACGTATGACCGGGAAAGTCCGGCACGGGCCGCCTTAGGCAGGTTCGTCATCTCTTCCACGGAACGTACACGCTTGCGGTACAGCCAGTCTGCCATCTGCGATGCGGCAAAAGGCTTAAGGCCGAAACGGATGCATATATCCTGAAGTTCCCCGATATTTTTTCCTAACAGAGGTTCCATGGCAATGTCAGATTCTGGTAATGAAAGATACGGGGAAAACGTAAGAGACATCTACCGGCTTCCCGTCAATCCTGCCGGGAGTCCAGCGCGGAGACTGCTTCACCACATTGATAACGGCATCGGAAAAGACCGAATAGTCGAAATCGCCCGGGACATTGCCCTTTGGCTCCAATTCAAGCGTCCGTACATCAGACACCTCCCCATTGCTGCGGATTATGAAGCTGACTAAAACCCTCGCACCGACACCGGCCTCCCGCGCACTTGCAGGATACTCGATAGCCGAATACACCCAGCGGACAAACTCGTCAGTACTGCCGTCCATGAATCCGGGAAGCTGGTCTACCATTGACATAGACACCGGTGCGGTATCGGACACGGGCTCGGCGGGCAGGGTCTGTGAAGCAGTCAGGGGACGTGCGAAAAGTACGGCAGAGACAAACGCCACCGGCAGCACATACAGAAGACGGGCGTAAACCTTAGGTCCCGGCACCGCTTTCTGGATCATGACAATCCTGCGGTACAGACTCGAATTGCGGAAAGGATTTGCTATGGAGACGGCCATTCCCCTGGCAGCCTGACCTACAAGAGAACGCTGGTATCCCTTGCTGTCAGCACCTGAAGACAGGACCTCATCATCCGCCTCGAACTCGCAGTTCTGTCTGAGATCACGGAGCAGAAGCCATGCCGCCGGATTGAACCACTGCAGGCAGACCAGCAACGAGGCCTGAAGCAGCAGAAAAGAATGTCTGAGGCGTATATGGGCCATCTCGTGACGCATGACATAGCTGTCCTCACCATAATCCTCCCCCGCAGGAAGGAATATGATGCCGAACCAGCTCATCGGCTCCACACGGCGGCCTCCGGATTCAGGCACTGAGACCACTCTCACAGCCCTGCCTCCTACCATTGTCCTATAACGGCAACCCCGCCGCAACAGATGCAGCACAGTTGCCACAGGTATCACTACGCGTAACAGAAGGGCGAGCAGGACTCCTGCAATGTACACTGCAGCAAGAGCCACAGGCAGCCATACAGCAAAGCCGTCATCAGCAGCAGATACCGCTCCGCCGCCATACACCGTAACCTCCGGAAGAGCCATCAGCCCGACCATACCAAAGGCCTGCTCCGGCACCGGAATGCTTACCATCGACATCAGCACAGGCGCACAGGCGGAGAAATACAGGGTCAGGTCAAGCAGTATCCTATTGACCCTGAATGTCTTCTGTCCGCGCATCAGCAGACGGTAACCGCCCCACAGGACAGCCAGTACCAATGCCGAACCGACAGCATATGTCAGCAGAACGCTCATAGGCCACTATTTGCCTTCCTTTTCTATCATATCGATTATAGACCTGAGATCGTCCACACTGAGACGCTCGTTCTCCACAAACTGCGACACGACCTTCTTGTAGGAATTGTCCAGATAGTCCCGGACAACCCCGCCCAGGTACCTCTGGCCATACTGTTCGCGGTTCATGGTAGCCGCATACCGGAAGGACATCCCCTCGGGGCTGTGGGTCGTGAACCCTTTCTTTTCCAATGAGCGTACCATGGTTGAAACAGTGTTGAAATGAGGCTTCGGCTCGGCGTACAGCTGCAGCATCTCAGCCACAGTCAGAGGACCGTTGTCCCAAAGCAGTTGCATAACCTCCTCTTCGCGTTTTGTAATTTCGCTTCTCATATCGCATTGACTATTTGTTCCGACTTACAAAGTTACAAAAAATTTCTTCACGCTCTGCACACCTTGCCCCGCCCCTTCAAAATAACGGTTTTCCGCGATATTCAGTATGAGGGATTTTTCTAACTTTGCATATTGATTCCAACCTATTGAAACAGCTATGCGCACAATACTACTGACTGGTTTTCTGTTCCTGATCATCACTCCCGGTGTCATTCCGGCCAAAGCGGCTTCCGCACAGGATTTTTCCAATGCCATGCAGATCGACAGCCTTGCCGAGATATCCTTCGCCGAAGGCGACATGAGAAAAAGCATAAGTCTCTGGCTCGAAGCGGCGGAAATAGCGGACAGATATGCCAGTACAGAAGAGGACTCACTGTTCTACAGCGGATTCCTCCAGTCACTCGGAGTCTGTTACCGCCGTATCTCAATGATGGACTCCACCCTCCACTACTACAACCGTGCATGGGACATCATACGGTACAAAAACTCCCCGCACGCCGTTTCCGAGAAGACCAGGCTGCTGACCAGCATGGCCATCCTGCTGACATTCATGGGGCGGGACGATGAGTCCATGGAGTATGCCGAAAGAGCCATGGAGATGGCTGAAGGCTGCAGCGACATGGAGATGGTCATGTATGCCGCCACCAACGCAGGAGGAATATATGCCCGTAACGGATATTTCGACAAAGGTTCCAAGGCCCTGCACACAGCCCTTGCCAAAGCCGAAGAAAGCGGTCTTCCGGACAAGCAGCTATCGGCACTTACCATAATGACTTCAATGTTCAACATAGCCGGAGAGCCGGACTCGGTCAACTACTATATGGCCCGTGCCGAGAAACTGGCGGACTGCCTTCCACCCGAGTCAGTGGCAGTTTTCGGCTTTCTCGAAACCCAGGGCGCAGTGCTCAGGAACATGGGACGGTATGCCGAGAGCAACGCCATCTACAGCAGGCTCATGTCCGCCTCAGGGCAGAACTCCTCAGTCGGGAAAGACGCCGGATATCTGACAATGGCCCGCAACTATGCCGACATGAAGCAGTTCGGCAATGCCATAGACTACTACGAGAAAGCCTATGAAGCCATAGACAGCATCTACAACGAGGACATCACCGCACAGGTATCGGAATGGTCCGCGAAGTACGGAGCTGCCGAGAAGGAACTGGAAATCTCCCGCCTGTCCGAGGAAGCGATGAGGAACAAGGCGGAACTGAGGGGATGGATCATCATCGCCCTCGTGCTTGCAGTGGCCCTGGCAGGCGGCGTCGTGGCAGTGACATTACGGCGCAGGCACCTGAAGAAAGAAGAAGAGCTGCGTCTGGCCCGGACATACATCGAGGGACTGGAGAAAGAGCGTTCCCGCATAGCCCGCGACCTGCACGACGGAGTATGCAACGACCTGCTGGGAATCGGCATGCTGGTTTCGTCCATGGGGGACAGCACTTCTGCACCCAAGGACGAAATACTGTCCATGCTCGAGGGGCTGCGAAGCGAGGTCCGCACCATCTCCCACGACATGATGCCGCCATCCTTCAACCTTTCCGATATAGAAGAAGTCATGGAGATGTACGTCCGCCGCTTCCGTTCCCAGACCGCAGCCGGAATAGACTTCAGGGCCATACTCACTGGTACGGTACAGTGGCAGCAGGTTCCGGAACGCATTGCTTACGAAGTGTACAGGATATTCCAGGAGCAGATGGCCAACATCATCAAACACTCCGGAGCAAGCCGCATAGACGCAGGACTCGAACTTTCGGACAACTCCCTGTCCCTGACCGTCCGCTATGACGGAAAGGCATTCTCCCGGAACAGCCGCGGGGACGGCATAGGGCTGTCCGTCATGTCTGAAAGGGCCAAAGCCATCGGAGCGGCCATATCCGATACCGAAGAAGACGGGACCCACGTATTCCGTCTGGATGTACCTGTCTCAGTTTCAGAACAAGAATAAACCGGCATCATGAAAATACTGCTTGTAGACGACCACGACCTGGTTTTGAAAGGCATGTCCGCCATCTTCCGCGAGAACTTTCCCGAAATGACAGTCACCACCGCCTCCAGCGGGCAGAAAGCCATAGAGGAGATCCGCAAAGCGGACACGGACCTGACTGTACTGGACCTTGAACTTCCTGACATCTCCGGATTCAGCCTCATCAGGATGATCAGACAGGAAGCCCCGGCCATAAAAATCATTATCAACACAGTACACGAGGAAATATGGACCATACGCCAGCTCCGCCAGTGCAATGTGGACGGAGTCGTATTCAAATCGATAGACTCCTCGGCCCTCGTACGCACGGTGCGGGAGGTCATCGGAGGAGCCAGGCCCGGATTTAATGCAGACACCAAGGAATCCGTCCTGTCTCCGAAAGAGCTCGAAATCCTGCAGCTTTTAGCCAAAGGCATGAATTCCAAGGATATTGCCGAAGCGATGTTCATCACCGTAAACACAGTGGAATCCCACCGCAGCCACATCATGCGGAAACTCGGGGCTGCCAACGCCGCCGATATGGTAATGAAAGCCGTCACCCTCGGCCTCATCCCCCCGGCCGGACTGCAGTAGCATCAGCGGCTTCCAGATCCTGCAATTGCATAAAAATCATGGTTTTCCGTGATTTTATTATTCGTCTGGAATTGCGTAATTTGTAACATATTAACAAATTCACAATTTCAGACATCATGAAGGTATTTATCCATTTCGCGACCTTACTTACAACCTTTGCACTACTGGTTCTAAGTTGTGAGGAAAGACCTGGCAAAGAAGGCACCGTCACTATTCACGGAGAGCTTGAAATTCTTCTGCCTCCGACGCAGAAAGACACATCCATTTCATTTACAGCCACAGCAGCATGGACGGCCATGGCTGAAGACGCACAGTGGCTCAGCATCGAACCTGACGGAGGCGCTGCCGGAGAAATCACAGCCAAAATCTCGGTCCAGGCAAACCCCGACACCGATTCGCGTACAGCCACGGTGAAAATACTATGCGGCACATCCGAGACATCCCTCACCGTCAAGCAGGACGGTAACGGCACAGACACCCCGGCAGACGACCCGGACATACAGACCGGAAAACTCATAAAGACACTCTTCATCAGCAACGGCATTGACGACAGCTACGAATTCAGATTCACTTATGACGAGAACAGCCTGTTGACAAAAATCGAGACGAACGAAAAGTTTGTCTCCGGCGGAGGTGAAAATATTTCTTATGACTCCCAGTATGAACTCGATTACTCAGACGAAAAGATCGTGATTTCCGGACAAGAAGAAGACTATAGCATCTCTTTGGAGGCCGTACTCGATGATCAGGGCAGGGCCATATCTGCCGTTTACACCGATATCGGAGAAAATGGATACGGCGAGATAGAGGAAAACAGGACTTACGTCAGGTTCAGCTACGACAAAGAAGGAAAACTGACAGCCGAGGCCGGCAAGGAAGACGGATATGATGAATACAACAACGAATATATCTGGTCTGAAGGCAATCTCACCTGCATGGAGAGCGACTACAGCCGTTACGAATTCACTTACTCGGATCATCCCGACAACTCCAACATAGACATCAACTGGATAATCTGCGACGGCTATGGTTCGGGGGCCAATATGCTCGGGGTCATAGGAGTCTTGGGAAAACGCAGCGACAACTTTGTATGGCCTGATCTCTGGGATTACAATACACCCAATGACAATCTCGGTGTCGATTATCCACTTGACTCCGAGCTTATCGGTGAAGAGACTGTGCGGGAATACACCGAATACAGATCCGGAGAGCCGGAGGTGAAGTACAGCTTCGATCCGGAAGGTGACCTCACCTCCATAATCAAAACCGTTCCCCGGTACAGGACTACGTACAGACAGGTATTCCGGTACGAACTTGAAGACCCGAATTTACCGCCTTACGAAGACGGATACTATCATGAAGGTGTCATACTTGTACCTGTCGGTGATCCTGAAACAAAATCCACCGAGACCCTTGAGTCCCGAATCACAGAAGTGGAAATAGGATACTGACGGAAATTTCATTGCCTGCGCTTCCTGACAGCAACGGTGATTGCGGCTGCTACCGCCACTGCCGCCGCAATCCCGAGAACCGGCCACATCACCGGGCGGTCCTTTTTATCCGCCGCAGCATCCACTTCGGCGAAATAGTCCTCCTGCAGGTATTGCCCCTGAGATATGAGCTCTAAGGCACGGTCCAGGACGAAATCCTCCTTCGCGGTGAAATATTCCTCATAGGTGGCGGGCACCGGATAGTCGGGCATCAGCCCCCTGCCGGCGGGAGTCCTGGGCGTGACGGCCGTGTCGAAGACCTCGCGGACCAGGGGGATGTGGAGGACAATCTTGGAGTTGGGCAGACGCACCTCATTGTATTTCAAGGCTGTCATGAAATGATAGCAGGTCTGGGTCTCGCGGCCTACGGTCACGGCCCGGCGGTTGCGTACCAGGACGGACGGGAAGAGGGAAGCCGCGGAGCCGGAAGTCTCGTCGGTGAGGATATAGAGACGGCCCCGGTAATTGACGGTCGAGTCCGGATACAGCACCCGGCTGTTCTCGGAGGGGGCGAAATAGCCTTCCTTGCCCTCGACCGGCTCATAGTCGGGAAAGACGATCTGGTCCGGAGTGTAGTTGAGCGAGTGCCTGAGCGGCCCCCTGGTCTTGACCCAGGAATAGCCGCCGAGGTCGCGGGTTGGAGCGTTGATGAACATCGACAGCAGCTCGTTGGTAAAGAAGACATCCCCTCCCGGATTGTCCCTGAGATCCATGACCATGTAGGGCACATCGAGGAGAGCGGTTATCGAGTCGCGGACGGCATCCCTGTCCACCTTGGAGATATCGAATGAGCTCAGGCCGAAATACACGGTGGAGTCGTTGAGCATCCGGAAGCTGTATGGACAGTTCATGTACCGTATGAGGTGGCTGTAGTGAGCCATCTCCAGAGATGGCTGCGGCCGGAAGCCCGTAGCCCTGCGCGGGGAAACCCATCTGTCGCGGTACACCTCACCGTCCGCGAATTCTATTACCGCCTCCTTCTTGCCGTCGCTGCTGTACACCTCCCTGTCATCATAGTACCAGTTCCAGCCCTGGCTCATCCTATAGTCCCTGAGACTCTCGCTGCTGCCGTCGTATCCATCCACCTTGAACGTCCTGACTTCATCTATGATATCTTCGGCAGGCCGGCCGTCTATAGCCGCAATCCTGCGGCCGACATACTTCTCCAGCCCCTTGCCGTTCATCACCCTGGTTACCATGAGGCTGTCTCCTATCACGCCGGGGAATATATTTGCGACATTCACATCACTTGTATTCAGAGCGGTCATGATCCAGATGTGGCTGTCATGCACCAGTGCGACCGTACGTTTCAGGATAAGCCAGAACTCAGTATAGGAAAGGTCCTTCGCCAGGTCCCGGCTGACAGTCAGCGAGTCGAACCGGGCTATCTCCTGAGGAGAGACCACATCGTAAAGCGACGGATATTCGTTATAGATCACGTCCATCAGTGCCCGGAAATCCTCCTGAGCCTGTTCCGCCGTCAGGCTGTCGGGGATAACCTGCGCCTCCGGCTCGATGAAAGTCGTCTCAAGCCCGAACGGAGTCATGGGATCCTTGGGAACGGTATTTTTACCGCTAATGGAAAAGCTGATATGAGGTTCCCCTATAGACGGCTCGTACCAGGCCACATAACCTAACGTATCTCCCCTGTGTATCCGCTGACCGCTTCTGAGCACCATGTCTCCGCTCAGACCCGAAAACCAGAGCCTGTCCCCGTCAGCAGTGCGTATTCCGAGAGTAATGCTCACACATCTGTCCGGAACACCATAGCCTCCCTTTCCAAGCACATAAGATATCTGTTCATTCCATGTCTGGTCCTCATCCGTGCGGTATGACTGCATACCTGTCCCCCACTTCACCACTACACCGGGACTACTGACCACTCCGTCCACAGGAGCCACCACCGGAGTCCCCTCAGGCGCACCGATAATCAGATTCCCTGAATTCAGACTGCCGCCGACATACTGCTGCGGCCTGGCCAAGATACCCTCCCCCGCTTTTGCACCTGCTATGGGCCACAACATCACCCCGCCGTCCTTTCCCTGCTGCGGAACCACAGACTCCATTGTCCTGGCCTGGACTCCGCACCCCGACTCCGGTAAAGAGCCGGCCATAAACACCGCAAATGACAAAACACCCGCCAACAAGACAGAATTTACACGTTTCATAACCGTCAGTTTTATAATTGAAATACTTCCGCAAATATAACGAAAATTATTCTTTAACATTTCCCCTACACCTTCCCACCTCCACTCCTTCCGAAGGAGTCAGACTTTCCCCCATTTCCCCACTCCTTCCGAAGGAGTAGAATCGTCTCGGAAGCGACCATAAATTGCAGGCTCTTTTGCAGACACTTAACAATCAAGCACTTGCAAACAGGGCTGCATTTCTCGGGCAGAGAGAATCAGAAGGAAAAGTAGACGCCTGCAATGATGTTGAGCGGGCGGATGCGGTATTCGCAGGAGAACTGCTGGAGGGCGTTGAAGATGGAGTAGGCGTAGGTGCGCTGGTTGAGCAGGTTGCGGGCGGTGAGGCTGAGCTCTACGCCGCCCTTGAGACGCCAGGCGATGGAGGCATCGAGCAGGACGGTGTTCTTGGCCTGGTCCGAAGTGAGCATGGTGTAGTAGTGCTCGGCGGAGAGCTTGAGGTCCAGGTTTTTCAGCGGGGATAGGTTAAGGGAAATGGTGTGGCTGAAATTGTCCTTGGCCTCGGAGGTGCCGGTGCCTGGCAGGGAGAGGATGTAATGCGAGTAGGCAAGTTCGTAGGAGAGGCTCATCCAACGGGTGAAACGGCCGTTGAAGACCGGACGCAGGGAAATGGTCTGGGACAGGTAGGGGGTGCGGACGCCGTTCTGCAGGATGGAGCTCGTGGAGAAATCCATGTAGGAAAGCGTGACGCCGACCTTGCCGTTGATTCCGTAGATGCCGACATTGCCGCTGATGGAGGCGTACCAGCTCTCGCCCCGGCTGGGAGCGTACTCTGTGCCGGTGACTATGTAGTCGCCGAGGAAGTCCTGGGTGGATGAGGTCTGGTATATGTTCCAGGAACGGGTGACGGCGCCGTCTATGTAGAACATATTGACGGGGTCCTTGAAGTTGATACGGCCGGAGACGCTGTAGGACTCGTCCTGGGCGGTATTCATGGCGCCGGATGTGAGGTAGCGGTAGTTGTGCAGGATATAACCGCTGTAGAAATCATGGATATCCAGGCCGGAATTGGAGGTGCTGCCGGAGACGGTCAGACTCAGGCGCGGGCCGGGCATGTACTTGACGGAGCCGGAGGCACGGTAGATGATGTGGTCCGTATCCACTCCCCAATATCTGGCCCAGCTGACGGGGACGGAGAGACGGAGCTCCCAGCTCTTCGAGTCGTATTCCAGCGAAGGGGTTATGTAAGGACGGACAAATGCGGCGGTTAGGTCATTCCGGAAAAGTTCCGGTGTGCTTTCCGTCGGGGACATCCCGGTCCGGGCTTCCTCACCGCTTATCCCCTCCAGACGGCTGTCCAGCCTGCGGACCGAAGCCTCGAATCCACCCCGAAGTCCGATGGTCAGACCGCGGGCCACCCGGAAGTCAGTCGAGATGTAGGTATCCGTATTGAAATCCAGGATTCCCACCCGCTGCCGCTGGATGCTGCCTGCCCCGCCGCCGGACGACAATCCCGAACCGTCTGCCTGACTGTCCTCTGCCCCGGACATGCCGGACGCCCCGCCGCTCCCGTCACGGAGCACGGTAAGCCTCTGGTCGTACTGCGTGAAGTCGTTATCCGATACGAGGGTAAAGGAACGTCCGCCTTTGCGCCGGATATACCGCAGGTCGTCGCTGACAGCGATGTAGGGCAGCCTGGCCTTCTGTGTGTTGGGGAACTCGCCGGTCATGGTCTGCAGGGCGTCCTGGAATTCCCCCTCGGCCCGGAGCACATTGCGGAAATAGTACTCGTCGCGGTTGGCCTCGGCCTCTACGCGGGCCTGGACGTTGTGCCGGCGGGTCATGGCCTCCTCGCTCTCCTCCACGGTACGCTCACCGTCCTCGAAATAGTAGGTGGTCTCCGAGAAGTTGGAGGACTCCAGACGGTCGAAGATATAGGAGGCGGAGGCATTGAGCTTCCAGTCATTGCGGAGCTTCCAGGTATTGGAGGTATTGGCCAGGGCCGAAGTGTTGAACCTCACCCGCTGTGCGTCCAGAGGGGCCTCGCTCGTACTCACCGAGATGAAACCGTCACTGCCCGCACTGCCGCTGCGGTCGTAAATGCTCAGGCCGCGGAGCTCGCCGGAAAGGTCCGTTCCCGTATTGTTGGTCTTGATATTGTTGACACTGTTCCACTTGCGGCCCACCCTCATCAGGAATAGATTGCCGTCCCAGAGGGCCTGCGGATCGGAGGTGACGCCTCCAGAGAGACTGGCCGAGCCGACCCATTTGCCCCGGGCATCATCCTGCAGCACGAGGTTGATGGCCGGTTTTTCTCCGGAAGTGATGCCCTTCAGCGCCCTGACCGGCTGATGCTTCTCGATTATTTCCACCTTTTTCACATCCTGGGCCGAAAGGTTCTTGGTCAGCAGGGAATAACGGCCTCCAAGCAGGTCCATGCCCTCCACGTAGAGATTGCCGACGGACTCCCCGTTGTAGTAGATATCCCCGCTCTCGCGCACCTCCACCCCCGGCATCCGTTTGAGCACGTCCGAGATGCTCTTGTCCTGCTGCTCCACAAAGCTCTGCACATTATATTCGACCGTATCCCCGAACAGGTTAACTTTCGGTGCCCGCACCACAACCTCCTTGATATTGAGAGCCTGAGAGCGCATTTCCACATACAGTTCCTTGCCATGCGGAGGAAGCGCCACTGTCTCTGTCGCATAGCCTAACATAGACACCTTCACCGAATCCCCTGACACCGGCCGGGCCTTCAAACTCAGCTCGAACTGTCCCTGCCCGTCCGTAAGCGTATACTCTGTCCCCTCCTGTCCTGCCGGCACATACAGCACCACCGCCCCGGACACCGGATTCCTGCTCCCGGCCTCCACCACCTTACCGCGCAAGTATTCATCCACCTCTAAGAGAGACTTTGAATAAACCTGTCCCCCCATACACTGCAATGCCGCCAGGAAGCACACGCAAAAAGCAACTATGAAGCCTGTCCTGTTCATACGCAGCAAAAATACAATCTGCGGAAAAGCAGGCGGGTGAAGTCTCTGTTAAAAAGTGTTAACCAATGTTAAATGCCGATTGGACATCATCGGGTCAATCTTTCCTTAAAGCCAGCGCCGGATTGGTGTTCATCAGCTGCACGGCCCTGTATGAGATGGAGAGGGTTGCGACCACACCCACGATGAGCAGGGCCAGCAGGTACATCCACCAGTGGTTGTCGATTCGGTAGGAATAGGTCTGCAGCCAGCGTCCGGTATAGATATAAATCACAGGTATGGCAATGACTGCGGCAATCAGCGAGGCGGACAGGAAACTGGCGAGCGTATGGGTGTAGATTTCCAGCCGGGGGCAGCCCATGATCTTGCGGATGGCGGTGCTCTTGGCCCTCTGGCGGGCATACCAGGTGCTCATGGCGACCATGGCCATGACTGTCAGGACAATGGTCAGCAGTGCGAAAAGGCCGGTGAGCCTGAGACTGCGGTCCTCCGAAGCATAGGCCCGGCTACAGATATCCTCGTATGTCCTCACCGTAACATCCAGTTCAGGCTTCTCCGCAGCGTAAAACTCCTGTATCGCACGCACCGCATCGGCCGGGTCGCCGTTGACCTTCACCACCAGAGACATGAGATTCCCGATGTATTCCGACTGATTGGGCTGCACTGTCCAGATCAGCAGGTCATTGCCAGTGGAATTGGCATTGCCCAGCAAGAGGTCGTCGATGATGCCGCATACCCTGATTGCCCCGTTGTCAAACTCGAACTGAGTCATATCCATACCATATCCTAAAGCAACGGCAGCCCTGCGGGTAAAATAGCTGGTATTCGGCAGAGGGTCGGAGTTCTGACTGAGAACCCTCACTCCTAAAAGACGCAGCGCCGTAGTATCGCCGCCATACATCACTATGTTGTAGCGGTTCCCGTCAATCTGCACTCCCCAGTAAGCCCTACGGCTCCCGGCCGGACAGCCCTGCACCCATCCGGCATCCGCCACGCACGGCAGGGATTTGAGCCGGTCCTTGAGAAAATCATCCGGGTCCTGGGTGTTGGAGACGGTCACATCCACTAAGGAATCCCTGGTATATCCCATAGGCCTCTCCACCATGTGGCGCAGCTGCAGGAACATGGCAATGGCTATTGCGACGGCCCCGATGGCTGCTGTATTCTGGACAACGAGGAAGACCCTTCCGAGCACCATCCTGCTGGCTCGTGTGAACTCGCCCCTGACAATGTCTATCGGCCTGTAGCGGGAAACCATCAGGGCCGGGACGATACCGGCTATGACGGACAGCAGCACGATGACTCCGGCCCATAGAGCGGCGGTACCCCAGGTCAGGGACGACAGCGGGCTGTAATTTTTCCCGATAAGGGCACTGAACATAGGAGCTGCGGCCTCAGCCAGGATAAATCCGAGGACGAACGATACGGCCGTCACGATAAAGGACTCCCCTATATAGCGGAGGATAACGCCCTTGCGGGAGGAGCCTATCAGCCTGCGCGTCGCCATCTCCTTCACCCTGAATCCCACCTGGGCGGTGGTCAGCGAGATGTAGTTGAGCAGGGCGAATACCAGCAGCAGCACTCCGGCGGCAGTGACCAGCCGCAGCATGTCCCGGTTGACGATATTCTCGAAAAAGGCGTGGGATGTGGCTCCTGCCCCGTAGTGTATCTTCTTGAACGGCACAAGATTGTACTCCGTACAGACACCCGAGATGTACATCTCGTCGCTTTGCTTCAGGATGCCGAGGATTTCCCGGCCCAGCCAGCTCACGTCAGCACCTTCCCGGATTTTGTAGAAGGTCACCGTATTTCCGTTGCCGTTGCGTGTCAGATGGGCAGAAGTCTCTCCAGCATGTCCAGGCGGTAGATCATGTCGCACCCGGGCAGCACGGTCCGCTCCATATCCTCGAACACTCCCGTTATGGTCAGCGTAGTCTTCCCGCCGCCTGCCGTTATGCCGATGCCGTTGCCCACCGCATTGCCCCCGGGGAAATATGTGTTCGCAAACGACTGCGAGACGATGGCCGAACCCACAGCCTCCAGGGCCCCTTTCCGGTCACCTGCCGCCATAGGAAGCGGAATGAGCGACAGGAAATTGGAATCCACGCAGAGGGCATTCTGCGTCATGGTCCTGTCCCCTACCGACATGCTCAGGTCCCACCCGTCGATGGACATGGTGCCGACTGCCCGGCAGACAGCCTCGATATCCGGATAGCGGCCCTCCACAGCCCCCTTGACGGTACCGCTGAGACTGAAGAACTCCACATCAGAGCCGACATAGACATCGTCACCGACAAACGTGTCGTAACTGCGTTCCTGAGTCACGTAGGTACCTATGAAGATAATGAATGCCAGGGCGATGGCCATACCGGCCACCTCTATTACCGTATAGAGTCTGTTGCGCGAAATGAACCGTAAAAAAAGATTTCATAATTTCATCAGTTTTTTATGATTTCTCCAGCACTACCAGATATGGCACCTCCCCTTCGGACAGGCAATAATCCATCAGTTTGTTCCCGGACTGCCACTTCGGACAGAAAGCCATATCCGTGCCGGGGACATTTATCACAGACCTGTAGACAGTGTTGTCACCCTTGTCTATGAGGTAGAGGTGCTTGGTCCAGCCCGGCTCTAGGAGGGTTACATAGCGGAACGAGGCGTCCTCGGCGTAGTCGTACACAAGCGAGACCTTCCGGCTGATGTCGGCGAACGACGAAAGGTCGCTCTGTTTCACTCCGTTCTGGAGGACAAAGCAGCACCTCGGTTCCAGGGCCGGCACATCTGGACGCACGGTAAATATGGTGTCAGTGCTCATCTGATGATAGACAATCTCCCCGGCTCCGTTCCGGAAAAGGGCCTTATAGTCCTGATAAGCCGTAACAGTGGCCTTAGGAGTGTAGTTGAACAGCAGATGGTTGGGGAAATGCCCGGTAACGTTGCCGCCGGAGTCCCTGACGCGGAGCCTGTCGGCTTCATTGCCCACCACCGTCTGCACCGACTCAATGACGTACTGACCGTCTGAGATAGAGGTGACTATCTGCCCCGGAGTCTCCCGCTCCTGCGTTCCCTTGTACGTCCCGTCGAGTCCATAGGTGATTGTACCCTTCATCACATCATTCAGACAGATATATTCCCCGCCGGGTGCCAGGAAGATGTCATTGACGTAAATGTATTCCCCTGGACCGTTGCCCTTTATGCCGACACTGCCCTCGAACACCCCGTCCGGACTGAATCGCATGATCTTAGAATCAGCAGTAAGCAGAAACATACAACCGTCCGCCAGCTCCACATCCGTCACATCGGAAATAAGCAGCCGCTCCGCCCCGTCAGCATTCCTCAAACGGACGGTATCCATCCGGTACCCCCTCTCCACAAGGTCCTGCAGGGAGATTTCCGCAGAAGTCGAGGTCAGATCGTTCTCGGAATATCGGGGCACCAGCGCCTTGTCACCGGAGCCGGCACACGATACAGTCAGAAATCCAAGGCATAGAAGGATTGACAGATGTCTCATAGCGATGACAGTTTTAGGAGTTTTTTCCAAAGTTAAGAAAAAAATTTATACTCCTTCCGAAGGAGTGCCGCTTTCCTGCCAAATCCCGACTCCTTCCGAAGGAGTGAGAAACCGCATACATCCACGTGGCCGTACACACGCGGTCATACATGACCAGAAGCAGGAATACCCGAATACCCAATACCCGAATACCCCACAACGGCAGTGAAATGCGGGATTTGCTGCCGTTGCGGAAACACATCACAGCACCCACCCGCACCACAGACGCCTCTCGGGCCGACACCGGCTACAGCACCCAACCACAACGGCACAGAAATATGGGATTTGCTGCCGTTGCAGTACTAGAAAGGAGAAAAAACGGCATGAGAAAAAACGGCATAACAGGGCTGCACCAACATCCAATCCTGATACTCCTTCCGAAGGAGAGCCGCTTTCCCGCAAAATCCCGACTCCTTCCGAAGGAGTGCACAAGGCGCATACCCGCTACAGGCACGCAGCTGGGCATTTCCTCCGGATGCATTTCCATAAGGGAAACTCTTCGTTCGCAGGTGAACCGAATCCAGCGCATATCAGTGCACCTGCAGCGGTGCCAGCGCATCATATAGGTCTCGCAAACGCCTGTGGAGCGATTTGCCGTCATATGTCATCCGCAGGTACCCGGCAGATGGGGAAAAATGGTACACCTGTGACAAAGGAAGGACATCGCACCGGCTCCGAAATACTTGTGGGGCATGGACTCCGAATGTTGGATACAGAGTGCCGGACACTGAGCACGGGCAACAGGCATGCGCACGTAAGAAAACGCAGGGACTACCGGCGACCATCAAAGACGAAACGGAACCTCGCTATTAATGGCTATCCGCAAAAATACCCTTGGGGTCGCAGGGAACTCCCCTAAACCACTATACATTTTAGTTAAATCGAAAAGTATTGATAATCAAAATATTTGTAAAATAGAAAAATGTTAGAAGCCCTTAAAATGCCCCCTTTTAGCGATATTTACGTCCTTCTTACATTTCTATGATTTGGAAAATTATTGACAGTCAGCGGGATGCGATACAACGAAAATGTATAGTGACAAATTGGGCCAGGGAATTTTACAGAAAGACTGATTTTCTGCCTTCTCGACGTTATTCTATAGGGGGTAAGTTTGCGGATAATCATATCGCTATTCCACTATCTCCTGGAACCGGTACCTGAGGGCATTGACCAGCTTAGGGTCGTTGGGGTCTATTTCCTTGCCGCTGTCGTCGGTAATGCTGATGCCGGTGACATCCATGCCGGAAGTCACGAAACCTATCGGATCCTCGATGTAGCGGCGCAAGGTGCGGTAATACTTCCGCAGGTCGGTGCGGACATACTGCTCGTCCGGTATCATCACGGGCAAATCCGGAACCTGCCGTATACCGGTCATCATGTATACGTACTGGCACTCCGTGTCATACACGTGCATGATCAGACCGGGCAGACCGCAGAACTTCCACGGGCCCTCGGATACCGGCAGTTCCGGTGCGAACCAGGCCACGTAGTCCCTGCCCCGGAAGGAACACTCCGCACGGCGCACCCGGTAGCCCAGCATCTCATTCCATTCATCGCACACCTTCCAGCCGAAATCCGGCACGGACTCCTCCACCTCGAACCAATCCAGCATCTTGTCTATCATCGTCATCCGCCCGGCCTTGGGCCAGTTCTTGAAGATCTGCACCGACGTGCCGCCTTTCACATCCCCGACAGAGGAGAAGTCCAAGCTGCCGGCATTCACCAGCGAGGTTATCAGCGAGTCGCGGTAATAATTGCTGTAGCTGTAGAAACGCGAGACTCCCGAAGGCCCGCCGCACTGCAACAGCATCACTTCATCGGAAATATCCGTGCTGTCACCCGAGAGCAGCGTCCCCTCCGGCGTCATCCGGGTTCCGGAAACCGTATCCTGCAGCCAGGCATAGCGGTAGGTGCACTCTATCAGGGCAGTCCCTATCCGCTCGTAGCCCTGGGTCTTCTCATCATCGGAAAAGACAGTCATAGTGTTCTGTCCCGCAACAACAACGGGAAACAACGTCAGTACCACGGCTACAAGAGCAATCGCTCCCGCCATTCCCGGCTCCCAAACGCGCCGCATCCGTCTGCCATCACCGCAACGGCACCGTTTTCCGGAATTCGCCGCCGTTGTGGTCGGACGGAAACCACGGATGCGTGCATACACAGCCTGTAAGGAGGGGGCAGACACAACGTCCATGCCGCACCGGCACCGCTTCCCGGGATTCGCTGCCGTTGTGGCAGGAGGTGCAGAAAATACGGAAAATGCAGATAACAGGCGGTCGATAAATGTCATTTTTTCCATAGACGATGACCCTAAAGTATCTCCTGAAAATCGAATTTCAACTTGAACGGGTCACTCCCGTCCGCAGGCTTGTTGACCCGTACGGCAGAGATGGCCGAGGCATCTATTTCGGACATTATCAGCATCGGGTTCTCGGTATAGCGGCGCAGGGTACGCAGATACTTCTCCACATCGGTCCGGATATATTGCGCGTCGGGCATCTCCACCCGCAGGCCATCCTTCACCGTCAGACCCTCCAGCACATAGCGGTACTGCATGCGCACGTCATAGACTTCGAGGATCAGCCCCGGCAGACCGCAGAACTTCCAGGGCCCGTCCGACACCGGCAGTTCCGGCGCGAACCACGCCACATAGTCCCTGCCCCGGAACGTGCATTCCGCCCGGCGAACCCTGTAGCCCAGCACCTCCTTCCATTCATCGCACACTTTCCAGCCGAAATCCGGCACCTGCTCCTCAACCAGGTAATTATCCGTCCCCACGACATCGGTCGAGGTCATCAGTCCCGGCTCGGGGAAATGCTTGTACACTGTAAATGCAGTACCGGAAGGCAGCGACCACACGTCAAAAGCCGCCCCGCCACCTCCGTCAGCTGCCAGCATCAGCGAGTCCAGGTAAAACTTGTCATAGCTGTAAAAACGGGAGACTCCGGAAGGTCCGCCACACTGCAGCAGCATCATACCCCGCTCCAGGGCAGCACTGTCCCCGGAGAGCAAACCGCCGTCCGGCGACATCCGGGCAGTAGTATCCTTAAGCCAGAAACAACCGTAGCGGCACTCGAGCCGGGCCGTACCGATACTGTCCATCCTGTAAGCCACCGGCTTGATCATGATCTGAATCGACTGGCACAGGGCGTCGGCGGGCGAAATTGCCATAGGCAGCAGGGTCCCGAGGAACCATGCCGCAGCATAAAACATTGCAATGGGAATTTTTCTCATACCATAAACTTTTAATCGTTTTCTGACTGCAAAATTACCGGCATGACTCCTTTCCCAAGGTCAACGAATGCCTAACAAATGTTAACAACCCTTAACCTCCCGGAGACGGACTGTGTTAACGAATGTTAATTTCTGCAGATGTCCGGAAACCATGCGTATATTTGCAGGACCATGCAGAGCAGACGCACATTCATCATTGTCGGCACGGCCGTAGGAGCGGCCCTTGTCACAGCCCTCACCCTTACGGTGATCTGGCTCATAGGGTCGTACCGGGACAGGCAGGATGAGTTCGCGGAAAGGGTAGAGTCGGCCCTGGACGAAGCCGTAACATCAGAGATGGATGCCCGCCAGGCTGAAGGAAGAAGCCTGGTTCTGCTCCAGACAGATACTTCGGACGGTCTGGACATCTTTCAGGAATTTCTGGCGAATATCTCTGTAAATGACATCGCCTCCATCAAAGTCTACAAAAGCGGGACAGCCTACACCGACGCCATCCGCCGCATCATGGCAACTGTTCCGGACACGGACAGCCTGACCGGTTTCCGCACGTCCAACTTCCTGCTGACATTCTACGCCATGCTGCGGTACAAGGACATATCCCGGTCCTGCTCTGTCACAGTCGGGACAGAGGCCATAGACACTGCCGGCATAAACATATCGATGGATTCCCTGATACATTTTCTCGAAGGCTTCGGCCCGGACATAAAAATCACCGGATCTTTCACCGTCACGCCTGACAGGGACTCCGTGTCAAGAATCCTGTACTCCGACAGCACAGTCATAGACCGGCCGCTCACATTTATCCGCACGATACACATAAGCGACTCCACACCCCGTATAGTCTGCACAGTACAGATGGCCGACCCATCCCGCGACTTCCTCCGCCAGATGGCCGGCCTCATCACCGGCATCTCCGCCATTGCCGTCATACTGTGCTTCTGCTACATCTACCTGCTACGCACCGTATTCCGCCAAAAAGCCATCGGCGAGATGCGCCGGGACCTGACCCACAACATCACCCACGAGCTCAAGACCCCCATTGCCACCGCCTCAGCCGCCAGCGAAGCCCTGCTGGAGTACTCCGCCGACGAGGATCCGGAACGCCGCCGCCGCTACCTCGGCATTATCCGGGACCAGCTCAACTCCCTATCCGCAATGGTAGGACGCATCCTCGACACCTCCCTGCAGGAGCGGGACGATTTTCCCCTGAACTCAGCCCCCTGCGACCTGTGCGGACTGCTCCACCGCCTGTGCACGGAGCTGACCGTCAGCACAGAAGGTCTGGCGCACATATCCGAGGAATACCCTGACAGACCGATAACCGTCGAGGCCGACACCTTCCACCTCTCCGCCGCAATCTCCAACATCCTGGACAATGCGGTAAAATACTCCACCGCCTCCCCCGAAGTCACCGTCCGCCTCCGCCACAGCCCCGACAGCCGTAACGTCCGCATCGAAATACAGGACAACGGCATCGGAATCCCTCCGTCCCAGCGCCGCCGCATCTTCGAAAAATACTACCGCATACCCACCGGGGACGTACAGAATGTCAGGGGCTTCGGCATCGGCCTCTACTATACCCGGCTCGTAGTGGAAAAACACGGCGGAACCATCAGCGTCAGCCCCGCCCCCGGAAGAGGTTCGATCTTCACCATTATCCTGCCCATACCTTCATAAACTCAAAAGAACTCATGACAATCAGTGACAACAACGGAAAAATAAGGCTGCTTCTGGTCGAGGACGAGCGGACCCTGGCGGGCATCATCGCCGACACCCTCTCTGAGAAGGGCTTCGAGGTACGCTGCGCCTACAACGGTGCTGACGGGCTGAGCGCTGCGGCACAGTTCCGGCCGGAGGTAGTGGTCACCGACATCATGATGCCCACTATGGACGGATTTACCTTCGTCAGGCGGCTGCGGGAAGAAGGTATCTGCAGCGACGATGTACCTGTACTCTTCCTCTCAGCCCGTTCCGGAGCGGAAGACGTGGTGCACGGCTTCGAGCTCGGGGCCCAGGACTACATCCGCAAGCCGTTCGCCATGAGCGAGCTGATAGTACGGATCCACGCCCTGCTCGGGCGGCAGAGGACCAGGGCCGCAGCAGCACAAAGCCCCTCCCCCATCGTCCTCGGCCGGTATACCTTTGATCCTGTCACCGGTACCCTGAGTCTCGATGACGGCAGCAGCACCGTACTTCCCTCCCGCGAGGCAGAACTCCTCACCCTGCTTGCCTCCCGCCTCGGGGAGACTGTCTCCAACACTCTTATTCTCAAACGACTATGGGGAGATGACGACTATTTCTCCACCCGCAGCCTCAACGTCCACATCACACGGCTCCGCAAACGTCTGGCCGCAGACCCTGCCATCTGCATCACCAGTCACCGCAGCATAGGCTACTGCCTCCGCGTCACTGCCTGAGATGTAAAAAATCATGGTTTTCCATGATTGATTGATCTCCCTATTTTTCAGAATTTTGTGGGGATATTATATCCTTTATTATATGAAACATATGACTTTAATTTCAGTTTTCGCAGCAACTATGGTTCTGATGGCCGTCAGCTGCGAGGAAAGACCCGGCTCGGACGGCAGTATTACCATTGACGGTGGCACACAGATAACCCTGTCAGCCGCAGCGACAGACACCACTGTTTCCTTCTCCGCCACAGCGGCATGGACAGTCATTACAGAAGACATCGAATGGATTGGCATAGAGCCTGCAGGAGGCGCTGCCGGAGAGTTCGAGGCCGCGCTGTCCGTACTTGAGAATAACAGTTCCGAACCACGCACTGCCGTCATCACATTTTTGTGCGGAACATCCGAGACAGCACTGACCGTAACACAGAACGGAGCCGGAAATGATGCCCCTGCAACAGCCCTGATCCGGACCATGACAGTCTCTGACGGTGCCGGCGACGATACATATCTCTACACGTTCACCTACGACAACAACTCGAGGATAAGCAACATGGATATGACCAATACGTTCATGGACAGCGACAAGGAGATTACCAGCAACTATTCCTACGAGATAAAATATGTTGAAGGCGGAATAGAGATTTCCGGCAACGGCGACAGCGGCGGTGACAACGGAGAGACTTACACTGAGAAATATGTGGCTGAACTGGACGGGAACGGACTGGCCAAGTCCATGGAATACAGTTCTATTGAAGATGACGGGTACGGCTATACGCACGAAACGGAGGTTTCGGTCACTTTCGAATATGACGGCTCAGGCCGGCTTATCAGGGAAACAGGAACGGGATATGGGTATCAGAATTATTCCACCGATTATACATGGACAAATGGAGACCTCACAGGCTCGTACAACAGTTCGGAGGGTTATAACGAGACATACACTTATTCCGAGCACGGCAATACCGGCAATATCGATATAAACTGGATTCTTACCGGAGGCTACAGTTCGTGGGCCGCTCCACTGGGTATAATCGGCGTACTCGGGGAACGCAGTACGCACTATGCCTGGCCGGATATGTGGGATTATGCCCTTGTCGGCGGTAATTCTGAAACAGGACCTGTTCACAAGGATCTCATCGGCACCACGGTCGAACGCACTTACTACGAGTCCCACTCCGGAGAGCCGGAAGTCACATACACATTCGCATCAGTCCCAAGCTCAGAAGATGAGCTTCTTACCGATATTGTAAAGAGCATACCTTGGTATCAGGTGACTTACTCCCAGACTTACAGATACGTGCTGGAAGACCCTTCTATACAGCCGGACGAGGACGGATATTATCGCTACGGCGTACGGCTTGAACCCGTCGGAGACCCCAAGGAGACCGGCCGCGAGCCCCTCGACCCCGAAGTGACAAAGGTACATATCGGCTACTGACCTGACTTGAAAGACAACGACTGACAACATTAACAACCTAAAAACACATCATCATGAACATCGCTGACACTAATCCCCGGCCATGGTCACAGTACACAGGTATGATCATCAAGGCCATCTGGATCTACACTATCGCCGGCATCTTCGGAGCCATCTTCGGAGCCATTGACCGCATCCTCAACCCTGTCAGCATTCTGGCAGCCCTCTCCGGAGAAGACATGCCAGGAAGCGCATTCGGCACACTGGACACCATCTGCCAGATACTCGTCATCGCGGGATACGTACTGTTCTTCCTGAACATCAAGAAATTCGTCGACATACAGACGACAGAGGCAGACCGCAAGGCGGCCAAGGACATCTACATCGCCTACATACTCCTGATTGTCGCCATCGTGGCAGACTTCATCCCCGCCATAGGAGGCATCGCCTGGCTCGTGCTGGTAATCATCGGCTACATCAAGCTGCTGTCCGGATTCAAGGCCCTGAAAGCATCGGAGACGTGGTCAGAAGAAGCCAGGAGCGGGGCCGGACTTATATTCTCCAGCACCATCTGGCTCCTTGCCGGTGCTGTCATAAGCATCATCCCCTTCGTGGGCGGCTTCCTCAATGCACTGATCACCCTCATCATCTTCTTCACCATTCTCCGCGGCTGGAAGAAGATACAGGCAGGAGCTCCTGCAGTCTGAACCGGGCACATCATATTACAAGTCCGAATCCATAGGTTCGTACTTTGATGTCAGACACTTAAACTGTGAGGATCAAACCGGTGGAGTACGCGTACGCTCCGCCGGTTTTCTGTTACCTCCTTTTCCTTTTCACTCCTTCCGAAGGCACCGGGAACTGTCCCGCAGACGATACCATCCATCAACAACATCACCCCTCTACTCCTTCCGAAGGAGTCGGTAATCTCCGTGTTTCCGTGACTCCTTCCGAAGGAGTAATCCGCATGTTTTCTGCCATACCCCAGCCACAAGACGTATTTCGACGTTTCCGCAGCCGGCAGATTTTCCACTCCTTCCGAAGGAGTGCCGCATTCCTGCATTTTCCCCACTCCTTCCGAAGGAGTCAGACCCTGCACCCCGACAAACCGGTCCCGAAGCCTCTACAGCGTCACCCCTAAGCACCTTTCCACTTGACGTACTGTCACATTCCTGTTTTTAAGCAACTTCCGGGAAATCTCCAGTTTTTCGGATGTAGTAAGACATGCATAACTTTTTTTATGGTACTGCGGTACATACTCACTGTCCACCATATTGCACAAGTCTATATCTTTGATCCGCTTTTCCTTTATCCATCCCGGATTCTGTCTGAGAATCCTGCCGACCTCATCTTCAGACAGATATGGTTCTATTGACGCAAGCGTGACAGGATCTGAAAATTGTTCATCATCCATCTGCTGAGTATTCCACTGCTCATAGTCCCGCCTGCTCAAAGCGAAATTAAATGCATTATATGAGCCGAAATATCCTTCCACCAAATCAGAGCAAACTATCTGATCCGGATTTATCTGACCATCCGGATCGATATCAACCCAGTCCGGAAGACTGTTTGTAACACTTATCAGTCTTGGATGCATCCCCTTCTTCCCATTGACCCCATGCGAATGCTTCTGCTGCACCGGAGAGATTATCAGACTCTTGAAATACAACCTGATAGAAGAAAAAGGATAATCGTAGGGATTCACACAGACTTCATGACCTGACGGATTTCTCAACACATAACTGATAGCAGCTGCTACATGATGCCGTCCCTTCAACTCCAGACTGAAAAACGACGGTTCTCCCAATGCGCCCTTTCTGTGATAACGAATATTGAACATCTGGGTATAAGACGATCTTATTCTCTGAATATAAGCCGCCGGATACCCGGTTATCACTATGAGATGAACGTGGCTGGACATAATGGCATATGCCAGCAACTGGGCATCGGTACAAATCGTTGCCTGAGCAATACAGCTGAACAGCATGCAGTAATCCAGAAACTTTCTACATAGAACCTCGCTGTGGGAGGTGTAGCATAGATGGTAAATCTTTCCCTTCATAATCTGTACTCTTTAGTTGACAAACAATGTGAACATGTTCATCAAAGATACAGTTTATTCACTGAGAATCAAGGGATAAATTCACACCTGACACTCTTCAGCTGAAGATTTTCACGTTTTTAAATTCCATATTTTTTATAAAAACGCAATACTGGCGATTATGCACAGACTATCTGGGGATTACGCAGTCTCCAGACAATAGCGTTCTACTCCCCCAATGGATTATCGGGTAAAGGGATGCGTCTACTGAATGAATAATACAGTCACAAGCGAGCATATCAACAGAGTGCAGCCACTGCCTGACGCACAGTGTCCTCATCGCTGTGGACGACTGTCTCCTCATGGGCGATGCCGGACAACACGCGCATTCCGGATTTGTGCCGTCTGGTCGCTGACAGATGCAGTTCGCTTACTCCGGTCTGCAGGGCCAGATCACGGATATTGGTCGGATTGATCCCAGAGCCAGGCATGATAATCAGCGGTCTGCGATGGCTTCCGGTATGGTTGGCCATCATAGCCTGCATACGGGCTATAGTATCGCGTCCCGCCCAGGCAGTCTGGCATCCGCCTGAAGTCAGCACGCGGTCGTAGCCTAACGAGGCGACATCCTCGAGAGCATCATATATACCGTCTGCACAGTCTATTGCCCTATGAAACGTAGTTGACAGTCCGTGTCTGCGGGCCTCCTTCAGCCACTCGGCAACCGCTGCCCGGTCCACCTTCGCATCTGCTGTCAATGCACCTACCACGACTCCCTGTACACCGGCCTGCGAACACAGCGCGATATCCCGCGTCACGGTCTCCACCTCGTACGACGAGTACAGAAAATCCCCCGACCTCGGGCGGACCAGTACATTGACGGCAATAGTCAGCGCAGCCCTCACCTCCTGAATCAGTCCGTATGAAGGTGTCACTCCTCCAAGATCCAGTTCGGAGCACAGCTCTATTCTCGCGGCCCCGCCTCTCTGCGCGGCCAGGGCGCTCACGTAAGACGGAGCGCAGATCTCTACAACGTAATCGTGATGCATACTCGTTACTCGTAATTTTATTATGCAAATGTATAACGTTTTCTTTCCACTCCTTCCGAAGGAGTATGGAAAATGCAGGAAATACCCACTCCTTCCGAAGGAGTACGGAAGGGGACGGAAGGATCCGAATGTACGTAAGGGATATCGCAACCGATTGGCTGACAGGATGCGATGTAGAAAAATGGCAGACAAAAAACATCGCAGCCGGACCGGATGACCGGTGGGCTGCGATGAGGTGTGATGAGATTTATGAAATATTGTGGTTGGTGTCAGAAGACTTTGAAGCCCATGGCCTTGCGGGCGAGGGCAAGGGTGGCGGAGGCTGAGGCGCGGGCCTTGTCACGGCCTTCGGAGACTACGCGGTGGAGGTAGGCATCATCGTTGTAGATGGCGTCTATGCGCTCGCGGATAGGAAGGGTCACCTTGCAGATATCCGCGGCAAGCTGCTTCTTGAGGTCTCCGTAGCGGATCGAGCAATCGTTCCATTTCTCGCGGAAATACTCCACGGTAGAAGGCTCGGACACGAGGGCCAGAAGGGTGAAGAGGTTGTCTATGCACTCGGGCATGGGGCTGTCAGGCTCGACTGGGCCGCTGTCGGTCAAGGCCTTCATGACCTTCTTGGTAATGGTCTTCTCGTCGTCGTAGAGGTAGATGCCGTTGCCCTGGCTCTTGCCCATCTTGCCGCTGCCGTCGAGACCGGGCACCTTGATGAGTTCTCCTCCGAAGTTGAAGCCGCGGGGCTCCACGAATACCTCCTCGCCGTACATGTTGTTGAAACGGCGGGCCAGCACCCTGGCGTATTCCAGGTGCTGCTCCTGGTCCTTGCCCACGGGCACGTAGTCTGCACGATGGATCAGGATGTCGGCGGCCATAAGGACGGGATAGGTCAGCAGGCCGGCGCTGATGTTGATGCCCTCGTCGTTGTGGTCATCCTCCGCCACATCCTCGAGACGCACGTTGCGGGCCTTGGCCTTGGCCAGACGCACCTTGTCCTTGAAGGTGGTTGTACGTTCCAGCTCGCCCTTGTAGGAGATCATATTCAGAAGCACATACAGCTCGCTCACTTCCGGAACATCGCTCTGCACGAATATCGTGACTTTCTCCGGATCCAGACCGGAAGCCAGATACTCGGCCAGGATGGTCTTGACATTCGCATGGAAATCATCCGGATGGGGATGCGTGGTGAGCGAATGCAGGTCCGCTATGAAATAAAAGCAATTGTAATCGTCCTGTATCTTTACGAAGTTGCGCAGCGCCCCGAAATAGTTGCCGAGATGAAGATGGCCTGTGGAGCGTATACCGCTTAATACTGTCTGCATATCGTATTATATTTGAAATCAGTCCTCTATATTCTTCATGGCCTCACGGATCCTGCCCTCGATCTCCTCGCATAGCTCAGGGTTGTCCATAAGCAGTTTCTTGACTGCCTCACGTCCCTGGGCCAGTCTGGCATCCCCGTAGCTGAACCACGAGCCGCTCTTCTTTATGATGTCAAACTCCACGCCGAGGTCCACGATCTCTCCTATCTTGGAAATACCCTCTCCGAAGACAATGTCGAACTCGGCCTTGCGGAACGGAGGAGCCATCTTGTTCTTGACAATCTTGACGCGGGTACGGTTGCCGGTGGGATCCTCCCCGTCCTTGAGTTGGGTGACCTTGCGCACGTCTATGCGGACAGAGGCATAGAACTTCAGCGCGTTTCCACCCGTGGTGGTCTCGGGATTGCCGAACATCACGCCTATCTTCTCACGCAGCTGGTTGATGAAGATGCAGCAGGTGTTGGTCTTCGAGATATTGGCGGTGAGCTTCCTCAACGCCTGACTCATCAGCCTGGCCTGCAGACCCATCTTCTGGTCTCCCATCTCGCCCTCAATCTCCGCCTTGGGAGTCAGGGCAGCCACGGAGTCCACCACTATGATGTCTATGGCCCCGCTGCGGATCAGGTCATCTGCTATCTCGAGGGCCTGTTCGCCGTTGTCCGGCTGGGATATAAGGAGGGTGTCCACATCCACTCCGAGATTCTTTGCGTAGGTGCGGTCGAAGGCATGCTCGGCATCGATGATGGCAGCAAAGCCTCCGGCCTTCTGGGCCTCCGCTATGGCGTGTATGGCGAGGGTGGTCTTACCGCTGGACTCAGGACCGAATATCTCGATCACCCTGCCCCGGGGATAGCCTCCTACACCGAGGGCATGGTCCAGAGCGATAGAACCTGAGGGAATGACCGACACGTCACCTTCCGGACGGTCTCCCAGCTTCATGATGGCACCCTTGCCGAAATCCTTTTCAATCTTGTCCATCGTTGCCTGCAGGGCCTTGAGTTTCGCGGCGTTAGCTGCAGCAACATCTGTCTGTTCGAGTTCTTTTGCCATACTTTTTCAATTTATTCGATTGCAAATATAAGCGAAAAATCAAACCTTAGCAATGTAAAAACGGCTATAAACGTTTATAGTCGTTTTTAGCCGTTTCTACACGATTATGAGGCACAGGACTGTCCCTGCCTCACTCTCCGGACGGTGCATCGCCGGCAGAAGGCACCGATATGTCCCATATCCCGGCGGCAAGCTCCAGTTCCACGAGAGCAACCGCTTGTCCGTAAATCACATCGATATACCTTGCCCTCACATCATTGTAAGTGCGCTGGGCATCCAGAACCTCGAGCAGGGACACCTCTCCCTGAGAATAGCTGTAAAGCATTCCGTCCATCAGGCTTCGTGCATCCGAAAGCAGCCTGTCCCTGCCGGAAGCCACCTGCTCCGACAGCAGGACATAGCGCCGGTATGCCTGCAGCACCTCTGTCTCTATCTGCACTTCCACCTGTCTGGTCTGCATCCGGGCCTGTGTCTGCCTGCCGCGGGCAGCATCGAGCGCACCCCGGTTGAAATTGGAGAATTTCAGGGGAACCGCTATTCCCGCCGAAATGCCGGTAAAAGCAGGGGCCGGGGCTATTTCATTACGGACCTGGGAGTTGAGATTGGCTCCTATGGACAGTTCCACATCCGTACCCCTCTCCTTCCGGACGAGGTTCAGGGCCGCTGCCGCCACTTCCTCATTGCACATTGCAACCATCAGGTCGGACCGTCCTTCAGAAGCGGCCGCAAGCAGCGAATCGAGGACAAAATCCCGCACGAGCGGTGTCAGGCAGGCATCCGGCAAAAAGAGGGTATCCCGCGGAGACCGTCCCATCTGTACGCTCAGGGCCGCAAGAGCCTGGTACAGGCCGGCTTCGGCCTCCGCCATCTCATTAAGCCGGATATCCGCCTCCAGACGGCTCTGCCGCGCGGCAAGTTCCGTAATCTCCCCCGCCTCGAAACGCAGGCTGTCGCTCACTGCCAGCTGCCGGATATTGTCATAGGAATCCAGCTGCACCCGGTAGAGCTCGCGCTGCCTCATGGCTTCCAGATAGACCATTGTAGCCTGAGCCCGGAAGTTGCGCAGGTAATCCTCCAGCAGCGCCACAGCCAGTGCCCGCTGCCCTGAAGCCAGGTCCATTCTGGCCCGACGCACTCCGAACGTTATGTTCTTGCTCAGCCCGAACTCGGCTCCCTGGCCCATGGCCATGCTCCAGTCACTGTTGTTGAAATACGATGCCGAAAAGGCGAAGTCCCCGAACACACCGGCTGCGGTCAGCTCGGCCTGGGAAATATCGACATTCAGCTTTTCGGCGGCATATTCGAGATTGCCTTCAGCCACAGCCTCAAGATAGGCGTCATAACTGATTTTTACCGGAGACAGGCTTTGGGCCTGCACGTCCTGAGTCCGGGCCGGCAATACCGCTGCACAGCACAACAGGGACAGAACAACAGGCAGGACCCGCTGTGCCGCATACGTTTTTTTCTTTTCCGACAATCCGAGCCTGCGCTTTTCCACCAGATAGTACAGCACAGGCAGCACGAAAAGAGTCACCAGAGTAGCGAAGAGCAGCCCGTAGACAATCACGGTGGCAAGAGGTCTCTGCACGTCAGAGCCTATGCCTGTGGCCAGGGAGGCCGGCAGCAGCCCGAAAATGGCCACTGTGGCTGTCATCATCATGGGACGAAGACGGTGCGCCGCCCCGTCAATGACCGCCTCCTTCAGCTGCCACCCTTTCTTCCGCAGGACGTTGATATGGGAGAGCATGATCACCCCGTTCTGAATAGCCAGGCCGAAAAGGGCAATGAAGCCCACTGCGGAAGAGATATTGAAGCTCATCCCCCGCACCACCAGTGCCAGCATGCCGCCGAAAACCATCAGAGGCAGCAGAGCAATAAGCAGCCCGGCCTGCCGGAAGTTGCCGAAGGAGAAAAACAGCAGCAGGAACATCACGGCGAGGGTCACCGGCACTATCAGGGCCAGACGGCTGAAAGCGCGGTTCTGGTTCTCGAGCTGACCGCCCCAGGTATAATGGAAATCGCGATGGTCGTAGAAGACATTGCGGCTTATCTCCCGGTCAGCCTCGGCCACGAAAGAAGAGAGGTCGCGGTCGCGGAGATTGACCTGTATGGTCGTGACGCGCCGGTTCATCTCCCGCGAGATCATGCTGGCTCCTATGGTAGTACGCACATCTGCCACTGACGACAGCGGAATCTTTGCACCGGAGGCGGATGTCAGCATGAGAGCCCCTATCTTCTCCGGCGTATCCCTGGACTCCTCCGTATAGCGGCAGGTCACGTCGTAGACTCTGCTGCCCACAAAGACCTGGGAGACAGCCTTGCCGCCCAAGGCCACCTCGATAAGCTCCGCCACATCGGCGACATTGAGCCCGTACTGGGCTATCCTGTCCCTGTCCACCACTATCTGCAGCTGCGGCAGAAACGGCTCTTCGGCCAGCCTTACATCACCGGCACCTTCCACCCCGGAAATCACCTGCGCCATCTGCTCCGCAATCCGCCTCGCCTCATCCAGGTCCTCGCCGTATATCTTGACAGCCAGGTCACTGTGCGCTCCGGCGATCTGGTCCATCACCATATCTATGATCGGCTGGGAGAATCCCGCCCCGTACCCGGGCATCGTCTCTATCATGGCCGCCATATCCTCCACCAGGTCCGCCTTGCGCCGGCCTCTATCCCACTCCTTATAGGGTTTCAGCCCTACCATCACCTCGATATGCGAGAACGAAAAAGGGCAGACACCTTCGTCATCACGTCCGGTCTGGGTCATGACGTAAGTCACCTCATCGAATTCCTTCAGCCTGTACCTCAACTCGTCAGCCATCTCCGCGGACTTCTCGAGCGACATTCCGGCCGGCAGTTGCACCTGTATCCATATACTGCCCTCATCCAGTTCCGGCATGAAATCCTTGCCGACATACACCGACAGTCCGATCACCGCCGCCAGCACAGCGGCAACAGGCGCTATAAGCCTGCGGGGAGCCCCGATAAGCGATGCAGTGGCGGACTTGTATTTAAGCGTCAGGGCCTCCATCCAGCGGTTGCGGTACACCTTCTGCGGCCTGCGGTAGACCGAATAGGCCAGTCCGGGAATAAGCAGCAGAGCTGCCGCCAAAGCTCCGATAAGGGCGAAGCTAAGGGTAAACGCCATAGGGGTGAACAATTTCCTCTCCACCCGGTCGAATGCGAAAAGCGGCAGGTAGGCAGTGATTATGATCAGAGTGGCAAAGAAAATGGGCTTTGCCACCTCTGCGGCTCTCCGGGCGACAGTACGGCGGTCCAGCGGCGCGGAAGGGTCGTCCTCCCTCTTTTTGAGGACAGTCTCCATCATCACGATGGTGCCGTCCACTATGATGCCGAAGTCTATGGCTCCGAGCGACAGCAGATTGGCAGGAATGTCGGTAAGCCACATGAGGATAAATGAAATCAGCAGCGACAGCGGTATGGTGACGGTCGCCAGCAAGGCTCCCTTGGGACTGCCGAGGAAAATGACAAGGACGGCCAGCACCAGCAGGATGCCGAAGGAAAGGGTGTGCAGTATGGTATTGAGAGTAGCATCCACCAGTTCCGTCCGGTCGTAGAATACTTTCAGGCGCACGCCGTCGGGCAGGATGTTGTCATTGAGGTCATCCACCGCCCGGTTCACCTCCCTGAGCACACGGGAGGGATTCTCATAGCGGAGCAGCTGGACCATGCCCTGCACCCCGTCCGCATAATCGGTCTCCCCGTCCAGATACCCCATTATGCCCTTCCGTTCCAGGTTGCCGTACTTCAGAGTTCCGATGTCCCTGAGATAGACCGGCGCCCCACCGTCACTGCGCACCACGATATTGCCCAGGTCCTCCAGGTCCTGCACAAGTCCTACTCCACGGACCACATAGCTCAGGTCCCCGCGCATGATGGTACTGCCTCCGGCATTTGCGTTATTGTCCTCTATCGCCCCGGTCACCTCGCTGAGCGAAAGGCCGTAGGCTGTCAGCCGGTCTGGGTCTATCTCGATCTGGTACTGGGTAGTGATGCCGCCGAAATTGGAGACGTCCGCGATTCCGTAGATCTGTTTCAGACGGGGTATAATCACCCAGTGGTTCAGGTCCGTCAGCTCTCTGAGACTGCGGTCTCCGGTAACCACATACCGGAAGATCTCACCGGTGGGAGAGGTCAGCGGATCCAGTCCGGGCTGCGCTCCGAAAGGCAGCTCTATGTCAGCGATACGCTCCATCACCCGCTGGCGCGCCCAGTAATCATCCACACCGTCCTCGAAAACGAGGGTTATCTTGGAGATGCCGAAAAAGTTCTTGCTGCGCATCACCTTCAGGCCGGGGATACCGTTCAGTTCCCTCTCCAAGGGCACGGTTATCTGCTGTTCTACCTCGGCCACGGCAAGTCCCGGAACCTGAGTGGCCACTCCCACCGATACATCGGCGATATCCGGATAGGCATCTATGGCCAGATGCTTCCAAGCGTACAATCCAAGGGCCGCGAGCAGCACGAACACGGCCAGCACGAGCCATCTGCGCTCGAGCAGTCTGTCTATGAACTTCTCCATGGCCCTACATATTCAGGAAAATACCACCTCTGGTCATTACAGTCTCGCCTCCCTCCAGTCCGCTGAGAATACGCACATTGCCGTCCCCGAGAGTTTCCGAGACCACCGGCTTCCTCAGCAGCGTGCCGTCTCCTAGAGACTGGTAGACGAAATCACTGCCGCTCTCCTGCATAAGGGCTGTGGCCGGCAATATGAAGGACTTGACGGGAGCACTGAAAAACAGCACATTGCAGAACATTCCCAATTTCAGGCTGCGGGCCGCGTTGTCGCATTCCACTATCACCTCCAGAGCACGGCTTTCGGGATCCACCATTTCGCCCACATAGTGCACCCTGCCCTCATAGGTGAGCTCCGGCGCCGAGGGAACATGTATTTCCACACTGTCCCCCTCCTGCACTGCCCCGAAATAGCGCTCCTTGACAAAGGCCCTGACCCACACCGTAGAGAGGTCGGCCACCACTGCCAGAGGCCCGTCCCCTTCGGAGACATAGCTGCCTATCGTCATATCGCAGCTGAGCACCTCCCCGGCTATGGGAGAGACGGAGACAAGCGGCTGCCCCATACGGAGAGAGGCTGTATCCGCATTGAATATCCTGAGCACCGCTACAGCCTGTTCCAGCTCCTGGGCCGCAATGTATGCCTCGCTCCTGGCCTGTTCCAGATCACGCACGGCCCCTACCCCGTTGCGGGAAAGGGCACTCTGACGCGCATAGCGTCCGGCTGCCAGCTCATTGTTTGCCTTAGCCGCAAAATAAGACCTTACTGCCTCGTAGAAACCGGAAGAGCCGAGAGTGAATACCGGCGTTCCTTTTTTTACCTTCTGTCCGAGATGCACGCTGCATCCCTCCACCCGACCGGAGAAAGGGGCTGAGATTTCAGCTATCCTGCCCGCCACGGGAGTCACCTCCCCGACCGTCCGGAAACGGGCCGAATAGCCGCACGGCTCCACAGTGGCGAATTCCATTTGTCCGTATATAGGTGAATTGCTGCTGACAACTACTGTATCGCCGCGGAATACCACCTCTGCGGCGCTCTGAGCAGTTCTGTTGCCGGCACATGCCGTCAGCAGCAGCATGAGTCCGGGTATGAAAAATCTGTACATGAATTTCTATCTAAGTTATTGTAAAATGATTTTCCGGCAGGGCACAATACGGCCCTGTCGGTAGAAAATGAAAACAGGCGTCTTAGACAGAATGTACGGGAGGGGCCCTCAGACCATAGAGCAGCAGTACTCCTGCGGCAGTCTCACTTCCACCGCATGCATAATACACGGCAACCGGAGTGCATTGCACATCTGCTATGACAACACTCTCACCCGCAAAGAAGGTGGAAGCGTTGAAAGCGGATATCACCCTAAGGTCATTGGCCGTATGGGTATGGTCCGGAAGTCCGTCGGTGTTCTTGGCGTAGGGATGCGAGTGAGTGACGGAATACCCCTGATAGTAATGCGTATGGACAAACAGCGTATTGCTCACATAGAACCCTATGAACAGGGACATGAGCAGACAGTTCAGAAAGCGGTATTTTCTCAGCCGTTTTACCATAACGCACAAATATACGCAGAAGCCGAGAGCAGAACAAATTTATTTGTTATGCCGAGGCGCAACAGTATAAATGACGAAGTCAAATATAGCATATTTTCCACAACTAAAAAAAAAAACCGGCCGGAACAGATTTCAAGACACATCCGTTCCGGCCGGCTCTATCGTGACAGGGACGTTTCTGTGTCCCCGTAATGGAACCTATTCCCCCTGAGCCATAATGGCTGCAAGTCTGGCGACGTCATCGAAAGTCAGGCTGTCGGACTCGAACTGGATGACCACCGTCTCCTCATCGGAGTCCGCGAGCATCAGGAATTCCACGATCCGTTTCCCGTCAGGGGACTTGTAGTAGAAATCCACCTTGTCTCCGCCGTCCTTGACCTTCATGAGCTGCACATAGTCCCCGTCCACCTTGACATCCCTGCGCATGTCAGAGGCTACCGCCTGGTCCTCGGTTGACAGAATATACAGACCGGTAAGACTGGAGACGGTTTCAAATACATGAGAAAGCTCCTCGGTATCCACATCCGTCGAATCTCCGCCACTGGCCTGTATGGTGCCGGCGATATTCATACTACGGAGAAGATCGAACATCGCGGATGAGACATAGACAGTAGTAACTGCGGGATTGTTCTCATACTTCAGATAAAGTGCCTTGACATTGTTGTCCTCAGCCTCAGGAGCAGCAGCACAGAGCTGCAGAAGTGATGCCGCCATGACTGCGACGGCTGTAATGACTTTTTTCATAATTCCTTACTTTACTTTTTATTAACTTTACTATTGACTGTTTCTATCGTTTCCGAGACCATACTCCCGGCCCGGTCCATGCTGTTGCCGGCCTTGGAAAGTCCCTTGCCGAGATTCACCCCCACCATCTCCAGCGCCCTGACTGTCTCGGCGTATGCAAGGGCCGGATCCTCGAAAGTATCCTTCGGCTCATACGTATCGGCAGGCATTATGAGGGCTACTGCGGCGATGACAGCTGCAGCGGCGACCGAAGAAATGGAAGCGACCAGCCTCATCCGGTTCCGGCGGCGGCCGAGCTCATGGTCCACCGTCCGCTCTATCATCTGACCGAGGTCCTCGGGGACCGGTATGTCCCCGTCGGCTGTCCGCATCTGCGAAAGCCCTTTGCGTAGAATCTCTTCCGGTTCTGATACTTTTAAATTCCTGCCCATCTTCTAAAATTTTATCGGTTTATAAACTTTGCTATTTTTTCCTTCAGAATCTTTCTCCCACGGGAGAGGGAGACCCGGATATTGACCTGACTCATTCCCGTCACAGCCTCTATCTCGGACATTTCCATCTGCTCGAGGTCCCTCAGGACCACCACTTCCCGCAGCTTAGGGGGCAATGTTGCCAGGGCCTTCCGCACCATGGCCGCCTCCTCCCTTCCCTCCACCGGAGCATCCGCCGCCTCTACCGCCGGACCGCCCCTCACCTCCGCCACGTCCGCCGCCCTCCTGAGAACATTGCGTCCGCCCCGCCGCAGAAAGTCCGCACAGACATTCTGCATCATCCGCACGCAGTAGCCCTGGGGATTGGCACTCCGGAGAGCCCGGTCGCCCTCGCGGCAGAGCTTGACATACAGCTCCTGCACTGCGTCCCGGGCATCCTCCTCCGTTCCAAGCATACGGAACGCCAGGCGATACAGCAGAGGACCGAGGGGAAGGAAAACTGATTTGAACTCTTCGGTGTCCATAAGCAGAGGTTCAGGTTCAGGATGGATACAATTCGCGAAGGGATTCCTACTGCATTGACGAGGCTATATAACCGGCTGCCTCCTCATCAGTAATTTTACCCTCTATCTGAATGATGGCCGGATCATCACCGGCGGATATCACCACCATCTCCCGGATGACATCCCCGTCCCTGCGGACCAGCACCCTGAGATCGTCCCCCTCATCTCGCACCTGTGTCAGCAGTTCATAACCATCTGTAGAGCAGTCCGCAACATCTTCAGCAAACTGTGCCAGCACCTTCTCGCTGCAGCCACTCAGGTCGGCTACCCTTACCGAACTTATGTGCGAGAGGGTCTTGAGCGCCACTTCGGTCTCGTCATCGGACATTTCCGTCTCTTCCTGACCGAACGCGACGACCAGTTTGGCGAGATTGATCCAGAACCGGCCCACGGAGACGGACTCAGCCCCGGGCTTTCCGGCATAACGCTCATAAAGACTCTCGACGTTCTGTGCCCCTGCGGGCAGTACAGCCGCTGACAGAAGCAGCAGGCTTAGGAAAATGGGAGTAAAAACTCGTTTCATGACTTCTTCTCTTTTTAAAAACTTCTGAACTTATGACGCCGGAACCGGAAAAAATGTTACAAAAATTTTAAGACCGACTGCAGTTTTTTCTCAGGTTGACCAGCTGGGCGACTACAGCCGGAACGGCCATGCGGAAGACCAGCGGGGTCATGGGCGCAGTGCCCAGACGCTCTTCATATTGTAAGTTATTTGTCACTTTCTACTTATAATTTCTTATCTTCGCAGCCTAAAATCCAACGATATGTTTCTAAAATACCTGAAAGAATACGCTATCATGACCCTCGGACTGGCCGTCTTCGTCTTCGGCTGGACCGCATTCCTCAACC
>ENA-OOXJ01000319-OOXJ01000319.1-human-gut-metagenome-genome-assembly--contig:-NODE-319-length-42815-cov-15.429397_pt1 | contig 42815 bp, 37 predicted proteins | sample MGYA00241587_ERZ501343 | MGnify/ENA primary metagenome ERZ501343 (study PRJEB25962, sample SAMEA2042918) | human gut metagenome | biome: human gut; feature: human-associated habitat; material: faeces... | reverse complement strand
TGATCTCCGACGGCACGAAGAAATACAAGCTCTCGGGCATGTACCGGGAGTGGTTCCTGGACTACGCCTCGTACGTAATCCTGGAGAGGGCCGTGCCGCATATCGAGGATGGTCTGAAGCCGGTGCAGCGCAGGATTCTGCATGCGATGAAGGAGGAGGACGACGGACGTTTCAACAAGGTGGCCAGTCTGGTAGGCGCCACCATGCCGTACCACCCTCACGGAGACGCTTCCATCAAGGACGCCCTGGTGCAGCTCGGCCAAAAGGACCTGCTCATCGACTGCCAGGGTAACTGGGGCAACATCCTGACCGGAGACCCCGCGGCTGCCGGCAGGTACATTGAGGCCCGTCTGACACCGTTTGCCAACGAGGTGCTTTATAATCCGAAGCTCACCGAGTGGGTCAATTCCTACGACGGCCGTAACAAGGAGCCGGTCAATCTGCCCGTGAAGTTCCCCCTCCTGCTTGCCCAGGGCTCAGAGGGTATTGCCGTAGGACTGGCCTGCAAGATACTCCCGCACAATTTCAACGAACTGCTGGACGCTTCGATAGCCGTGCTGAAAGGCGAGGACTTCACCCTCGAACCGGATTTCCCCACCGGGGGCTATGCCGATACATCGGCCTATAACAGGGGGCTGCGCGGCGGAAAAGTCCGCGTAAGGGCGAACATCCAGAAGGTCAACAAGAATACACTGGTCATCACCGAGATACCCTACGGTACCACCACCGGAGACCTGATAGACTCCATACTCAAGGCCAACGACAAGGGCAAGATAAAGATCCGCAAGATCGACGACAACACCGCCGAGCACGCCGAGATAGTGATCCAGCTCTACGCCGACACATCCCCCGACCGGACCATCGACGCCCTCTACGCCTGCACCGACTGCGAGGTCAGCATCTCGCCCAACACCTGCGTGATCAAGGACAAGAAACCGCACTTCATGGGCGTGGACGATGTGCTCCGCTACAACACCGAGCGGACCCGGGAGCTGATGCGTCAGGAACTGACCATCCGTTTAGACGAGGTCGAGGGCGAGTGGCACTACACCTCCCTCGAGAAGATTTTCTTCGAGAACAAGGTCTACAAGGTCCTCGAGAATGACGCCCGCACCTGGGAGAAGCAGCTCAAGGACGTGAAGGCCGCCATGCTCGAGTACCAGCACCTGCTCCGCCGCCCGATTACCGACGCGGATATCCTGAAGCTGGTCGAGAAGCCGGTCCGCAAGATATCCAAGTTCGATATAAAGGCAGTCACCGACAAGATACGCGCCATCGAGAAGAAAGAAGCCGAGCTGCGCTACCATCTCGAGCACCTGACGGAGTTCTGCATCGACTATTTCCAGTCCCTCAAGGATAAATACGGCGCCAGGTATCCCCGCCGTACCAAGATAACCTCTTTCGAGAACATCGAGGCCACCAAGGTCGTCGCCTCCAACGCCAAGCTCTACATCAACCGCTCCGAGGGCTTCATCGGCACCTCGGCCAAGAAGATAGAGGAGGCCGAGTACGTGAGCGACTGCTCCGACATCGACGAGGTGATCGTCTTCATCAAGGATGGCCGCTACACCCTCCGCAAGGTGACCGACAAGCAGTTTGTGGAGAAGGGCATCATCCACGCCGCAGTCTTCAAGCGCGGCGATACCCGCACCATATACAATGCCGTGTACCGCGACGGCAAGGGCGGCACCATGTACGCCAAGCGCTTTGCAGTCACCGGCATCATCCGCGACCGCTGGTACGACCTGACCAAGGGCACCCCCGGCTCGCAGGTCTACTGGCTCACTGCCAACCCCAACGGCGAGGCCGAGACCGTCAAGGTCTACCTCCGTCCCCGCCCGGGCCTCAAGCGCCTGATCCTCGATTACGATTTCTCACAGCTGGCCATCAAGGGACGCGCCTCTATGGGCAACATCGTCACCAAGTACCCTGTTCAGAAGGTCCTGCTCCGGGCCGCCGGCGTCTCGACCATAGGCGGCAAGCAGATGTGGTTTGACCGCGACATCGACCGGCTCAACGAGGACGGCCGCGGCGAGCTCCTGGGCGAATTCCGGGGCGACGAGCACATCCTGGCCGTCTGCAAGGACGGTACCTTCTACACCACCGGCCTCGACCTGAGCACCAGGTTCCAGGGCGACCTGCTGATAGTGGAGAAATTCGACCCCTCGAAGGTCTACACCGCCATCTATTGGGACAAGGTCTCCGGCTACTACTACATCAAGCGCTTCTGCTTCGAACTGAGCGACAACACCTCCCAGAACTTCATCCCCGTCGACGAGGGCGCCCGCCTGGTGGCAGTCTCGGAGGACCGCTGGCCGTCCGTCCACGTCGAGTTCGTCCCCTCCGGCAACAAGCCCAAGGAACCGGCGGACATTGACGCAGAGGAATTCATCGCCGTCAAGGGCTTCCGCGCCAAGGGCAAGAGGGCGGGGGAGAAGATTGCCTCCATCGCCTTCGGAGAGCCCCTGCAGAAAGAGGAGCCCGAGGACAATGCTCCGGACGGGGGCGGGGACAATGCCAGGGATGCGGAGGAGCTTCCCGCAGGGGAGGATACCTACGACCTCGAAGGTCTGAACTACCCTTCGGCATCCCCCGTCTCCGCTGATTCTCAGGACAATGAAGACTCTGGGGACAATCCGGCAGGGACCGGCAGCGGCAGCACCGAAGCCTCCGCGGAGGACCGCAATGACGCCGGAGCCGGAGACAATGACGGCAGCGGTGCCAGACCCGGCGACGTGGTGGAATTCTCCTTAGACGATGACCTTACCCTGTTTTAAGTAGACAGCGATGATTATTTCCCTTATAGGTTTTATGGCAGCGGGCAAGACGACCATGGCCCGTGAGCTCTCCGCAAAGGTCGGCGCCCCGATGATTGACACCGACGCCTACATCGAGGAGCGCGAGGGCAAGACGGTCTCCGAGATATTCGCCGCCGTCGGAGAACCCGGCTTCCGCAAGATAGAGGAGGAGTGCTTAGAGGACATCCTCGAAGAGCACATCTCGGAGCACCCTGAAACCCTTGAGGACATGCACCGCTGCACCCTCGTCCTCTCCCTCGGAGGCGGCATTGTCACCACCCCCGGCTGCCGCGACCTCATCTCCCGCTTCACCTACTGCGTCTACGTCAAGACCGACATCGACACCATCTTCAACCGCCTGTCGAAAGACACCGGCGGCCGCACCCTCCTCGAGAACCGCGGCGACACCCCACTGCGCGAGGTCATCGACCGCCTTTACCGCGAGCGCGAGCCGCTCTATGAGGCGCTGGCCCGCACTACCGTCTGAACATCCCGTATCCGGTAGTGAAATGCTTCCTGGCTGTGCAATATCTCTTTCGCATGCTATTCTGCCTTCGAAAGAGGTATGAAATGGCTGTGGAGTAACGTGTTGCCGCAACGGCAGCGAATGGCGGGAAACGGTGCCGTTGTGGTGTGTCTTCGAGGGTACAATGCTATCCAGCGGGTCTGTGACGGTGGTGCCGGCGTGAACGTGTTGCCGCAACGGCAGCGAATTGCGGGAAACGGTGCCGTTGTGGCAAAATGGGAAGGAGTGGGAAAATGGTGTGGTTTCGAGGGCCCTTCGGATGGAGTATGGAGTGGTAAGGAGTGACATGGAACGGAGGCACGGACACAGGCGGATATCGCATGCGTACTTACCGTAAGGTGAACACGTATGTGATCGTGCCTTCCTGGACGGCGGGTGCGGTGGCGGAGACGTTGAACTTGGCTTTGAGGGCGGCTTTCTTGGCGGCTTCCCAGAGGGTGGCGTCCTGGACTGTGGTGCCGCGGGCTCCGGGGATGGCGTTGGTGACGGAACCGTACTGGTCGACCATGATGCGGACGACTACTGTGCCGGCGTTCTGGACGGAGTACTCGGGGAGGGGCAGGTTGCCCATGACGGTACGGCCTTCGAGGCGGGCGGTCGGGCGGCCGTCGGGAGAGCCTTCTTCGGTATTGCCTTTGGGATGTCCGGCGGTGAGGCGGTCGGAGATTTCGGAGGCCACCTGGACTGCTGCGGTATCGGTGCGGTTGGACCGGCGGCTGGAGAAGAGGGCGCGGCGGTCGATGGGTTTCTCGGCAGGCGGTTCGGGCACCTCTACGTCGCCTTCGTCCCCGACGGTGGTCTCCACGCTGGCGTTGTCTGTTACATCGGCAGCGGCTACAGGCGCCTCAGCTCTCTGCACGAGACGTACTTCCTCGACAGGGTCGGCCTCTTCGGCACGCGGCTCCACCCCCACGGCTGTCCGGATGGGGACGGGCTCTTCCTCTGGCGGGAATTCTATGAGCATACCCTGGACAGACGGCGGCACATCCATCTTCTGCAGCTGGGATCGGAATCCGAACATCAGCAGTATGGCGTGGACTGCTACTGTGAGCAGGATACCTGCGTATGTGGCTTTACGGTTGTTCATTGTGTTGGTTCTGTATCGGCTGATATGTGTCGGGCGTGGTGGTGTGTCAGGTTTTCAGTGGACGGCCGGGTGCGGCAAATGCTCACCTCGCTATTCCGGTGCCGTAGCCAGTATGACCTTGTACTGATTGCGCTTGGCAATGTTCATGAGGTTGACGACTTCTTCTATCGGCACTGTACGGTCAGCGTAGATAGAGAAGGTGGGGTCGTCGGAATCCCGCAGCAGGAGCTGGAGGGCCGGTTCTATGTCTGCGAAGGGTACGGCCTGGGGATCTCCGTTGATGTGGTAGGTGTAGGTTCCGAGCTCTGGGTAGTGCTTGATGGATACGCTGACGGTGGCCTTGGCGGAGATCTGGTTGGTGCTCTTGGGCAGCAGGAGTCTGAGGGCGTTGGGGTTGATCAGGGTCGAGGTCACTAAGAAGAATATCAGCAGCAGGAACACGATGTCTGTCATGGATGACATCGAGAATGCCGGCTCGACCTTGGTTCTGCGTTTGATGGCCATCGTTAAATGTCTTTGTCTAAGGTAAATGTTTCGGAGTTGCCGTCCACGTCGGAAGCGGCAGAAGCATCAGAAGCGGCAGGAGTGGCAGCAGAAGAGGCAGTATCCCGGGTACCTGTGCCGGAAGTGCGGCTGCTGCGTCCGGCCGGCTTGGGGGCTGTTGCCCTGGTGGTGCCGGTGGTGCTGCGTTTTGCCGGTCTGTGGGAAGCGGTTTCGATAGAGTGTTCCGGCAGGGTGTCGGCCTTGGCGGAACTGAGCATGTCCATCAGCGAGATGGTCTCGCTCTCCATCTTGAATACGATATCGTTGACGCGGGATGTGAGCCAGTTGTAGCCGAAGTAGGCGATGATGCCGACGAACAGACCGCCCACGGTGGTCACCATGGCGGTGTAGATACCTCCGGAGAGGAGTGTGATGTCGATGTTGCTGCCGGCTGAGGCCATGTTGTAGAAGGCCTGGATCATACCGATTACGGTACCGAGGAATCCGATCATCGGGGCGCCTCCGGCCACTGTGGCGAGCATCGGAAGCCCTTTTTCGAGCTTGGCTACCTCGATGTTGGCTACGTTCTCGACTGCGGCCTGGATGTCGGGCAGGGGATTGCCCTGGCGCTCGAGCCCTTTCTCGATGAGGCGGGCGATGGGCGAGGAGTTCTCACGGCAGAGGCTGATGGCCGAGGAGGTCTTTCCGGCCCTGACGAGCTCGCGGATGTTGGCCATGAAGTGAGGGTCGAGCTTTCCTGCCTGGCGGATGGCCCAGAGACGGTTGCCGAGGATGTAGATGGCTATGATGGACAGGATCAGGAGTACGATCATCAGCCATCCTCCGGCGACGGCCATCTTGATGAGGGACATCTTTTCGGGGGCGGCTGCCTCCTGGATGAGGAGGTCTGCGGTGTTGGCTTGGAGTAGTGTCAGCATGGTGTTGAATGTGTAAATATCTGAATGTTAGTAAAATCAATATCGGAAAATGTCGTCCGGGTAGTGTACCCGGGTCAGGAAGAGGGCATGCCCCGGTACGGACTGTCCGGCCCGGCATCTGTCGCGGGAGGCCAGCACGTCGAGGACCCATTCCGGCTCGTGCCGTCCGCGTCCCACCTCGACTAAGGTCCCGACTATGGCCCTGACCATGTTGCGCAGGAAGCGGTTGGCCGTAACGGTAAATACCAGGTACAATGGAGCGGTATCCGGAGCTCCGGCCGTGGCTTCTGCGGGCACCGTCCCGGATACAGGAGCATCACCGGCTGCAGGTGCGGCAAACGGCAGCGGCTGCAGCCCGGGCATCGGCGCTATGGCCGGAGTCCAGCAGCTCCACCCGGCGGCCGTCACCTCGCAAAGGGGCGAGGTGGCCGCGCTCCCGGTCTTCTCGAAGCAGCTGAAATCGTGCCGTCCTGTCAGCAGCTCCGCCCCGCGGTTCATGGCCTCCACGTCTAAAGGATATTTGCAGTACCAGGAAAAATCCTGTACGAAAGGGTCCTTCCGCCCGTGGATGTAGTACCGGTAGGTGCGGCTGTCGGCATCGAAGCGGGCATGGGCGTCATCCCTGACCCGGACGATGTCGCGGAGCACGATGTTTTTCGGCAGAATGGCATTTATTTTGTAGATTACGTGCGCGGGGCCTTCCATCAGACAGCGGCTGTCAGAGTCGAAATGGGCTGTGAAGTCCGAGGCATGGACACCCGCATCCGTCCTTCCGGCTCCCACCACAGTGATTTTCTCCCCTATAGCGGCCGACATTGCCTTCTGGATCTCGTCCTGGACGCTGGGAGCATTGTCCTGAATCTGCCATCCGGAGAGCCCTGAACCGTTGTAAGATATTGAAGCGAAAAACCTCATTATTGGAGAAAATCGATTATTTTTGTAAAATTTCGATGACAAAAATACAAATATTTTGATATGGACACCGTAAACATTAAAGAATTAAACGAGCGAATTCAGAAAGAGAGCGCTTTCGTGGACATCCTCTCGATGGAGATGACGAAGGTGATCGTAGGACAGAAACATCTGGTGGAGAATCTGCTTATCGGCCTTCTGGCCAACGGCCACATCCTCCTCGAAGGTGTTCCCGGTCTGGCCAAGACCCTTGCCATCAATACTCTGGCCTCGTGTGTGAATGCTAAGTTCAGCCGTATCCAGTTCACCCCCGACCTGCTCCCAGCCGACCTTATCGGTACTATGATCTACAGTCAGAAGAGCGAGCAGTTCCAGATCAAGAAGGGCCCTGTATTCGCCAACTTCATACTGGCCGACGAGATCAACCGTTCTCCGGCCAAGGTGCAGTCCGCCCTCCTCGAGGCCATGCAGGAGCGTCAGGTGACTATCGGTGACCAGACCTTCAAGCTCCCCGAGCCCTTCCTCGTGATGGCCACCCAGAACCCTATCGAGCAGGAGGGTACCTACCCGCTGCCCGAGGCCCAGGTCGACCGTTTCATGCTCAAGGTCGTGGTGACCTACCCCAAAAAGGAGGAGGAGAAACTGATTATCCGCATGAACAACAGCGGCACCTTCCCCAAGGCCAGCGCCGTACTCCAGCCCGAGGACATCGTCAAGGCCCGCGAGGTGGTCCGCGAGGTGTACATGGATGAGAAGATCGAGCGCTATATCGTAGACATCATCTACGCCACCCGCACCCCGTCCGACTACGGCCTGAAGTCCCTGACCGACATGATTTCCTACGGCGCCTCGCCCCGTGCCTCCATATCCTTAGCCATGGCGTCCAAGGCATACGCCTTCATCAAGCGCCGCGGCTACGTGATACCCGAGGACGTGAGGGCTGTCTGCTACGAGGTGCTCCGTCACCGTATCGGCCTGACCTACGAGGCTGAGGCCGAGAACGTAACATCCGAGAATATCATTTCCGACATCATCAACGCAGTGGAGGTGCCGTAGTCTATGGACAGCAACGACCTGTTGAAGAAAGTACGCAAGATAGAGATCAAGACCCGGGCCCTCTCGAGCCAGATCTTCGCGGGCGAGTACCACTCGGCCTTCAAGGGCCGCGGTATGGCCTTCAGCGAGGTGCGCGAGTACCAGATCGGCGACGACGTGCGCAACATGGACTGGAACGTGACCGCCCGCACGGGCACTCCTTATATAAAGGTGTTCGAGGAGGAGAGGGAGCTGACCGTCATGCTGCTCATCGACGCCAGCGGCTCCGGCTGGTTCGGAACCTCTTCCAAGACAAAGAAGGATCTCACGGCCGAGATAGCGGCGGTGCTGTCATTCTCCGCATCCATCAACAACGACAAGGTCGGGGCCCTGTTTTTCAGCACCCGCGTGGAGAAATTCATCCCTCCCAAGAAGGGCCGCAGCCACCTGCTGAGGATCATCCGCGAGGTACTGGAGTTCCGCCCGGAGGAGAAGGGCACGGACATCGGAGAGGCCCTCCGCTTCCTGACCAACGCCCTGAAGAAGAAGTGTACGGCATTCCTTCTCTCCGACATGCTCGACATCGACCCGCAGACCTTCCGCCCCCGCTACGAGGATGTTCTGAAGGTGGCGGTGAACCGGCACGACCTGTCGGTGATCAATATCTACGACGAGAGGGACCGCACCCTGCCCGACGTGGGCCTTCTCCCGGTAAGGGACAATGAGACGGGCCGCATCGTCTACGTGGATACCTCCCGCCGCTCCGTCCGCGAGAGTTACGGGGAGTGGGCGAGGAAGGCCTACGCGGAGACTCTGCTGACCCTGCGCAAGTACAAGGTGGACACCGTCAGCATCCGGACCGACCAGGACTATGTCAAGAGCCTTGTTGCCCTGTTCCAGACGCGGGCATAGGAGAATTTAGGACAATTGGAAATATGAGATACAGAATATTCAGCACAGTGACAGCGGCCGCGGCCCTCCTTCTGCTCTCCGTCCTCAGGGCCGGGGCGCAGGAGATCGTCTCGGCGGGAGTCTCCCGCGACACCATCCTTATCGGGGATCAGATCGAGTGGACTTCCGAGATGCGCCTGCCCCGCGGCATGTCCGTCAGGATAGACTCGATGTCGGGCTACGTGGTGCCCGGAGTCGAGCTGATAGGGGACTTCACGATAGACACGGTGGACCGGGGCCGGGACTTCTCCCGGGTGCAGACCCGCGCCACCATCACCTCTTTCGACAGCGGCAGCTACGTCCTGCCCCCGCTGGTGGTCTACGTCTACCGCGGGGAGGATGCGGTGGACACTCTCCGTCTCCCGGAGGTCCCCTTGGAAGTGACTACGATACCCATTGACACCACCACTTACGAGATGTATGACATCCGGCCGCAGTTCCGCTACCCGGTGACCTTCGCGGAGGTGCTGCCGTGGGTGGCCGGAGGCATTGTCCTGGTGGCCGCCGTCATAGCCGTCTGGCGGCTGATAGTCCGCAGGCGGAAGAACCGTCCTCTCTTCGGCAAGCCCACTCCGCAGGACCCTCCCCACATCGTGGCTCTGCGCGACTTAGACCGTATCCGGGGCGAGAAGCTCTGGCAGACCGGCAACCAGAAGCAGTACTATACCGAGATTACCGACACCCTCCGCGTCTACATAGAGAAGCGCTTCGGAGTCAAGACCATAGAGCGTACTTCCGGGGAGATATTGGTGGATCTTTCCGTTAAGGATATCCAGCCCTCGGACTTCGAGTCGCTCAAGGATCTCTTCGGCACGGCCGACTTAGTCAAGTTCGCCAAGTACACTGCCTCCGAGTCGGAGAATGAGAATGCCGTGCCGGTAGCGGTGCGCTTTGTCAACGACACCTTCATGCAGGAATTGGAAAAAGGAGGGCATGGCGATGAATAACCTCTTCTTCGAATATCCCTGGGTGCTGTGGTTAGAGCTGCTGCTCGTTCCCATGGCCGCATGGTACATCTGGAAACAGGTGCGCCGCCGCCGGCCCTATGTGGCCATGTCCACCACGGCCCCGTTCTCGGCAGCCAGCGCTGGCCTCGCCCGGGTGCTCCGTCACCTGCCGGCAGTACTCAGAATGATAGCCGTGGCCTTGCTGATAGTGGCCATGGCCCGTCCCAGAAGCTCTTCAGACTTCAGCCGCACTGATACCGAAGGTATCGATATCGTTCTGGCTCTCGACGTGTCCACCAGTATGCTGGCCCGCGACTTTACTCCGGACCGTATCGAAGCGGCCAAGAACATCGCCATAGAGTTCATCTCCCAGCGGCCTTCGGACCGTATCGGAGTGGTGGTCTTCGCCGGCGAGAGCTACACCCAGTCGCCCCTGACCACCGACCGCGCTACCCTGATCAATCTCATCAAGGAGATAGAGTGCGGTCTGATAGATGACGGTACGGCGATAGGCAACGGTCTGGCCAACGCTGTGGCCCGCCTCAAAGACTCCCAGGCCAAGAGCCGGGTAGTCATCCTGCTCACTGACGGAGTCAACAACCGCGGCGAGATAGCCCCTCTGACAGCAGCCGAGATAGCCAAGACTTACGGTATCCGTGTCTATACTATAGGTGTGGGCGCTATGGGTACTGCCCCTTATCCGGTTATGACCCCTTTCGGAGTGCAGGTGCGCAACATACCGGTGGAGATAGACGAGAAACTGCTCGAGCAGATAGCCGAACAGACCGGAGGCTCCTACTTCCGGGCTACCGACAACACCAAGCTCCTGCAGATCTACGGAGAGATCAACGAGATGGAGAAGGTCAAGATTACAGTGGACTCCTTCCCTGTCTATACCGAGGAATTCGGCCGTTTCGCCGTATGGGCCTTAGCCGCGTTCCTGCTTGAGATAATTTTGAGAATTTTTGCAGCAAGGAGGATAGCATGATATATTTGGCACAAGGAGGGTATCTGCTGCTGATACTGCTGATACCCCTGATGTTTACAGCTTACTGGCTGATGCGCCGGTTCAGGAGGAAGAGAATCTCCCGTTTCGGAGATCCTGAACTCGTCGCGCAGCTTACTCCCGAGGTTCCCCGCCGCAAGGGATGGGCGAAGCTGACGATAATCTCTGTCGCCCTGTTCTTTTTCAGCCTCGGTATGGCCAGGCCCCAGATCGGTGCTACCCTCAAGGAGAGGCAGATCAAAGGGGCGGAGATTATGGTCGTGCTCGACGTGTCCAACTCCATGCTGGCCGAGGACTACTCGCCCAACCGCTTAGAGCGGGCCAAACTCGCCATATCGAAGTTAGTGGATGAGCTGCAGGGCGACCGTATCGGCCTGATCATCTTCGCCGGCGAGTCCTTCGTCCAGCTGCCCATTACTTCTGACTACGTATCGGCCAAGATATTCCTCAACTCGATTACTACCGAGTCCGTGCCGGTGCAGGGAACAGCCCTTGGCGAGGCCATACGGACCGCCATCCGCGGCTTCACCTCCGAGAGCGAGCACAGCCGGGCCATCATCCTTATAACCGACGGTGAGAATCACGAGGACGATCCCGTGGCGGCCGCCCGCGATGCGGTGGATATGGGTGCAAAGGTGTTCTGCATCGGAGTAGGCTCTCCCGAAGGCAAGCCTATCCCGATGGATGGAGGCCTGCTGAAAGACAAGGACGGCAATATAGTCGTCACCCGTCTTGACGAGCAGACCCTCAGGGACATTGCTTCCGCAGGCGAGGGTCTCTATGTAAGGGCAGGCAACACGGAATTCGGGCTCAATCCCGTCATCGACGAGATCCGCACTCTTCAGGACAAGGAGTTCCAGTCCGTAGTATTCGAAGAATTCGACGAACAGTATATGTACTTTTTTGCAATAGCACTTGTGTTTCTTCTCATAGAGTTCTTTATGTCCGATACACGCAACCACAGGAGCCTTTTCGGCAGAAGCGGAAAGACTCTCGCGGCCATAGCCGCCATGATAGTACTTGCGCCGGCTGTCATGTCGGCACAGAGCGACCGCACGGAGGTACGCGCCGGCAACAAAGACTTCAAGAAAGGACTGTTCCGGGAGGCGGAGATCGATTACAAGCGGGCCCTTATCGTGGACTCAGCCTCAGTTACGGCCAAGTATAACTTAGGCAATACTCTCTACAAGGCAGAGAGTTACAATGAGGCGGAGCTGTATTTCAAGGACCTGGGCGATACTCTGAAGAATCTGTCGTCCTCCAAGGCCTCGGACTATTTCCACAACAGCGGCAACATAGCCCTCAAGCAGAAGAAGTATCAGGAGGCAGTGGAGGCATTCAAGGAGTCCCTCCGTTTAGAACCGGACAATTTCGAGACCAAGTCCAACTTAGCCTACGCCCAGAAGATGCTGAAGGACCAGCAGCAGAACCAGCAGAGTCAGAATCAGCAGCAACAGCAGCAACAGCAGCAGGACCAGAACCAGCAGAATCAGGACCAGAACCAGAATAACGATCAGCAGAACGATCAGAATCAGAACAACGACCAGAACCGGCAGACCCAGGATCAGCAGCAACAGCCTCAGAATCAGCCGCAGATCTCCCCTCAGGCCGCACAGCAGATGCTTCAGGCCATAGAGGACAAGGAGAAGCAGACCCAGGACAAGGTCAAGAAGGCCAAGGCCCTGAAGGAGAAATCTAAAGAGAAGGAGAAAAATTGGTAAAAATGGGAGAGATGACAGATAAAATGACAGGATTGTACAGGAAATTCAGCAGAATGGCCGCAGTGTCAGCGCTGACGCTGCTCTGCGTGCTGACGGCGTCGGCACAGAACAGTTTCACGGCTGACGCTCCGGCGGTGGTTTCCACCGACGAGATATTCAGAGTGGTGTTCACGGCTACTTACGAGAGCGGCAAGGTGTCGGACTTCGTACCTCCCTCCTTCGAGGGACTGGAAGTGCTGGCCGGGCCGGTGCCTTCCACTTCTACCAGCTTCCAGAGCATCAACGGCCAGAGCTCCACGACCCACGCTCACAGCTACACCTATACCGTGAGGGCCATGCAGGAGGGCAAGGTGACGCTGGGTGCGGCTTCGGTGAAGATAGGCAAGGAAACCTACAGAACGGAACCGAGGACGATAGAGGCCGTAAAGGGAGAGGTGCCGGACCAGGGCTCCGCCGCTTCCGGAGGACAGCGGCAGAGCGCGGGTGAGGACCTGATGCTGCGCATGAGCGTCAGCAAGACCCGGGCGGTGGTGGGCGAGCCGGTCATTGTGACCCTCAAGCTCTATGTCCAGACTTCCGCCATCAGCGGCTTCGAGGACGTGCGCTTCCCGACCTTCGACGGGTTCTGGAGTCAGGAGATAGATGCTCCGCAGAACATCCAGTTCGTCCGCGAGAACTACAACGGACAGGTTTACAATGCGGCCCTCCTGCGCCGCTACATGCTCCTGCCTCAGCAGACCGGAGCCCTGACCATCGATCCCTCGGAGCTGGTGTGCCTCCTCCAGATACGGGCCGAGTCCACCGGGCCCCGTTCCATCTTTGACGATTTCTTCAGCTCTTACCAGACGATACGCAAGCGGGTGACCAGTGATCCGGTGACTGTGAATGTATCGGCCCTGCCGTACGGAGCTCCGGCCTCCTTTACCGGAGGGGTGGGGTCGTTCAGGATGACGGCCGGCTTTGTCTCGGACAGCGTTTCCGCCCATGAGGCGACTTCCCTTAGGGTAGAGATATCCGGTATAGGCAATATCAATATGGTGGATGCTCCCAAGATGCAGTTTCCTGCTGATTTCGAGGCGTACGATATACGTAAGACGGAGAATATCTCGACCGGTGCATCCGGAGCTTCCGGAACGCTGACGTTCGAGTATCCGTTCATTCCGCGTGCCCCTGGAGTATTTGATATAGATCCAGTGGAATTTACCTATTATGATGTTCAGGCCGGACGTTACCGTACCCTCTCCTCCGGGCCGCTGCGTCTGAAAGTGGGCGAGGGCACACGCACCGACGCCGCCGTCATTCCTTCCGGAGTAAGCAAACGGAGCGTCGAGAGCCTCGGGGAGGACATCCGCTTCATTTCCACCACGTCTCACCTGAAAAAGGCCGGCCGGATGATGGTCAGCTCACCGGCGATGCTCATAATCCCGATAGTGATAGTGCTGGCAACGGCGGCCGTGTGGGTGCTTCTGAACCGCAGCATCGCCCGGCGCAGCGATGTGGCCGGTACCCGCAACCGCAAGGCCCTGAAAGTGGCCCGAGCCCGTCTGAAGAACGCATCCGTCTTCCTGAAGCAGGGACTTTACAGTGCGTTCTACGAGGAGCTGCACAAGGCTCTGCACGGCTACATCTCCGACAAGCTGATGCTGCCGGTTGCCGACCTGACACGGGAGAGGATAGGGGAAGAACTCCGCTCCCGCGGTAAGGACGAGGCTGTGATACAGGCACTCTCTGACATACTCGATGCCTGCGAGTATGCCCGCTATGCCCCTGCTTCCGGCTCCGAGGCCATGGAGAAGCACTATGAGCAGGCAGTTAAGGTTATTTCAGAAATAGAAAGTTGAGTATGAAGACGATGATAAGAACGATGATTGCCGCTGTGGTGCTGGCTGTATCTGCTGTGACGGCTGCAGGAGCCCGGGATGTGGACTCTCTATGGGCACAGGCGGTGAATGAATATACCGCGGAGAATTACGAGGCGGCCCTTACCGCTTTCACTTCCATAGAGGAGGCAGGATATGTCTCCCCCGATCTCTATTACAACATGGGCAACTGCTGCTACAAGCTGGGCCACCGCCTCGGTCTCTCGATTCTCTACTACGAGAAGGCACTGAAGCTGGATCCGTCGTACGAGGATGCGGCTGTCAATTTAGAGATTGCCCGGGAGGGAACCTTGGACCGGATAGAGGCCGTACCGGAGTTCATTCTCCTGACCTGGTTCAAGGCCTTCCGCGATACTCTGTCTTCCGATGCCTGGGCATGGATCGCTCTGGCACTGCTGATGACAGTGGCTGTGATGGTGCTGCTGTTCCGCTTCGGACGCTCCATAGCCCTGCGCAAGACGGCTTTCGCCATAGCGGTGGTGGCCGTCGTCTTCATGGCGATTTCAGCTGCATTTGCCTTTAACCTGCGCTCGGCCGTCGAGGACTCGGGGGAGGCTGTGGTGACGGTGCCGGTGAGCAGTGTCAAGAGCTCGCCCGGCTCCACAGACCAGTCTCTCTTTATCCTGCACGAAGGGACAAAAGTCTCGGTGGTGGACAGCCTTGGAGACTGGTACCGCATCGAACTGTCCGACGGACGGCAGGGATGGATGGAAGGAAATGATGTAGAAATTATTTAAAACCTTATAGCTATGACTCTTATAAAATCTATCTCCGGTATCAGGGGTACCATCGGAGGCCCCTGCGGAGAGGCGCTTACGCCTCTGGACATTGTCAAATTCGTATCTGCATACTCCTCGATGCTGCACCGCAGCAAGGGAGACCGCCGGCTCAAGGTGGTAGTCGGCCGTGACGCGCGTATCTCGGGCCCCATGGTGGATGAGATCGTCTGCGGTACCCTCAGGGCCTGCGGCATCGATGTGGTCAACGCCGGTCTGGCCTCCACTCCCACCGTGGAGATGGCCGTAATCTTCGAAAAGGCCGACGGAGGCATTATCCTGACCGCCTCGCACAATCCCAAGCAGTGGAACGCCCTCAAGCTGCTCAACGAGCACGGCGAGTTCCTCAATGCCGCGGAGGGAGCTGAGTTAGTGGAAATCGCTGACCGGGAAGGATTTGAATACTGTGACGTCGACTCCCTCGGCTCATACGTGGAGAAGGATTTCACCGACGCGCACATACAGGCTGTCCTGGCTCATCCGCTGGTGGACGCGGAGGGTATCCGCGCACACGGTTTCAAGGTGGTGCTGGATGCCGTCAACTCGGTAGGAGGTATCGTCATGCCCCGGCTTTTAGAGGCTCTCGGAGTGGAGTGTGTGAAGCTCAACTGCGAGCCTACCGGACATTTTGCCCACAACCCGGAGCCGCTGCCGTCCCATTTAGTGGACCTGTGCTCGAGGGTAGCTTCCGAGAAGGCCGACCTCGGTATCGCGGTGGATCCTGACGTGGACCGTCTCGCCCTGGTCTGTGAGGACGGCTCGTTCTTCGGAGAGGAGTACACGCTGGTATCCGTAGCTGACTATGTGCTTTCGCTCAAGCCCGGTCCCACAGTCTCCAACCTGTCCTCTTCCCGCGCTCTGCGTGACGTGACAGAGACCCACGGCTGCACCTACAGCGCATCAGCAGTGGGTGAGGTCAATGTGACCACCGAGATGAAGCGCACCGGTGCCGTTATCGGAGGCGAGGGCAACGGAGGCGTTATCGTGCCCGACCTGCACTACGGACGCGATGCCCTCATCGGTACGGCTCTATTTCTGAGCTCCTTAGTGCGTTCCGGCAAGAAAGTGACCGAGGTCCGCGCCGGCCTGCCGCAGTATGTGATATCGAAGAACCGCATCGAGCTGTCGGACCGTTCTCTGATAGACAGGATTCTCGGGGAGATAAAGAAGCGCTACGCGTCTGAGCGCATCACCGATATCGACGGAGTTAAGATAGACTTCGACCGTGAGAAGATGTGGGTGCATCTGCGCAAGTCCAACACAGAGCCTATCATCCGTGTCTATTCCGAGGCTGCGGACGAGGCTTCAGCGGGCAGAATAGCCGCAGATGTGATAGAAATCGCCAAGGAGATAATCGGATAAGGGCTCATGTTCTCATTCAGGACCACACCGCTCGACCGTCAGGAGGACTTAGTGCTTCGCCGGGGTTCCATAGCTGTGCTGTGCAATCAGTCGGCCTGGGATCCGCAGCGTCAGGAGTATCTTTTCGAGAGCCTGTACCGCAACGGCAGACTGCGCAAAGTTCTGTTCCCCGCGGACGGCCTGTTCGGGGAGAAGCCCGACAATGCGATAGGGGAGGCACCCGTATATGCATCATTGGGCTTGGACGACTGTATGTTCGTGCCTCTGCACACCGGCCCTTCCGGAGAACTCTCTATGGATGCCGGAGTATTGGAGGATGTGGATGCACTTGTCGTCGAATATCAGGATACAGGCTCAAGGTATGACTCCCTGACGGCACTCCTTTATGAGATATTCCAGCTCATACATCACAGTGGACTCTCATTGTCAGTCTATATTCTTGACAGGGAAAATATCTGCGGGCGCTGGGTAGAGGGCACGACCCTCTGCCCCGGCAGTCCCGGAACTGCCGGAATAGAAGGTATTCCTCACAGACACGGCCTTACTCTCGGGGAGTTGGCCAATCTTTTCTATTCCGAGATAGGAGCCAAGTTCCCCCTGCACATCATCTCATATATGGTGCGTCCAGCCACCCAGTACATGATGCCGTGGAGCATACCTCCGCGTCAGGATGTGCCGGGACTGTTCACTTCCAACTTCTACTGCGGCATGGTCCTCCTCTCGGGCACCGACCTGAGTTTCGGAGAGGGTACGGCACGCCCCTACGAGCTGTTCGGCGCTCCGTATATGGACAGGTACCTGCGGGAGGGAAATGACCTCAGAGGGTTCTCCGACTCAGGTGTGTTCCTGCGCCGTACTGTGTTCCTGCCCCGTTTCGGCCGATGGAAGGACCAGAGATGCTTCGGCTTTCAGATGCTGCCTGTGCCAGGCGCTCCTTATCATTCGGTGGCTCACGCTCTGCGGATCGTGCGGCAGCTTGTAGATGACGGAACGGGCATCAGGCTTTCCGGACTTCCGGCTGTGCTTGGAGACGAGGTTATGTACGCATACGTGGCAGGAAACATCTCATGGAGCGGACTCTTCGAGCATATCAAGCTCGAGGAGCAGAAGTGGATCCGCAAGGCCCGCCGCTACATGCTCTACGATGACCAGCTGACGCGCGTGAAAAATCCCGGAGCCTGAATATGACGCGGAAAAATTTGGGAGTCAGAGAAATTATACATACTTTTGCGGTCCGAATTTGATTAGACAATTTATAAACACTCACACACAATGAAAAAAGGTATACATCCCGAATCCTACCGTCTTGTAGCTTTCAAGGATATGTCCAATGAGCATGTGTTCATCACCCGCTCCTGTGTCAACACCAAGGAGACCATCGACATCGAGGGCGTGACCTACCCCCTCGTAAAGGTCGAGATTTCCAACACCTCCCATCCTTTCTATACCGGAAAGATGAAGCTCGTCGACACCGCAGGCCGCGTGGACAAGTTCTACCAGCGCTACAAGAGCCGTCAGAAGTAATCCTGAGAAAGGAGCTTCTTCAACAATATCAGATTCCGGCAGACTCGCACAGTCTGCCGGAATTTTTTTACACATTCCGCCTCTTCTGGTAACTATATTTGCTGACGAGATTTTGTCGGGGAGAGGACTGTTACTGTAATGTGTTGGTAATCAGTCGATGTGACTCGCGGCTCGCTCCCGAAAAGCTGTCTTGAGGGCGTCTCGGGAGAAGTCAGAAGAGCAGAATGGTTGGATATTAGCGACTTACAGAAAGCCGGCGCTCCCCTAAAGAATCTCGTTGCATGCCCGGCCAAGCACATCTCGGGACATGTGAGGATGCGTACCATGCGGTACAGGAGCAGGAATACCCCGATCCTGATGTCGGGCCGGGACTTATTTCAGGGAAGGTAACAGTTCCAGAAATTTCCGCATGCCGGCTGTGGCAACGTCCTGTATCTGGGTGTAATACTTGTAGTGAAGCTGCATCGGACTGGGGTCCACCAAGTAGATGGGTACTCCGTGACGAATGTAGTTGACTAAGCCGGCGGCGGGGTAGACTACGAGCGATGTGCCGATGACTAAGAGAATGTCACATTCAGAGACTATTTCCGCTGCTTTCTCTATCATCGGGACGGCCTCTCCGAACCAGACGATGTCCGGCCGGAGCTGCTGTCCGCGGCTGTCCTTGTCTCCGAGACGGATGTCGGAGTAACCTATGTCGTAGACCGGGGTGAGGGAGTTCTCGCCGCGGGCCTTGGTTATCTCTCCGTGGAGGTGGATGACATTTGTCGAACCTGCTTTCTCATGCAGGTTGTCGATGTTCTGGGTGATGACAGTGACTTGGAAGTCGCTCTCGAGTGCGGCGATGATCCGGTGAGCCTCATTGGGCTGCTTGTTCTGGATGTCCCGCCTGCGGGCATTGTAGAAGTCGAGTACGAGTCCGGGGTTGCGGTACCATCCCTCGATGGAGGCAACTTCCTCCACTGGGTATTGTTCCCACATGCCGTCGGAGTCTCTGAATGTGTTGATTCCGCTTTCTTTGCTGACTCCCGCTCCCGAGAGCACTGCCAGTCTTTTCATGATGTCTATTGGTTTGACTTAAAAAAATGTTTCTCAAGCCACAGCTTGAAGATCGGATCGATAATCCTCGGTACGTCGTTGGAGTCGAAGACTATGACTTCTTTTTTTGTCAGAGCTTCCTTGAGCCTGTGGACGTTGGCCGAGGAGTTGAGCCTGTACTGGGAGATGACCTCGCAAGAGCTGACTTTGGTCACTCCGTCAAATACGGCCCTGAGCAGATAGAGCTGATACCTGCTCAGGCCCTCGGTAATCTCCTGGTAGCGGAGTCCGTGGGTATAGAGCAGTGAGTCTACAGCCTCATCGATCAGGCTCTTGTTGAGGTAGCCCTTGGTCAGGTTGAAGCAGCTGTTTGCCAACTGCCAGATGTACCAGGGATGGCCGTCTGCGATATTGTAGATATATTCAGCCTGTTCGGGCTCCACCACCCTGCCTACTCTGAGGAAGGTCTTGATGATATGGTCCGAGACGGACTTTTCGTCGATGGGCGAGAGGCATACTCTTTCGAAAAGACGGTAAAACATCTTTTTTTCTTCGAAGATATACTTCATGGCGTTGACACCGGAGCCGGAGAGAATAAAGACAGGGCTGCTGTCCTTTTTCAACTCTGTCTCCATCATGTGGATCAGTCTTTCCCAGTTCTCGAGTCTCAGGATGTTCTGGAACTCCTCGATGCAGACCACCGTGCGGCGGCCGCTGCTTGTGGAGGAGATGTGTTCCATCCAGCTGATGAAGTCTGAGGCGTCAATGATGTTGAGAAGATTTGCGTTAAGGAACATATAACCGGGATTCGCAGTCAGCTTGCTCATGGCCATGCTGATGAGGGAATGCTTGCCGGTACGGGGAGGCTCATAGATGACGGCATGCCTGCCATCTGAAATAAGGGATACGAGTCGGCAGACGTCTTTCTTTCTGGAAAGGAAGTCGCTGCCAGTTGCGATGGAGTTGTGGGTAAAAGGGGATTCCATGTTGTCATCTGGTTTTTCGCGGTAGCAAAAATATGAAAAAAAGTAAGTTTTTTGACTTAAATTTGTGAAAAATGGTGAAATGTATTACTTTTGCTCTCCCAAAATACTGATTATAGGCTGTTAAGCTACTGAATAAGAGTTATTTGCAAGGATAATAACCGCTTACTGCCGCTAACTTAAAAAAAGTAAAATTAAATGTACGCAATTGTAGACATTGCAGGACAGCAATTGAAAGTGGAGAAGGGCAGGAAGATCTTCGTAAACCGTCTTGAAGGCGAGAATGGAGCTTCTGTAGATTTCTCCAAAGTGCTTCTGACCGACGACAACGGTACGGTCAAGGTAGGTACCCCCTATGTTGACGGTGTCAACGTAAAGGCAACTATCGTAGATCATGTAAAGGCAGACAAGGTTCTGGTCTTCAAGAAGAGACGCCGTAAAGGCTATCAGAAACTGAACGGTCACCGCCAGTGTTTAACCCAGATTCTCATTGAAGAGATCGCTTAATTGACAGGAGGAATTAATTATGGCTCACAAAAAAGGTGTCGGTAGTTCCAAGAACGGTCGTGAATCACATAGCAAACGACTCGGACTGAAGTTGTTCGGAGGCCAGATGGCCAAGGCCGGCAACATTCTGGTCCGTCAGAGAGGTACAGTCCACTATCCCGGCAAGAATGTAGGCATGGGCAAGGACCATACCCTGTATGCACTTGTAGACGGAGTGGTTACATTCCGCAAGACGAGAGAGAACAAGTCATTTGTGTCTGTGCTCCCTCCTGCTGCTGAGTAATCAGCCGTAAGGAAAATGTCATTGAGCCGCAGTTGATATTCTCAGCTGCGGCATTTTTAATATTCGGCTTCGCCGCATATACTGTGGCGCCTCGGCATAGCAAATAAATTTGCTCTGCTCTCGGCTTCTGCGTATATTTGCGTCTGTTTTAAAACTGTAATCAGATGTTGACATTAAAGCTTTTGAGAGAACAGCCCGAATTCGTCGTAGAGAGGCTGGCTGTCAAGAATTTCGACGCTTCTAAGATCGTAGAACAGATATTGGAGCAGGACGCCCGCCGCAGAGCCTGCCAGACAGAACTCGATGCTGCGCTCTCAGCACAGAAAACCAAGGCCAAGGAGATAGGCAAGCTCATGCAGCAGGGTCTCAAGGAAGAGGCTGAGGCTGCCAAGAAGGAGGTAGCAGCGATGAAGGAGCGCTCCAAGAAGTTAGAGACCGAGATGGAGGAGAGCGGGAAGAGGCAGAATGAGCTGCTTGTACTGCTGCCCAACCTTCCGGACAAGATCGTGCCCGTCGGCAAGAATGCCGATGACAACGTGGTGGTGCGCATGGGCGGAGATGTCCCCGAACTGCCCGAAACAGCCCTCCCGCACTGGGAGCTGGCCTCCAAGTATGACATCATAGACTTTGATCTCGGGGTGAAGCTTACCGGTGCCGGATTCCCGGTCTACAAGGGCAAGGGCGCGAGACTTCAGAGGGCCCTCATTCAGTATTTCTTAGATTTCAATACACGTGCGGGTTATTTAGAGATAGAACCTCCAGTGCTGGTCAACGAGGCATCCGGATTTGCTACCGGGCAGCTTCCCGACAAGGAGGGACAGATGTATTTCGCATCCCAGGACAATTTTTATTTAGTGCCCACAGCCGAAGTGCCCGTGACCAATATCTACCGGGACACCATCCTTCAGGAGTCGGACTTTCCGGTGAAGATGACGGCATACACTCCCTGCTTCCGCCGCGAGGCAGGCTCCTACGGAAAGGATGTGAGGGGCCTGAACCGCCTGCATCAGTTCGATAAGGTGGAGATAGTTCAGCTCACTCTTCCCGAAGCATCGGAGCGGGCTCTGAACGAGATGGTGCTCCATGTGGAGAGACTTGTCAGCTCACTGGAGCTTCCCTACCGCATAGTCCGTCTGTGCGGTGGCGATATGAGCTTCACTTCGGCCATCACATACGATTTCGAAGTGTATTCGGCGGCTCAGAAGAGATGGCTCGAAGTCAGCTCGGTATCCAACTTCAAGTCCTATCAGGCCAACCGCATGAAACTCCGCTACAAGGACTCCGATGGACATATCCAGCTGGCACACACGCTCAACGGAAGCTCTCTGGCATTGCCCCGTATCGTAGCCGCTCTCTTGGAGAACAACCAGACACCGGACGGAATCACCATCCCCAAGGTGCTGCATGAGTACACCCGCTTCTTCCGTATCGACTGACATACGGATGGAAGACCGGCAGAGAATAATATTGGGAATAGACCCCGGAACCATGATACTCGGGTACGGGGTCATTCTTATTGACAGGCGCAGGGTGCATTTCGTGGACATGGGGGTCATAGACCTCAGGCGTGAGAAGGACCATTTTGCGAAGCTCAATACTATCTTTACCGAGGTGGGGGCGGTAATTGACCGTTATCGTCCCGACGATGTGGCGGTCGAGGCGCCTTTCTATGGGAAGAACCCACAGGTGATGCTCAAGCTCGGCAGGGCGCAGGGGGCGGCCATTGCGGCGGCTATAGCCCATAACCTCCCTATTTTCGAATATGCTCCCCGCAAGGTCAAGATGGCCGTGACGGGCCAGGGAGGAGCCTCGAAGGAGCAGGTTGCCCTGATTCTCTCGCGGACGCTGAGCACAGAGTTTCAGCCTAAGTTCCTCGACGCCACCGATGCACTGGCCATAGCCATGTGTCATTTCTACCAGCTTGTGAACCCTCTCGCAGATACCGAGAGCTCTACCTCCTGGGAGAAATTCATCAAGTCCCATCCGGACAGACTTAAGTAAAAACTTTAGAACCTGTGATTAAACTATGCCCTCCGGCGTTTGTCAAAAGGGCGTATTTTGAATTTTATCATAGATCATACAGGTGATGACTTACAGACGTATCCTATTTTCTCTCCTCATCGCTCTCCTTTCGGCGTGGGGACTTTCAGCGCAGCAGAAAGGAAACAGTTCATTAAAAGTCAGGCTTACCGACTCAGTCTCCCTTGAGCCGGTGTCCTATGCCACAGTCTATGTGTCCAAGGACGGCACGACGGAGAAGGCATACTACGCGATGACTGACGGGGACGGCAGAGGTGAGATAGCCAATATCCCGGCCGGCAAGTATGTGTTCGTGGCCGAGCTTATGGGGTACTACCGTCTTACTCACAAGGTGGAGCTCAAGGAAGGAGTAAACGATCTCGGGGAGATGCTCATGAACGAGGATATCACCATGCTCAACGAGGTGGTGGTGACGGCAGTCGGTAATCAGGTGGTGGTAAAGAAAGATACTGTAGAATATACTGCGACTCTGTTCAAGACCACAGACAATGATATGCTGGAGGACCTGCTCAAGAAGTTCCCGGGCATGGAGGTGGACAGTGACGGCGGCATCACCTATCAGGGTGAGACCATCACCAAGATTATGATTGACGGTAAGGAATTCTTCCTCGACGATCCTTCCTTGGCATCCAAGAACATACCTGCGAAGATTATCAACAAGGTAAAAGTGGTAAATAAAAAGTCCGATCAGGCCGAGTTTACCGGTATAGACGACGGTGAGGAAGAGAAGGTTCTGGACCTTAGTGTCAAGCCTGGTCTGCTGGAGTCCTGGTTCGGCAATGTGGCGGCCGGCGGAGGCCATGACCTCCAGACCGATGAGCATGCAGCCCGTTACCAGGCATCAGGTATGGTAGGACGCTTCACCGAGGACAATCAGATAAGCATCATCTTCAACGGCAACAATACCAACAACCGCGGATTCGGAGACATGGGCATGGGCGGCGGCATGCGGGGGCGTGGCTTCGGAGGCAACCGCGGTGGTATTATGACCACATGGATGGGAGGTATCAACGCCAATATGAACATCGGCGGCGACCGCGACCGTGAGCTCGGCGGCAACTACCTCTACAGCGGAATGACCCGTGACGTGGAGGAGCGCAGCAGCCGTACCACCTTCCTCAACGACAGTGTCAGCCAGCACACTGACAACAACGAGACCAGCTATATGTACAGCGACGGCCACCGCGGAGGTTTGGAAATAGACTACAAGTTCAATGACAAGACCTCCCTGCTTTTCCGTCCAAGCTTCAATTACAATACTTCCCGCTATGACGAGCGCAGCGAGTACTCGACAGACAATACCCGCACCGGCAAGGTCAACGACGGTATCAGCGAGGCGTCTTCGGACGGAATCTCCTGGAGGACCAACGGCCGGATTCTCTACCGCCAGAGAATAGGAGAGAAGGCAGGAAGGACCCTTTCCCTCAATGTGGACTACTCAATCTCCAACAGCGACTACACTGGAACCAACTATTCCCTTACCAACACCTATGCCGACGGCAGCCCTTCCGGAAAGGAATCGGTCAACCAGAGTTACGTGCAGCGCGAGGACAGCTATTCGGCATCTGCCGACCTGACCTATACAGAGCCATTGGGCAAGAATTTCTTCCTCCTCGGCTCCTACCGTTTCAACTGGAGCAACAGCCAGTCCGAAAAGGATACCCGTGACAAACTCGATGACGGTACGGTGAGCGATGTGCTGGACTCCACCTATTCTTCCCGTATGCAGAATACGTTCCTGCGCCACAGGATGCAGCTGAGCTTCATGAAGCAGGAGAAGAATTACAATCTCCAGCTCGGTGTCAATGCCCAGCCCTCGACGACCATCACCAATGATGATTTCAACCCTGAGAGGAATGTCAACTACACGGTATGGAACTTTGCTCCTTCCGCACGGTTTGACTACAATTTCTCCAACAATGAGTTCCTGCGTATCAACTACAACGGAAGTACCTCCCAGCCCTCTGTGACCCAGCTGATGCCCGTGCCCGACAATTCTGACCCTCTGTATGTGACAGTCGGTAACATGAGCCTGAAGCCGGAGTTCTCCAACCGCTTCAATATGCGTTACAACTATACGGATATGGAGTCCTTCTCCACCTATTCCGTCATGGGAGGATTCAACTTCACCAAGGACGATATCATAAACGCCAGCTGGTACAACTCGACCGGAACCCAGTATACCGTCCCCGTCAACTCTGACCGTCCCACTCTCGGCGGAAATGTCATGCTGATGACCAACTCGCAGTTCGGCAAGTCCGGTTTTTCCCTGATGACATTTACCCGCGGTTCGGTGACCAGCTCTCTGTCCTATACCGGGGATAACCCCGAGGCCGAGACATTCGAGCAGATTCAGGACTACCTCATCGGCGGACGTACCACATCTATGTCACTGAGCGAGAACATCACATTTGTATTCCGCAACGACTACATCGAGACCCGTCTCGGAGCCAGCGCGTCCTACCGCAAGGCATGGTATGAGATAGCATCGCAGGCGCGGGCGGACACATGGGACAATGCAGTCTTCGCAGAGGTCAATGCGACTCTCCCCTGGGGTATGGAGCTGCGTACGGATGCAAGGTACAACTATTATATCGGATATGAGGCCGGATTCGGAGAGCCTGAGCTGATGTGGAATGCGGAGATCTCCCAGCTCTTCCTGAAGGATAAGATGACACTCAGGTTCAAGGTGTACGACATTCTGAACCAGGCTAAGAACAACTACCGCACCACTACGGACAACTATGTTGAGGATACCTACAACAACACCCTCGGACAGTATTTCATGATATCGCTTGTCTACCGCTTCGGCAACTTCGACAAGATGATGGGAGGAAGCCGCGGTCCCGGTGGTCCGGGCGGTCCGAGATCTCCCCGCAGGTAGATTGCGGCTCCCTATGAATTACGGGAATTTACGAAGATTCTGAATTTTTCGATAAGTGCTTTCATGTCGTCGGGCAGTTCGCTCCCGACGACTATTTTTTCATGGGTGCGGGGATGGATGAATCCGATGGTGCCTGCGTGCAGGGCCTGACGGGGCAGGACCTCGAAGCAGTTGTCGATGAACTGGCGGTAGCGGGAGTAGAGGGTACCTTTCAGGATCCGGTCGCCGCCGTAGAGGGAGTCGTTGAAGAGGGGATGGCCGATGTGGTTCATGTGGACGCGGATCTGGTGCGTCCGGCCGGTTTCTAACCTGCATTCTACCACGGTGACGTAGCCTAAGCGCTCGAGGACCTTCCAGTGAGTGACCGCGTGCTTGCCGGTGCCGTCCTCCACGACCTTGAAGCGTATCCTGTTGGACGGGTCGCGGCCGATATCGCCTGTAACCGTACCTGAGTCCTCTTCCATGTCTCCCCAGACGATGGCCGTGTATACTCTCTCTATCGAGTGGACGAAAAACTGGCGGGCGAGGTAGGCCTGTGCCTCGTCGTTCTTGGCTATCAGGAGGGTACCGGAGGTGTCCTTGTCTATGCGGTGTACCAGAATACCCATGCGGTCGTCCTTTGCGTCCGGGCCCTGGCTGCGTCCCAGATACCAGGCAAGGCCGTTGATGAGAGTGCCGGTGTAATGGCTGCAGCCGGGATGGACTACCAGGCCGGCCGGCTTGTTGACCACCAGCACATCCTCGTCCTCGTAGCGGATGTCGAGGTCCATCTTTTCGGGCAGGATCTCGTAGCCTCGGCGGCGATAGGGCATGTAGATGCGGATGTCGTCCAGAGGCTTGACCCTGTAGTTGGCCTTGACCGGAGTGCCGCCGACGTAGACATAGCCGGCGTCTATGGCCTGCTGGATGCGGTTGCGTGAGGCGCCCATGATGTGGGCGGTCAGGAACTTGTCTATGCGGAGCAGGCTCTGGCCGCGGTCTACTGTCACGTGGTAGTGCTCGAAGAGACCGGCGTCGTTCTCTTCATCGGGGTTGTCCTCCTCTTCTTGGGAGATGTCCTCCTCGATGAGATCGGGGAGGGGTATGGGCTGCTTGTCAGAGCTGGACATCGGTGCTGTCTGTTTCTTCCTCGGGTACGGGGATGCGGGTTACGTCCTTGGACAGGTAGAGGGTTACGGAAGTGCCTCTGCGTACGCTTATGGAATCGGAAGCCGGGGGATACTGGCCGTAGACATAGGCTTCCAGGGAGTCGGCGTAGGTGCTCACTGTTCCGTCAAACTCGCAGCGGGAGATGTTCAGGGAGTTGTCATGCAGCAGCTCGGTGGCCATCTGGTAGCGGTAGCCGATGATGTACGGTATGAACGTGGCGCTGTCGGCCGGGTTGAGACCCAGCACCAGGTCGATGGCGGTGCCGCTGTTGAGCTTTGTACCGGGTTCTATGTCCTCGCCCATGTACTGCTGGGCCAGCACGTTGTCGGTGGCCATGTCGTTCACGTATATGAGTTTTCCGATGTTGAGGCCGTTGGAGGCCAGCTCTGTCCTCGCCTGCCTGAGAGAGTAGCCGGTCAGGGAAGGCATAGTGGACTGTCTCGGGATGACGGAATTGATTACCAAGAGGATGCGGCGGTTCTTCTTGACCATGCTGCCGGCCTCGGGATTCTGCCTGGCGATGGCACCGCGTTCCATGCCGCGGATGTACACTGAGTCAGTGACATCGAGCCGCAGATGATATTTTTCCGCAGTTGCAGCCGCCTCAGTGAGACTCATGCCCGATAAATCCGGAACCGCGAACTCCTTCCCGTGGCGGGTTATGATTTTAAGTGACAGTGTGACTATGATGTAGCCCACCACGAGGATGCCGAGGATGAGCAGTATGTTTTTAGTCAGTGAGACCTTGAATGGTTTCTGAAGGAATTTTTTCATGGTGCAAATATACGCAGAAGCCGAGAGCAGAGCAAATTTATTTGTTATGCCGAGGCGCCACAGTATATGTGGCCGTCAGGCCAAATATACGTAAAATTGGTAATATTCTCTGTGAAAATTATTCCGCCCTTCCGCTCTTCAGCCGTATATTTGCAGCTAATATTTATTTTTATATGCTTAGAAAAAATATTCTCATGGCTGCTGCACTCCTGATATCCGCCGCCGTATCTTACGGGGCTTCTGCCCGTGATGCCGTGGAATCTGCCGATACCGCGGGAGGAGTCTGGAGCGACACCCTGTCTCAGGTGGTAGTCACCGGTACCCGCAACAAGACCGATATCCGGCATCTGCCGCTGACAGTCACCGTGCTGGACCGCCCTTCCATAGAATACTCATTCACCCCGTCCCTGCTGCCTGTGCTGACGGAGCAGGTGCCGGGATTTTTTTCCACATCCCGCGGTGTCATGGGCTACGGGGTCTCCGACGGGTCTGCCGGCAATATCTCGGTCCGCGGTCTGAGCGGCGGCTCCGGTCAGGTAATGGTGCTTATAGACGGTCATCCGCAGTATATGGGCATGTTCGGTCATCCCATCTCGGACGCTTATCAGTCCCTGATGGCCGAGCAGGTGGAGGTGCTTCGTGGTCCGGCTTCGGTGCTCTACGGTTCCAATGCGATGGGCGGCGTGGTCAATATCGTCACCCGCAGAATGGAGGAGGACGGAGTCCGGACCAATATCTCCGCGGGCTACGGTTCGTGGAACACCGTGCAGACCGAGGCCGTCAACCGTATGCGCTTCGGCGGCTTCTCCAGTGTGGTCAGCCTGTCGTACAACCGCACGGACGGGCACCGGGAGGATATGGGCTTCGGGCAGTACGGAGGCTATGCCAAGTTAGGCTATGACTTTACCGCGAACTGGAGGGTGAGGGCCGATGTCAATGTGACTCACTTCGATGCCTCCAACCCCGGTACCGTCTCTGCCCCTCTCGTGGACGCCGACCAGAGCGTGACCCGCGGCATGACCTCGCTGGCTGTGGAGAACGAGTACGAGCGGACGTCCGGAGCCCTCAGCGTGTTCTACAACTGGGGCGACCATCATATCAACGACGGTTACATGCCTTCGTCCGGAGAGACTCCCTTAGATTACCGTTTCAATTCCCATGATGACATGATGGGCGTCTCGGCCTACCAGAGCGTTAGACTGTTCCGGGGCAACCGCCTGACAGCCGGAGTGGACTGGTACCGTTTCGGCGGCTCGGCATGGAACCAGTACGTGGCCGGGGAGCGCAACGGGGAGCGGGAGGATATCGTGGACATCGCGCAGCACGAGGTGGCCGGCTACGTGGACTTCCGTCAGAACATCGGGACGTGGCTGACCTTCAATGCCGGCCTTCGCGTGGACCATCATTCGCGCCTCGGGACCGAGTGGGTGCCACAGGCCGGACTGGCCTTCCACTTGCCGCATGCCCTCGAGCTGAAGGTCTCGGCCGGCAAGGGCTTCCGCTATCCCACCATCCGCGAGATGTACATGTTCCCTCCGCAGAACCCGGATCTCCGTCCCGAGCGGCTGTGGTCCTACGAGGTGGCATTGTCCCAGAAACTTCTGGGCGGAAGGGTGTCATACGGTCTGAATGTGTTCTACATCGATGGGGACAATACGATTCTCCGTCTGCCCAATCCCTCCGGCTCCGGGATGCTTAACCAGAATTCCGGGGAGATACACAATGCCGGCGTGGAGGTGCAGGCCGCCTGGCGCATAGCCCGTGACTGGTCGGTGGACGCCAATTACAGTTTCCTGCACATGGAGTCTCCCGTGGTGGCCGCCCCCGAGCACAAGCTGTACGTCGGAGGCCTTTTCACCCACGGCCGCTGGCATGTGTCCACCGGCGTGCAGTATATTGCCGGCCTGTACACCGCAGTCGGAGACTCCCCGGTGCAGGAGGATTTCGTTCTTTGGAACATCCGCGCCTCTTTCCGCATCCTGGACTGGATGTCCGTATGGGTACGCGGCGAGAACCTGCTCAACTATCGCTACGAGATCAATGCCGGCTTCCCCATGCCCGGCGCCAATGTCATCGGCGGCCTCAATTTCGAATTCTAACAGTGATTGTCCGTCGCCCGCTTGCCCACCTTCTGGATTTAGTTATAGACAGACCCGCGTCAGAGGTATCTCTCGGTAGCCCTGCCCAAGATTCCCTTCGGGAAGGTGCCGACACAAGGGTTATTTCCCCGGCACCTTCTCGCCGTGCTTTTTGAGTCAGCCCCCTTTCAGTGCCCTCCTGCCGGTATTCCTGATTTTCGTTGACTGGCAGGTGCCGGAGAAAACGGCATTTTTCCACCACCTTCTCGATTTCGTTATAAGCAGTCCCGCGTCAGAGGCATCTCTCGGCGGATTTGCTTCTTTTTCCAGCAGAGAAGGTGCCGACAAAAGTGACTTTTCACCGTCACCTTCTGGATTTCGATTTCGTTAGATGCTTCAGGTCAGTGCACAAAAAAAGGCTGTGCCCGAATAGAAGCAGACACAGCCAAGGCTTTTTGTCAGAACTGGTGAAGTGCAAGCCATTGAGGCCAAGAGCGAGGGAGCTTACTGGCGTAAGTGACCGAGCTATGGGACGAAAATGGCGCCGCAATTCGCCAGTTCTGGCGAAAAGGGGTTACCAGATCATGACGCGCTCGGATTCGGGACGGTACATCGGATCGCCCTCGGAGATACCGAAAGCCTCGAAGAACTGCGGGAAGTTGCGCACGGCCACATTGACGCGGTTCTCGGCGAGGGAGTGTACGTCGAGCTTGTTGAGGCGGGCTTTCTCCTCATCGGTGGCGTTCTGGGCCCAGAGGTGGGCGTAGCCGATGAAGAAGCGCTGTGCAGCGGAGAGACCGTCGACGGGTGCGGGTTCGGTGCCGTTCAGGGAATTCTGGAAGGCTGTCCAGGCTACGCTGAGGCCGCCCTGGTCGGCGATGTTCTCACCGAGGGAGAGGGCTCCGTTGGCATAGACGCCGGGGAGAATCTCCACTTCGCTGTACTGTTTCTCGAGGATGGCGGTCTTAGCCTTGAAGGCGGCCTCGTCCTCAGGTGCCCACCAGTTGTTCATGTTGCCGTCCTTGTCGAAGAGGCGGCCCTGGTCGTCGAAGCCGTGGGTCATCTCGTGGCCGATGACGACTCCGATGGCTCCGTAGTTGACAGCGTCGTCAGCGTCAGCGTTGAAGAACGGGGGCTGGAGGATGGCTGCCGGGAAGCAGATCTCGTTGGTGGTGGGGTTGTAGTAGGCGTTGACGGTCTGAGGTGTCATGCCCCACTCGTCGGGATCGGTGGGCTGGCCGAGCTTGCTGAGGTTGTCCTGCACGTACCAGGCCTTGGCGGAGCGGAGGTTCTCGTAGTAGCTCAGGGCAGGGTCGATGTTCAGGGTGCTGTAGTCCTTCCACTTGTCGGGGTAGCCGATCTTCACTGTGAAGGATGCCAGCTTCTCGCGGGCGTAGGCTTTGGTGGCGTCTGACATCCAGTCGAGGGCGTCGATGTGCTGGCCGAGGGATACCTGGAGCTGGCGGACGAGCTCGAGTACCTTGGCCTTGTACTCCTCGGGGAAATACTTGTGGACGTACATCTGGCCGACTGCCTCGCCGAGTACGCTGTTGGGCACGCTCATGGCGCGTTTCCAGCGGGGTTTCTGCTCCGTGATACCGCTCATCTGAGTGCTGAAGAAGTCAAATGACGCCGCGTAGTAGTCATCCGACAAGCTGCCTGCGGCCGAGGTTATCAGGCCGGCGGCCATATAGTCCTTGAGCTGGTCGAGGGAGGCCGAGGCAAACAGTTTGCTGAATCCGTCGAAGAAGGAGGGCTGCTGTACGATAATCTTGTCCTGGTCGGGAATACCGAGGGCACTGAAGAAGGAGGCGAAGTCGAAGCCGTTCCAGCGGCTGCAGATCTGCGCGGTGCTCATCGGGTTGTACTGCTTGGTGTAGTCGCGGTTCTGGACGCTGGTCCAGGATACTTCGGCGAGCCGGTCCTCTACGGCCACGGCATTCTCCGCTTTCTGTGCTGCGTCCTCATAGCCGCTGAGAGCGAAGAGCTTGGCTAACATCGCGGTGTAGCCCTTGTGCAGCCCGGAGTTGGCAGGGTCCACATAGTAGTCGCGGTCACCCATTCCGAGACCGCTCTGAGCGAGGTAGAGCACCTGCATCTTGCTGTCCATCAGGTCGGCCTGTACTCCGATGCTGAAGAATCCGCCCTCGCCGTACTTGTTCATCTCAGCCAGCTCCACGGCTAAGGCTTTCTTGTCCTTGGCGGCATAGATGGCGTCGAGATATTTCTGGAGCGGCTGTCCTCCCTCGGCGTTGAGCTTGACCGAGTCGAGTCCCTGCTTGTACAGGTCCACGATCTTCTGGTCCACGGTACCGGCCTCGGGGGTCATCCTGGCCATCTCGGCGAAGAGGTCGTTGAGGCGCACCACATTGTTCTCCCGCAGCACGTCGAACGAGCCAAAGCGGGCGTACTCTGGTTTCAGGGGATTCTTCTTGATCCAGCCGCCGTTGGCATACTGGAAGAAATCATCGCCCGGGGATACTGTCAGGTCCATGTCCGTCATGTCGATGGCGGGGACCTTCTCCACTTGCTGACGGCAAGCTGTCGAAGCCAGCATCATCATGGGAATCATCATAGCTGTAAATGTCTGTTTCATGTTGTTGGTTGGTATGTTGAGTGTTGTTTTCTCATTTTGCGGACGTGAAGATACTCAAATTCCGGTCAGCTTGTACGCACCGCTTTCAGAATCATGCGTAATCATGGCCATGTACTCCTTCATAACGTAGCGGAAGTATTTTCGACAGGCAGAGCGGAAGAAGGCATGATGCAGTCGTTCAGGGGTGGTCAGGTACGCTCGATTTTCTGTAACGAAATTTTGTTGGGGAGAGGTTACTCTGGATAATTGCCTGATTGTCAGTGGTGTGAAGTCTGGAGGTTCTCCCGTAACCGATTTAAAATCGGCTTTCGGGAGTGACTCTAATACACAACGTGTTGTGTATTACAAACTTAACAAATCAATTCGCTCCCCGGCAATATTTCGTTGGGCTTCCGGGACATGTGCTTCCGGGATAGCAGCAGAAGCCCGCCAGCCAGCTGAAGTACGGAACCGGCGGCGTCCTCCATAACGCAGACAGGCCGGCAGAGGAATCTACCGGCCTGTCTATGCTTTGTAAGCTGACGTGAGGGCTCTGTTAGTACAGATCCTCGGAAGAAACGGTCAGTTTCTTGCGGCCGTGACGACGGCGTGCTGCGAGTACGCGGCGTCCGTTGGGGGTGGACATACGCTCGCGGAAGCCGTGTTTGTTACGGCGCTTGCGCTGTGACGGTTGGAAAGTACGTTTCATATTCTAAAATCTATTATTTGTCAGTAAAATGGAGCGCAAAGTTAGTGCTTTTGCGGGAAAATGCAAATAATCTTTTTACTTTCGAAAAATTCTTCGCTGAAATACCCGGAAATGTCGGTGACAGAGACCGCCTGAGGCTCTATGCGGCACTCCCTGACGCAGGCGGCAATCTCTTCGGTCAGGTCCCCGCCCTTGAGGTACAGGATGCCCTTGCGGTACAGATGCCGCACGAGGGGTACGAACCGGCGCAGCTCTGTGACTGCCCGGGACACCACATAGTCGCAGCGGTATTCGGGGCCGAGGTCCTCGGTCCGGCTCCAGACCGGCTTTACATTGTCAAGTCCCAGTGCAGTAGAGATTTCTGTCACCACCTTTATCTTCTTGGCAATCGAGTCGCATAGGGTGAACCGGCATTCCGGCATGGCAATGGCCATCGGGATGCCCGGGAATCCTCCTCCGCAGCCGGCGTCCAGAAAATGTACTGCGGTCTGATGCGTCTGGTGTGAGGATGATGCGTCGGGGCAGTCGGTAAGGACTGCCGTACTGTCGGTGAGGACAAGCCCGTTGTCCCGGATGTACCGCACTATCGCTAACGAGTGCAGGACGTGGTGCAGGTACAGCGAGTCCATGTCCTTGCGCGAGATGACGTTGATCTTAGCGTTCCACTCCGCATACAGCTGTCCGAGTGCCGCCATCCGCTCCCGCTGCCGTGCGTCCAGCTCCGGAAAGTATTTGAAAACAATCTCTTCGTTCATGCCGCAAAAATAAGAAAAATGCATGATTGTCCGCAAGCTGCCACTCACCTTCGTCCGGCTTTGCCCCATCGTCTTCCCAATCTTTTTTTAGCATGCTTCCTGCAGTCTGTAAAGTGAAAATGCTCAAAGGGCACCTGTCAATGCGATGAAGCAACTCGGGTATCATCAGAAGAGCGGATGATGTCAAGGGTAAGTTTGCGGATAAATCAATTAATGAGAAAATGCATTGCCCTTTACAAAAATGTCCTAACTTTGTAGGAAAAGTAAGATGCTATGAAAAAATTCTCAGTTCTATTCTTGTTTTTTGCTGTTTTCTCCTGTTCAGTCCTGGATAAGGATTCTATGGAGGCAGTAGATGAAGAAAAATATAAAGACGTATTGGGCAGCCTTCCGGAGCAGATATGTGTTTTTGATCCCGCTCAGTTTTACGCTGCTACGCCTCAGACCAAAGCAGCGTCAGTATCTCCGGTGGTTCTAATGCCGGAGAATATGGATTTTGAGAAAGCCAAATTTTATTCAACAGAGGAATATGACTATACGCAGATCCCTATAGAAGCAGAGGGGCTTCCTGGAAAGACAGTGCTGAGATTCCCAGGAATAGAACTGGGAGATAGTCCATTCTCTGCTCCGGGTACGGCCAAAACGTACTTGATAGTGCAGGACAGCCGCGGAGATTCATGCAGAAGAGTAGTGAATGTGGTGATGATAGTTCCTTAGCCAAAGTATATGACGCAGGAGCAGTTGGACAGTGTGGACTTTTTCTATGATGGGAATCTGAACGGAGCGATATTCTACTCGGATGTATCAGGAAAGATACTTAAAGTTGAGACAGTGATTAATGGAAAGATGTATAGGAGGGGATATGTCCCGAAAATGATATCTGCCGCAGATACAGCTTTGGCTGCCATTTGGGTCCGCGATAAAATGTCTGACGGAAATCCGATCGCAGTACCGTCAAGTGAGGACGATCCAGAAGAGTTGAACCCTATATACGTGGTTGCGGATGGTCCTGATTCGGATTGGAATGACTGGAACAGCAATGACCCGGATCATCCCAGCAATAATCGGGGTGATGATCTGAATGAGGCAGAGGATGAGGTACAGAATCCGAATGTTGGCTTAGGAGGTGGCAAAAAACAAATAGAGGTGAGGATTTCGGTGGTAGGACGGGGCTACGCAACAGGTACCGGGTATTATGATATCGGCAGTGTTGTCCATTGCTCTGCGTCTCCGATGTATTATGCTGATACGCCTGTATCTACCTTTGTCGGCTGGAGTGGTTATATGACATCAGCTTCATCCAGTGTAACCTTTACGGTTACGGGAGTGGTGGCTGATTATAGTCTTACGGCTACGTTTCATGATTTCAGACCATGTGCGGAAGGGGATTACCGGGATCCTCTGCTGGACATGAAGATTCTCGGAACTAAGGGCAGCGGGGTCGACGGCGGACGGTTTGGGATGACCAGGAGTGGAGGGACTCAAGAACACAGAGGAATAGATTTGGACTGCCCAATAGGTACGCCAGTTTATGCAACTATTTCAGGAGTGGTATCAAATACAATATCAAATTTAAATAATGATGAGAGTTGGAATAAGTATGAAAAAAACGGTGGTACATTGAAACGTTCGACATTTAATTGTGGAAATAGGATTTACATTACCGGTAAGATTGCGGACCAGACGGTTACCGTAGTGTATTTCCATCTTCAAAATCTTTTTGTAAATGATGGAGACACAGTTGAGGCAGGGGATATTATCGGGCAGTCCGGCAATTCCGGTAATGCTTCAAATAACGGTTCTGCTGGGCCGCATCTGCATTATCAGGTGCAGATATGGAGGAATGACTCTACAGTATACCTTAATCCAGAGGATTATATCTACAGTATCCTGGATGATGACGGAAAGCAGACAAATCCATGTAATTGAGAATATTAACCAATAAGGATATGAAGAAAGTTAAATTGTTATTAGCCATGTTCTTGGCAGTTGTTACTGTAAGTGGTCATGCTCAGCAAACCGTGGGCGGTCTGGTGATAGGCCAGACGTATGACTATGATTATATCATTTCGGAACTCGGTGAGCCGGACTACGTGTCTCATGACATGTACGAGTTCCTTGTGTACAAAGAGAAACGTCTGTCAGCCGAAGCCGAAGCTTTGCCTGTAGGTCCTCCTACAGGTACTGCGCAGGAGGCTCCTAAGGAAGACTCTTTTGGCTTTGCCCCAGGGGTTGACGGCTGGTATTACATTTCCTATTTCATTTATACGGACCGGTATTCCTTTTCGCATCCTGCATTGCCCGGCATAGAGGTTAGAGTAGGCGATTCGATAGAAAAAGTGCGAAAATTTCCCGGGACAGTATGGGGAGTAGAGTATGAAGAAGGAAATGGAGAGTTGCATTGGTCCGATAAACAGATAGATCCGGATAATGTGCTGTGGGCGATGTATCCATACTTTTGCTATGACAAGGATGGGGTGATAACATCGATAGAGTATTACTATGATTAAACTTACATTATGTGGAGAATCAGATTATTCATGCTGCTGTCTGTGGCAGTTCTTGCTGTAAGTGCACATGCCCAGGAGACCGTTGGCGGTCTTGTGTGCGGCCAGACGTATGATTATGATTATATTATCTCCGTCTTGGGTGAGCCGGACTATGTGTCCCATGACATGTACGAGTTCCTTGTGTACAAGGAGAAGCGTCCATCAGTCGAAACTCAAGCAGTGTCGGCAGGCCCTCCTACAGGTATAGCTCATGAGGCCCCGAAGGAAGATATGTTCGGCTTTGCTCCGGGGGTTGATGGATGGTATTATATTTCGTATTATATTAGTACAGACCGGTATTCCTTTTCGCATCCTGCATTGCCCGGCATAGAGGTTAGAGTAGGCGATCCGATAGAAAAAGTGCGAAGATTTCCTGGGACAGTGCGTGAGTACAAGAGTGATCAAGTACTGTATTGGTCTTCAGAGGAAGTGGATCCAGACGATGTAATGTGGTCTATGTATCCCTGTTTTTACTATAACGAAAACGGAGTGATAGAGGAAATAGCATATTATTATGATTAAATTATTTCTGACATTAATAGTGGCAGCTCTTGCCGTAAGTGCCCGTGCTCAGGAGACCGTTGGCGGTCTGGTGTGCGGACAGACGTATGACTATGATTATATAATCTCCGTACTGGGTGAGCCTGATTATGTGTCTCATGACATGTACGAGTTTCTTGTGTACAAGGAGAAGCGTCCGGTCACTGAATCCAAGGCCGTGGTAGCCGGTCCTCCGGTAAGTACTGTTCAGGAGGCTCCGAAAGAGGATTCCTTTGGCTTTGCCCCTGGTGTAGACGGTTGGTATTACATATCGTATTTCATCTATACTGATAGATACACCTTTTCGCACCCGGCAGTGCCAGGAGTCGAGGTAAGGGTCGGAGACCCGATAGACAAAGTTCGTAAATTCCCAGGGACTTTAAAGGACAGAAAATTTGATAAGGGTGGTGGAGAGCTATTTTGGTCTTATAAGCAAGTTGATCCGAACAAGGTGATGTGGTCTATGTATCCATACTTTTGTTATGACAAGAACGGCGTGATTACATCGATAGAGTATTACTATGATTAAACTTACACTTACATTATGAGGAGAATCAGATTATTTATGCTGCTGTCTGTGGCAACTCTTGCCGTGAGTGCCCGTGCTCAGGAGACCGTTGGCGGTCTGGTGTGCGGCCAGACGTATGGTGTTATACTGCTTACTATATCAGTACAGACCGGTATTCCTTTTCGCATCCTGCATTGCCGGGAGTAGAGGTAAGAGTAGGCGACCCGATAGAAAAAGAGTGATATTCTATATTACCTGTGCATCATCTCTTCGAGCAGGAGCTTTGCGCGGCGGATGCGGGTGCGAACGGTGTTGAGGGGCAGGCCGGTCTCGTCGGCGATGTCCTGGTAGGAGAGGTCGTGGAGCAGGCGCAGCTCGGCTATCCGGCGGTAGCGGTCGGGCAGGGCGGCGATGGAGCGGATGAAGAGGTCGTAGGACTGGTCGTCGATCATGTGGTCCTCGGGAGAGATTTCGGTCTCGTGGCCTTCGACGGCTGGATCATTGGCTTCACCGAGCTTGACGGTGGAAAAGGAGCTGTTGCGGCGGAGGTGGTCGATGGAGGTGTTGTGGGCGATGGAGAAGAGCCAGGTCCGGAAGAGGTATTCCGGGTTGAAGCTGCCTATGCGCTGGTAAGCCTTGCGCAGGCTCTCCTGACAGATGTCCTCGGCATCAGTGGGGTTGGGGCAGATGCTCTGGATGTAGAGGCGCAGCTGGCCGGTGTAGCGGGCGGCTAAGAAGGAAAATGCCTGTGTGTCTCCGGACATAGCCTTGAGGGCCAGGTCGTTGTCGTCGAAGTCGGTCGCGTTCTCAGTGTTTTTGATGTCTTCTGCCATGTCTGTAAAAGTCATGTAGGTAATTCCTTTTAATGGGCTTCTAACCAGTTGGCCCCGCTCCCGCACTCGACGGTCAGCGGTACGGCCAGTTCCACCACGCTCTCCATCTCGCGGCGTACCAGCTCCATGATGGCTGTGGCCTCATCTGCTGGGGCGTCGAAGACTAACTCGTCGTGTACCTGGAGTATCATCCGGGTCCGGTAGCCTCCGTCCTTCAGTGCGGCTGCCACCCGGTTCATGGCCATCTTGATGATATCGGCCGCGCTGCCCTGGATGGGGGCGTTGATGGCGTTGCGCTCGGCAAATCCGCGGACGGTGGCGTTGCGCGAGCCGATGTCCTTGATGTACCTCCGCCGGCCGAAGATGGTGGACACATACCCCTTCTCCCGCGCCTCGGCCTTGGTCCTCTCCATGTAGTCCGCGATGGCCGGATAGTGCCGGAAATATTCCTCGATGAGTTCCGAGGCCTCCTTGCGCGGGATGTCTAACCGCTGCGACAGCCCGAAGGCCGATATGCCGTAGATGATGCCGAAGTTGGCGGTCTTGGCCCGGCGGCGCTGTTCGGGTGTGACTTCCTCCTCGCTGACCTTGAATACTTTGGCCGCAGTGGCCGTGTGGATGTCGCGTCCGTGCCGGAAGGCGTCGATCATGTCGGCGTCCCCGCTGATGGCGGCCATCAGGCGCAGCTCTATCTGGGAGTAGTCGGCCGAGATGATGACCCGCCCCGGCTCCGAGGGTACGAATGCCTTGCGGATCTCCCGGCCCATCTCGGTGCGGATCGGGATGTTCTGCAGGTTGGGGTGGGTCGAGCTCAGTCGTCCGGTAGCGGTAAGAGCCTGGTTGAATGTCGTATGCACCCGTCCGTCCCGCGGGTCGATGAGGGTGGGGAAGGGCTCGATGTAGGTCGAGATGATCTTCTTGACGGCCCTGAACTGCAGGATGTCCCCGATGACCGGATGACGGTCCTTCAATGCCGTAAGGGTCTCCTCGTCAGTGGAATAGTTGCCTTTCTTGTTCTTGCGGGCCTTGGGGTCTATCTTCATCCTGTCGAAGAGCACAGCCCCGAGCTGGACAGGGGATGAGACGTTCAGTCCCGGTTCTCCGGTCTCCTCGCGGATACGGGCCTCGATGACAGCCAGCTGCTTCCCGAGCTCTTGCCCGTAGGCGGCCAGCATGTCCGTGTCTATCCGCACTCCGCAGTACTCCATGTCGGCGAGCACCCGGATCAGCGGCATCTCTATGTCGTTGTATATCTTTTCAATGGAAGGGTCCCGGGCAAATTCCTCTAAAAGCGCGTCCCTCAGCGGCAGCATCAGCGAGGCATCCACGGCATCCCTCCGCTGAGCGGCAGCACTGTCCTCAGGTCCAATGTCCGAGGGCTGGGAGAAAAGGTCCGCTTCGGCCGCCCCGGTATCGGCAGGTTCACCGTCCAGCGAACGGCACAGCTCCAGGTCCAGCCCCAGGTACGACTGCACGAGGATGTCCAGCCGGTGCGAGGTCTCAGGATTGACGAGATAGTGCATCAGTTCTATGTCGGCTAAGGGGCCGTTCAGGTCAATGCCCTCCCGCCTCAGCTCCTGAATGCAGCGCTTGAGGCCGTAGCCCGCCTTAACGATGCCGGGGGCTTCGAGGATGCCGCGGGCGGCGGCAGGATCCGCGGTGCTGAATGTCAGCGCGGGAGCATTGTCCCCGCCTCCCGGAACGGAGAGGAAGAGCCGCTGCCGGGAGGAGGCCCCTGCCTCATTGTCCCTCAGGACAATTCCTACCGCTCCGGCCGCCTGCGCCGCTGCCGCTATCCGCTCCGGGTCGGAGGTAATCTCCATCCGGTGCCGCGGCTGTTCCTTCCGGGCCGGGGACTCCTTGGAGACGGCGGCCGCGGAGGGGAGGAGGGGCAGCAGGGACGGACATTCGTATTTGTTGAACAATGCGGCTGCGGCACTGCCGTCCCGGAGGTCCATCCGCAGGTCCTCTTCGGAGCAGGAGGAAACGTCCACATCGGTTTTTATTGTCACTAAGAAGCGGCTCATCCCGAGATGGTCCGCGGCCTCCCGCACGGCTGCGGCCTGCTTCGGGGGCAGCTCGTCTACATGCTGCAGGATGCCGTCGACCGAGCCGTACCGTCCTACTAACTTTTTGGCTCCGACCTCGCCTATGCCCCTGACGCCCGGAACATTGTCCGAAGTATCCCCCCAGATGGCGAGGATGTCGATGACCTGGCGCGGGTCACTGATGCCGAATTTAGCGCAGATCTCCTCCTTCCCGACTGTCTCGTCCTCCGCTCCGCTCTTGCCGGGCTTGACCTGGAAGACATGGTCGGAGATGAGCTGGCCCAGGTCCTTGTCGGGGGAGACCATGTACACGTCGCAGTCGGGCGAACCCCAGCGGCGGGCCATGGAGCCTATCACGTCGTCGGCCTCGTAGCCGGGCACCATCAGAACGGGTATGCCGAGGGCCCTGACTATCTCGGTCAGAGGCTCTAAGGATTCCTTGATGACCTCGGGAGCGGCGCTGCGGGTGGCCTTGTATTCCGGGTAGGCCTCGTGGCGGAAGGTCTTGCACGGGGGGTCGAAGGCGACCGCTATATGAGTGGGCCTTTCGCGGGCAATCATCTCGAGCAGATAGCGGGTGAACCCGAAGATGACCGAGGTGTCCTCGCCCCGGGAGTTGATCATCGGGCGGCGGATGAAGGCGTAGTACATCCTGAACATCAGGGCGTGGCCGTCTATGAGGAAGAGTCTGTTCATGGCGTGTCTTTCAGGCTGAGGTTATTCGTTGTCGGACTCGAACCACTCGACGTAGGAGGTGGCGGTCTCGTGCAGTCGGAGCGAGTGCAGGTGTACTCCGGCGGGCAGATAGCCGCGGATGATGTCGGCGAAGTGCAGGATCAGGTTCTCGCAGGTGGGCTGGAAAGGCACGGTGATGACTCTCTGATAGGCTGAGGCTATCTCTGCCGCCAGCGGGGCTGACTCCCGCAGGATGAGGGAGTGGTCGAAGATGTCGATTATGTGTTCGTTGACTATCCGTTTGAGGTCGGTAAAATCGATAAGCATGCCCGACTTTGGAGTCCCGTCAGGGTTGGAGGGAGTGCCTTTGACTGTTACATATAATAAATAGGAGTGGCCGTGGATGTGCCTGCATTTTCCATCGTAGCCGGTGAGGGCGTGGGCTCCTTCGAAGCGGAATTCTTTGGTCAGTCTCAGTGTTGGCATAATATCTGCAAAGTATAAGATAAACTCTCAAAGATAGTAATATTTTTGAAAATGCCGCGGTTCTTAAAAATTTGAAGTCAGGCTTTGATTTTAATAACAATTTTCGTAGATTTGTGGGTCAGAAAATTTAGAATTTAACAAATACAAAAAACACTAACTATGGCACTTGATATTATCAATTACCTTTCCGACAATGCGAAGAGCATGAGAAGGTCCGCCATCCGCGACCTTCTGAACGTGGCCAACAGACCCGAGATCATATCATTCGGCGGCGGTTTCCCCAATGCAGTGACTTTCCCCGTGGACGACCTCAAGGAGATTATGAACGAGCTGATGAACGAGAAGCCCGCACAGATTCTCCAGTACGGCTCGACAGAGGGCAGCGTGGCCCTGAGAAAACAGATCGCTAAGAAGTACGAGAAGGAAGGCGTGAAGGTGGATATCGACAATATCCTCATCACCACCGCTTCCCAGCAGGCTCTCGATCTGATTTCGAGGATATTCGTCAACCCCGGAGACACAGTTCTCTGCGGTCTGCCCTCGTATTTGGGCGCACTCCAGGCCATCTGGTCATATCAGGGACGTCCCGTCGGCATCCGCAATGACGAGGAGGCCGAGGCAGTGGTATCCGCTCTCTGCGCAGTGGGACAGAAGCCCAAGTTCATCTACGCCATCCCTGACTTCCAGAACCCTACAGGCGTGACAATGGATGTCAAGAGGCGTCAGGAGATCATCGACGTGGCCCGCAAGCACGACCTGATCATCATCGAGGACAGCCCCTACAAGGAGCTCCGCTACGAGGGTGAGTCCTATCCCACCATGTACTCGATGGCTCCCGAGAGAGTGGTGCTGCTCGGAACATTCTCGAAGACATTCGTGCCCGGTTTCCGTCTGGGCTGGGTGCTCGCACCGAAGGAGATCATCGACCGTCTCATCGTGGCCAAGCAGTCCGCAGACCTCTGCACCCCTATCTTCTGCCAGGAGGTGGCCGCCCGCTACATGGAGAAGGGCTACTACGACAGGAACCTCCAGAAGACCATCGAGCTCTACCGTCACAAGAGGGACCTGATGCATCAGTATCTGACCGAGTACATGCCCGAGGGCGTTACCTGGACCCGTCCCGACGGAGGTCTCTTCCTGCTGCTGACCATGCCCGAGGGTCTGGACGCACGCGACCTGTTCGACATCGCCATCAAGGAGAACGTGGCCTTCGTCATCGGCGAGGTGTTCTTCTGCGACGGCAAGGGCCAGAACACCCTGCGTCTGAACTTCTCCTACGTATCCGACGAGAATATGCTCGAGGGCGTGAAGAGGCTTTCCAATGCTATCCGCAAGCTGATGGACGCCAAGAAATAACCATTCTGCGGAAGACGACTGAAAAAGCAGCCGTGACTGATCGATTCTCAGTCACGGCTGCTTTATTTTGTGCGGGCGGGGGGACTCGAACCCCCACGC
>ENA-OOXJ01000318-OOXJ01000318.1-human-gut-metagenome-genome-assembly--contig:-NODE-318-length-42973-cov-6.209493_pt1 | contig 42973 bp, 32 predicted proteins | sample MGYA00241587_ERZ501343 | MGnify/ENA primary metagenome ERZ501343 (study PRJEB25962, sample SAMEA2042918) | human gut metagenome | biome: human gut; feature: human-associated habitat; material: faeces... | reverse complement strand
CACGGCGGTAACACGAGTTCGATTCTCGTCCGGGTCACCAAAAATCCCGAATGCAAAAGCGTTCGGGATTTTTCCTATTTATAAATACTTCTCGTGGCGCTTGTGAATTTACAGTATTAAATATCAAAGCGCCGCTTTCCTTATTTAATAAATGCACCTGTGGCGGAATTGGCAGACGCGCCAGACTTAGGATCTGGTGTCCCCGACGTGAAGGTTCAAGTCCTTTCAGGTGCACCATAAAAAACCGCCTTCCGGCGGTTTTTTATTTTTACTTATCGCTTTCAATTTTTAACTTCCGTGTTCTTCGCTATTGAAAATTCCCCTTTCTTGTGATATAATCTTAAAAAATATAACCTTAACAGAGGCTGAAATGAAATATTCCATAATGACCGAAAGAAAAATAGCAAAGCTACTTAAAGAAATGACGATTGAAGAAAAGGTTTTACAGCTTCAGCAGGTTGCCGCAAACGGAGACAGCGAAACCCTTAAAAGCTTTATACATCGTGGCGCAGGCTCATTCCTTCACGTTCTCGGAAAAGATTCAGACGCCATAAGAGCCGAAGCCGAAAAAACAAGAATGAAAATCCCGCCCATATTCGGTATAGACGCAATTCACGGTCACGCCCTTGTAAACGGCGCTGTGGTCTTCCCCACGCAACTTGCGGCGGCTTGCTCGTGGAACAGAGAGCTTATAAGGCAAATGGGAAAGGCAACGGCAGAGGAAGTCAACGCCGACGGCCTTGATTTTGTGTTTTCACCGGTGCTTTGTATTGCGCGCGATACCCGTTGGGGCAGAGTTGATGAAACCTTCGGAGAAGACCCGTTCCTTGCGGGCGAGCTTGGTGCAGCCATGGTTCACGGTTATGAGGACGACGGGCTTGTCGCGGCTTGCCTTAAACATTACATCGGCTATGGTGAAGCTACAGGCGCGAAGGATTCATATGATACCGAGATTACCGAGCGCAAAATTCGGGAAGTGTTCCTTCCTCCTTTTATAAAAGGAATAAATGCAGGTGCAAGCTCTGTAATGACGGCATACGGTTCTATCGACGGCACGCCTATGACAGTTCACAAACGACTTCTTTCCGACGTATTGAAAAAGGAGCTTGGTTTCAAAGGCTTTGTAATTACCGATTGGGATAACGTCAAAAGCTATATAAGAAAGCAGCGCGGTGCAGACAATATGCAAGACGCTTCAAAAGCCGCTTTGTATGCCGGAAACGATATGATAATGGTTTCCACCGACTTTTGCGACGCTGTCATTGCAGGCGTCAGAAACGGCACTGTAAGTGAAAAATATATAAATGATGCCGTGCGCCGCATATTGCGCATTAAATTTTCGCTCGGACTTTTTGATAAAAACAAAAAACGTATGCCAAAAAGCGTAATAGGCTCAAAAGAGCATATAGAAATAAATCGCAGGCTTACAAGGGAAAGTCTTGTTCTGCTTGAAAACGACGGCACTCTTCCCCTGAAAAAAGCACCGAAAAAGATTGCAGTAATAGGTCCGAATGCGGACAATATCAAGGCGCAGTACGGCGATTGGACGTTTTTCAGCCATCCCGATCCACACCCCGACGCGATTCCCTCCGGCGATGTTTACACTGTTCTTCGCGGAATGAAGACCGTTTTCCCCGATTCCGAAATAATATACAGCAAAGGCTGCGGAATTCACGCATCCGACGAAGACGACATCCCGTCGGCTGTTGCAGCGGCATATGCGTGTGATATCGTTGTTTTTGTGTGCGGAGATGACCTCACTCTGAACGGCGAAACGCGCGACAGAGCCAATCTTGAGCTTTCCGGAAGACAAAACGAACTTTTCTCGGCGCTGAAAAAGACAGGAAAGCCCATTGTCACAGTGCTTATAAACGGAAAGCCGCTCTGCATCGAAAAAGTTGCGAAGAACAGCAACGCAGTTATAGAGATGTTCAACGGAGGCGACCTCGGCGGTCTTGCAACAGCAGAGCTTATTGCAGGCAAATTCTGTCCAAGCGGAAAACTTCCGATATCATTTCCTCGCGCTTCAGGTCAGCTTCCCTGCTATTACAATCACCTTTCCGGATGGCACGGCGGAAAGTATATCGATGTTGACGCAGGTCCGCTTTATTCATTCGGCTACGGACTTTCATTTACTTCTTTTGAATATTCCGACATGAAGCTTTCCAAAGGCATCGCTGCGGCAAAAGATACTATCGATGTATCGGTAACCGTAACGAATTCAGGAAGCTATGACGGCATGGAAACGGTACAGCTTTATTACAGAGATGAAATATCAAGCGTCATGCAACCTGTAATTCAGCTGTGCGGCTTTGAAAAGGTCGAAATAAAAGCAGGAAAAAGTAAGCGTGTTACAATTCCGCTTAAAATATCAGAGCTTGCAATAGTCCATCCCGACCTTAAAAAGTACACAGAGTCCGGTGATTTTACAATAACAATAGGCGGAAGCATCGAAAATGCGCTTTCCGCAACGCTTTCCGTAATATAAAACAAGGAAGAAACAAAATGGATATAGAAAAAAAGCGAAAAGAAATTGACGAAATAGATTCGTATATAACAAAGCTCTTCCTTCGCAGAATGCAAATATGCGGAGAAATAGGTCATTACAAAAAAGATAATGATATCCGCGTTTACGATGAAGCGCGGGAAAAAGAAATATTCGAGCGTGTAAAACAGGCAACTCCCGAAAAAATGCAGGAGTATACAGAGCTTCTCTATGAAACAGTAATAGGTCTTGCAAATGCCTATCAGCTTGAAATCAGAAACGAAGAATAAAGAAATCCTAGCGGCAAGGCACCAGCGGATGTGTTTTGCCGCATTTTTTATTGTTATCAAGTCTTATTAAACTATTTTTTATTGTTTTTCGTCAAATCATTGACAAATTATGCGAAAAAGAGTATTATTGAGATAATATATTTTACGCGCACGTGTAAACAAAATTTTAATGCAATTTTAAGGAACAAAAACAAATGGAAAACAAATTGACTAAAAAATACGGTCTGCTTACAGCCATATGTATGGTTGTCGGCACGGTCGTAGGATCCGGAATCTTCTTCAAAGCGGGCAAGGTCCTCACAAACACAAACGGCAATATGCTCAAATGCCTCATCACCGTCGGCGGAGTGGGACTTATAATGCTCATCTGCTCGTACGTTTTTTCAATTCTCGCGCAGAGACATGAAAAAGTAAACGGCATAGTTGACTATTCCGAAGTCACATGCGGACGCAAGTTCGCTTACATAGTGGGCTGGTTTATGACCACAATATACTACCCCACGATAACATCAACCCTTGCATGGGTATCCGGGCAGTACACCTGTGTGCTTTTCGGCTGGGATCCTTGCAGCGATCTTCATATTGCTGTATCGGCATTTTATCTTATATGCGGATATTTCGTAAACGCCATGTCTCCCAAGCTCGCCGGTAAATTTCAGGTCAGCGCAACATTTATAAAATTCGTTCCGCTCCTTGTAATGGGCGTCGTCGGAACGATTGTGGGTCTTAAAAATGGTAACATAGGTGAAGCATTCAGCGCAAATATTGTGCCTGAAGGCGGCGCTTCCGGCAGCATAATTGCCGCAATGTGTGCATTTGCTTTTGCATACGAGGGTTGGATAATAACAACCTCAATAAACTCAGAACTTAAAAACTCCAAAAAGAACCTTCCCGTCGCGCTTGTACTCGGCGCAATAATCGTCGTTTCAATATATCTTCTCTATTTTCTCGGTCTTTCAGGCGTTCTCAAAACGGAAGATCTTATGGCATCGGGCGACGTTCCGAAGGATGCATTCACAGCGCTTTTCAAGAACGAAGTTTTCGGTACTATCGTTTATGTATTTATTGTCATCTCCTGTCTCGGAACGATGAACGGACTTATGATCGGTTGTTGCCGCGGCATGTATTCGATCGCTGTCCGCGGAGAAGGTCCTGCGCACAAAATGTTCGCTCAGGTCGATAACGAAACAAATATGCCGCACAACTCGTCCATCATCGGCGTTGCGCTCTGCATGCTCTGGATGTTCCAGTGGGAGCTCGGACTTATTCGCGGAAAGCTCCCCGCAATTATCGGATGGGAAAACGACGAGCTTCCCATTATCACTCTTTACGGACTTTACATACCGATATTTGTTGTTCTTATGATAAAGGGTAAAGGGCTTAACGTATTCCAGCGTTTTATAATGCCGTTTGTTGCTTGCGTATGTTGCGGATTTATGGTTTATTCTGCAATCGCAGCGTATAAAATACAGTCGCTATATTATCTTATAGTGTTCGCTGTTATAACACTTATAGGCATTCTTTGCTACAAGGGCAGAATAAGCCTTGCTTTCTTCAAAAAAGAAGAATCTATCGCATCCGAGCCGGTAACAGAAGCTTCTGAAACAAAATAATTTACAACTTATAAAGCACAAAAGGACTGCCGATTTGGCAGTCCTTTTGCAATTTTAGACGTCTTTATACTTCCCCGCCAGACCGTGTACGGCGTAATTAACACCCTGCTTTTGGCAAGGATGGTGTCCTCGCCTCACACTTTACTGCTCCCAGCTTCCGCGATAAATCGTGTCATAAGCAGGAAATATGCGGGAGGTCTGCAAACCGTGCAAGGTTCGGATTCCAATTACGTGTTGTAGGTTTAATTGAAACCGTATCACGAGAAGGGCAGGAAATTTTTATCTGTAAAAATTTCAGTCGTGGTCTATGTCGGAGAAGAACTCATCCTCGAATATGTCGGATACGCGATCAAACTCGTCGTCATCGTCAACAGTTACAAGAATGTCTTCGCCATCCTCGTCCTTTTCAAGCTTGAGAAGAACGTATTCGCCGTCCTCATTGTCCTCAAGCGGGAAAAGAGCATAATAAGTGATTCCCTCTATCTCTTTTTCGGCGATTATTTCAAAGCTACATTCTTTGCCTTCTTCGTCCGTAAGAGTTATTACGTTAGCGTCTTCTGGTGTGTATTCGTCAGTCATTTTCCGTCTCCGTGTTATTATTTTTCTCTTCTGATTTTATTTTATACCAAAACAACGAATATGTCAATAGCTTTCGTTTTATTTTGAAGGGTCAAGATACTTCCAATAGCCGACAATATACGACATTCCCGACCACACCGTCATAACTGCGGCAGCCGCCATAAAGATATACGTTGCTATGTGACGATTCCATATAAGCGGCTCTATCATCGCCGTAAGAATGAAAAACATCTGTGTACAGGTCTTTATTTTGCCGAGCCAACTCGCCGCTACGACCTTTTTATCGGGGCTTGAAGCAACAACAAGTCGCATACTTGTTACGGCAAGCTCACGCAGAAGCACCGTCATAAACGTGCAGAAAAACAGCACGGAAAATATTTTTGAGTTGCCGGATGAAGAAGCCGCTTCATAAGAGAGCGCGGCAAGCGCAGCAAGAACAAGAAATTTATCGGCAAGCGGATCAAGGAATTTTCCGAAGTCCGTTATAAGATGATATTTTCTCGCTATTTTGCCGTCAAGAAAATCGGTAAACGACGCAAGTGCAAAAACGGCTATCGAAACTATTCTTCCCCAAGTTACGCCGCCGAAACCAAGAATGAACACCAAAAACACCGGTACAAGTAAAAGTCTGATTATTGTGAGCCTGTTAGGAACGTTCATTTTCATTTCATCATTCTCCTTCTCTTATAAGCTTTCCCACGAGGTCATAATCCAGAATTTCGTCAATTTTAACCTTTACAAATTCTCCTTCTCTTACGCGCTTCTTTCCGAGCTCGTTTGTGAAGAACACTTTCGTGTCTATGTCCGGAGCGTCAGACGCGCTTCTTCCGTAATACGATTCCGAAACAGGATCAAAGCCTTCGCAAAGCACGGTTACCGTTTTCCCGAGCATTTTTTCGTTGAGTTCGGAAGTGACGGCAAGCTGCTCCTGCATTATTATATCGTAACGGTCCTGCTTTGTCTGCTCGTCTATCTGGTCGGGCATTTCGGCGGCAAGAGTACCTTCTTCGGGAGAGAACGTAAACGCACCGAGACGCTCAAACTTTGTTTTGCTCACGAATTCGCACAGCTCTTCAAAATCCTTTTCCGTCTCACCGGGGAATCCAACCATAACGGTCGTCCTTATGCAGATTTCCGGAATATTTTTGCGCAATTTTTCAATTACTTCTTTTATCAGCGCCGATCTGCCGTGACGGTTCATTTTTTCAAGAACGCTTTCGGAAATATGCTGTATCGGCAGATCTATGTATTTTACTATTCTGTCATTCGTTTTTATTTCCTCTATCAGCTCATCCGTTATCTTATCGGGATAGCAATAAAGAAGTCTTATCCACGGAATATTTGTTTCCTTTGTTATCGCGCGCAGAAGCTCTGCAAGCTTGTATTCGCCGTAAATATCAAGACCGTAGCGCGATGTATCCTGCGCGATAAGGTTAAGTTCCTTTACGCCGATAGCCTCAAGCTCCTTTGCCTCTTTTACGATATCCTCGATCGTTCTCGATCTCATCCTGCCTCGTATGGAGGGTATCGCGCAATAAGTGCAACGGTTATCACAGCCTTCGGCGATCTTCAGATACGCCGTGTATTCCGGAGTTGTGACTATTCTCTCTCCGCCGAGCGGAAGCGATTCCTTATCGCCATAGCTTTCATAATGTTCACCGCGCAGAACAGCTTCAACAGCGTCGCATATCTTTGCTTCGGAGCCGAGTCCAAGCACTGCGTCAACTTCGGGCAGCTCGGCCGATATCTGCTCGCGATATCTTTCGGCAAGACAACCTGTAACAATTATAGCCTTTAACTGTTTGTGTTTCTTCAGCCATGCGACATCAAGGATGCTGTCTATCGACTCCTTCTTTGCGCTTTCTATAAAGCCGCAGGTGTTAACAACTATAACGTCAGCTTCCGTGTCTTCTGGAGTTATCTCGTAGCCTGCACCCGCAAGTCTTGCAAGCATAACTTCTGTGTCGGCAAGATTCTTTGAGCAACCGAGCGAGATAAACCCGACCTTTGTCTTTTTCTTTGTCATTTTTTGTTTGTCCTTATGCTTTTGTATATTTTGATTTCTTTCGCCGAAAATTCAGCAGTTGCCGGAGTTATTGCTTCTTATACGTTGTACCGTTCGGCGTGTCGATAAGCACTATTCCCTGCGCAAGAAGTTCTGCTCTTATAGCGTCCGCCTTTGCGTAGTCCTTTGCTTTTTTGGCAGCCGCTCTTTCGGCTATCTTTTCAAGTATTGCAGGATCGCCCTCCTCTGCCGCAGGTTCTTCTTTTTTAACCGTTGCGTCTTTAAGTCCGAGCGAAAGCACCAAGTCGATTGCGTCGATCGCCGCGCGTTTTTCCGCGCCCGTAGCATCGGACTTGAGAATATCATAAAGCGATGTGACTGCGAGAGAGGTATTAAGATCGTTTGACATTGCGTCGTCAAAGCCGCGAAGAAGCGCTTTTACTTTTGCCTCATCTATTTCGCCCGTGCGTTCGGTAGCCGCAACTCTTGCATAAAGTTTTGAATATGCAGCCGCAGCATTGTCAAGCGAAGCAAACGAGAAAGTCAACGGCTTTCTGTAATGGCTCTGAAGGCAGAAATATCTGTACGCAAGCGGATCATAGCCTTTGGACTTGAGAAGCGACACCGTAAGAAACTCGCCTTTGGACTTACTCATCTTGCCCGTTTCATCGTTCAGGTGCTGAACGTGGAACCAATATCCGCACCATTTATGACCGAGATATGCCTCGCTCTGTGCTATTTCGTTTGTGTGATGCGGGAAAATATTATCAACGCCGCCGCAGTGAATATCAAGATATTCTCCGAGATATTTCATACTTATGCAACTGCATTCTATGTGCCATCCGGGATATCCCACTCCCCACGGGCTGTCCCATTTCAGTTCCTGCTCATCGAATTTTGATTTCGTAAACCAAAGAGCGAAGTCGCTCTTGTTCTTTTTGTTTTCATCCTCGCCGACGTCGTCTCTGACTCCGACCATAAGATTTTCGGTGTTGTCCGCATGACCTGCAAGCTCACCGTAGTTTTCCGATTTCGATGTGTCAAAATACACGTTTCCGCCGGCAACATAAGCGTAGCCTTTGTCTATAAGCGCGGAAATAACGCGGATAAAGTCATCAATACAGCCTGTCGCGGGCTGGACGATCTCCGGCTTCTTTATATTGAGCGCGTCGCAATCCGCAAAAAATGCGTCCGTATAGAACTGCGCGACCTGCATTACAGTTTTATGCTCGCGCTTTGCGCCCTTGAGCATCTTATCCTCGCCCGTATCGGCATCGCTTGTAAGATGCCCTACGTCGGTTATATTCATAGCGCGCTTCACGTCATAGCCGGCAAAGCGCAGATATTTTTCAAGCACGTCCTCCATCATATACGAACGGAGATTGCCTATATGTGCATAATGATAAACGGTAGGACCGCAGGTGTACATTTTCACCTTGCCGCTTTCATGCGGAACGAATTCTTCAACCGTTTTGGTTAGCGTATTGTAAAGCTTCATACTGCCTCCATAAGATATATATAACTTTTCTATTGTATTATAATACATTTTCTGCGATTTGTAAAGATATGTTTTTTCACAATAATATAAAAACAGCCGTGCAAAACGCTTTGTTCTGCGCGGCTGTGCCTGTTTTTGTGTTATTCAGCTCTTGCCCTCAAGCTGGGCTTTTATCATCATATCCTTGACTTTCATAAGTCTCGTAAGGTTTCCGCGTTCGTTTTCGTCAAGCTTCATAGTTATGGATTTTATCGTTTCCTCTATCTGCGGTATCATAACGTGTTCAAGAGCGTTAACTCTTCTGCGCGTTTTTTCTATTTCCTCCGCCATGAGCTGAGAGCTTTTTTCAAGCTCGGCAAGCTTTATCATATCAGGAAGTATTTCCGAAAGCTCCATAACCGCCATATCTATCTCGCCCGAAGTAAATGCCAGGCCGAAGTTATACCCGTCCGATTGGTGTGCGCCTTTAAGGTCATAGGTGAACACCGGAACGATAACGCTCATAACATTCTTTTCGGAAATGTCAAGCGACACCTCCTTTTTAGGGAGCATAAGCGCCTCTGTCATCACTTTCGGAGAAGTCACCGCCGAAGCGAGAGCAAAGCTCTTGTTTGACTTTTCAAGCGCCGCCTCAACCTTTTCACGGACTTCCTTTGTTTCTTTTACAACGTCAAGGAATTGCTTCATCAGCTCGTCGCGCTTGTCTTTGAGCAGCTTATGCCCTCGTCTTGCCACAGCAAGGCGGTTTTTCAGCTTTTTCAGCTCCATGCGCGTAGGATTCACGCGAATCTGCGCCACTTTTCATTCCCTCCCGTCGGATCAGTTTTCTTTAGGCCAATATTTGTCAAGTATTTCGGGCTTGATACGCTTCATTTCGGAACGCGGCAAAAGCTTTAGAAGCTGCCAGCCGATATCAAGCGTCTGTTCAATCGTTCTGTTTTCATAGAAGCTCTGGTTTACATACAGTTTTTCAAACTCGTCCGCAAATTTTGCATAAAGACGGTCGATAGGCGTAAGCGCCGCTTCGCCAAGCACCACCATAAGCTCCTTCGCTTCTTTTCCGCGCGCATAGCTTGAGAAAAGCTGGTTCATAGTTCCCGCGTGATCTTCTCTCGTCTTTCCTACACCTATTCCCTTATCTTTCAGACGTGAAAGAGACGGAAGAACATCGACCGGCGGCAGGATACCCTTTCTGTAAAGGTCGCGCGAAAGAATTATCTGCCCTTCCGTGATATATCCCGTAAGGTCGGGAATGGGATGAGTTTTATCGTCTTCCGGCATTGTAAGGATAGGTATCATTGTAATCGAACCTTCCCTGTCAAGCTTTCTGCCTGCGCGCTCATACATCGTAGCAAGGTCGGTGTAAAGATATCCGGGATATCCTCGTCTGCCGGGAACCTCTTTTCTCGCAGCGGATACCTCACGAAGCGCTTCCGCATAGTTTGTGATATCCGTAATAATTACAAGAACGTGCATGTTCTTTTCAAAAGCAAGATATTCTGCAGCCGTAAGAGCCATACGCGGCGTAGATATACGCTCGATCGCGGCGTCGGACGCAAGATTTATAAAAAGCACCGTGCGGTCGATGGCACCTGTGCGTTTGAAGTCGGAAATGAAGAAATCCGCTTCCTCAAACGTGATGCCGACAGCTGCAAATACAACGGCAAAGTTTGTATCCGTGCCGCGAACCTTTGCCTGACGCGCTATCTGAGCGGCAAGATTTGCGTGCGGCATACCCGAACCCGAGAATATCGGCAACTTCTGTCCGCGTACAAGAGTATTGAGTCCGTCTATTGTGGAAATTCCCGTCTGAATGAATTCCGACGGATAGTTTCTCGCCGCAGGATTTATAGGCGTACCGTTTATATCAAGCATTTTTTCGGGAATTATTTCAGGACCGCCGTCAATAACCTCTCCCATACCGGAGAAAACTCTTCCAAGCATATCGGAAGAAACGCCAAGCTCCACCCCGTGACCGAGAAAACGCACCTTGCTCTGTGCAAGGTTAAGTCCTGCCGAGCTTTCAAAAAGCTGAACGAGAACGTTATCGCCGTTTACTTCAAGCACACGGCAACGACGCACCGAACCGTCCGGAAGCTCAATTTCGCCAAGCTCATCATACTTAACGCCATCCACCTTTCGGACAAGCATAAGAGGTCCGGCGACTTCTTCTATCGTCTTATATTCTCTTATCATTATCTGTCCTCCTTATCGGTGAGAGCGGCAAGCTCTGCTGAGATCTCGCGATCTATATCTTCAAATTCGCTTACATATTTTTCGGGAGCAACGCTCTTTGCTCGTCCGATTCTTTCCCTTACGGGAAGCTCCGCTATCTTTTCTATATCTGCGCCGCGTTTCAGTGCGTCGCCCGATTTTTTATAGAATGAAAGTATCAGCTTTATAAGTCTGTACTGCTTGTCAAGCGAGGTATACGAGTCGCCATCCTCGAAGGCGTTCTGCTGGAGGAAGTCCTCGCGAACGGAACGTGCCGCTTCAAGCGTAAGTCTTTCGCTCGGAGAAAGCGCGTCCACACCTACAAGCTTTACTATTTCTTCAAGCTCGTTTTCAACCGAGAGAATTCTCATAGCCTCGCCAGTCACTGCGTTCCAATCGCGCGCGACGTTTGCATTGAACCACTCTTCAAGCTTGTCCTTGTAAAGCGAATACGATGTCAGCCAGTTTATCGCCGGGAAATGACGGCGATAAGCAAGGGACGAGTCAAGTCCCCAGAACACTTTTACGATACGAAGTGTCGCCTGCGAAACGGGCTCGGAAATATCGCCGCCCTGCGGAGACACCGCGCCTATCGCGGAAAGAGTTCCTTCTCTGCCGTCGGAGCCGAGACATATCACTTTTCCGGCTCTTTCGTAGAACTGCGCAAGACGCGAGGTAAGATATGCGGGATAGCCTTCCTCGCCGGGCATCTCTTCAAGACGTCCCGACATTTCGCGCAGAGCCTCTGCCCAGCGTGATGACGAATCTGCAATTACGGCAACGGAATATCCCATATCACGGAAGTATTCCGCTATGGTTATACCGGTGTATATCGAAGCTTCTCTTGCGGCAACAGGCATATCCGAAGTGTTTGCTATAAGCACCGTGCGCTTCATAAGAGAATAGCCACTGCGAGGATCCTTCAGTTCCGGAAACTCGCGCAGAACGTCCGTCATTTCGTTTCCGCGCTCGCCGCAACCGATGTATATAACTATGTCAACATTGCTCCATTTTGCAAGCTGATGCTGAACTACCGTTTTCCCCGAGCCGAACGGACCGGGAACGCACGCCGTGCCGCCCTTTGCTATCGGGAACATTGCATCTATAACTCTCTGCCCTGTTACCATAGGTTCTGAAGGTGCAAGCTTTGACGCATACGGTCTTGCCTTTCTTACAGGCCATTTCTGCATAAGGGTTATATCAAAAGTCTTGCCTGCGTCGTTTTTTATGGCGCCTATCTTATCGGTAATCGTAAAATCTCCGGCAGATATACTTTCAACCGTGCCATCTTTACCGAAAGGCACAAGTATTTTGTGAAGCACAAGCTCGGTTTCGTTTACCGTACCGAGAACATCTCCGGCTTTTACCTTATCGCCGACTTTAACAGCGGGAGTAAAAGCCCATTTTATATCTCTCGAAAGCGGTTTTTCATCTATTCCGCGTATTATGTTTGAACCGTACTTTTCATACATAACTTCAAGCGGACGCTGAATACCGTCATAAATATTGGTCATAAGTCCGGGACCGAGCTCAACGGAAAGCGGTTCTCCTGTGGATACGACAGTGTCTCCGCAACCGAGCCCTGCCGTTTCCTCATAGACCTGTATTGAAGCGCGATCGCCGCGCATCTCAATTATTTCCCCGATAAGACGGTCCTTTCCGACGCGTACCACGTCGAACATATTGGCTTCTCTCATTCCCTCCGCCACGACAAGAGGTCCGGAAACCTTGATAATTCTGCCTTCGGTCATTTTCTAAACCTTTCCGCGCAAAGCGCCGATAAAATCAGTTGTTTTTGAAAAGTATGTCGGCGCCGACGGCGCGTTCAACGCTTTTCTTTATATTTGTCATTCCTATGCCTTTTGAACCGCTCTTGGACGGTATCATAACTACGGAAGGAAGCGTTTTATCTTTATACAGTTGTATATCTTCCCATATAAGCTCCGCAAGCTCCTCCGTTATGAAGATGACAGCGCAATTTTCCGCTTCAAGCGCTTTGAGCGCTTTTGCGGCTTCCTCTGCTCCGTCCGCGATCCTTACGGTAAAGCCGACCGCCATAAATCCCAGCGAGCTTTCCCTGTCGCCTATAACGCCGATCTTATACATAGCTTTCGCGTATCCTTTCGATTATCTTCTCCGCCGACTGCCCTGCGGCTCGTCCGGCAATTATTATGCGTATGTTTTTGACTTCATTTTCCGTCGCGCACAGATACCAAAGCAGTGAAGCCGAACCGAAAACGCTGTGCTTGTACTTTTCACAGCTTTCGGCAAAGGCGGCGTCCATAATACGCTCCGTTTCGGAAAATGACGGAAAACCCTCCGCCGGAAGCTTATTCCCAAGCGACGTTTTAAGAGTAAGCGCCAAAAGTGCGCCTTCCCCTTCGGACACAGCTTCGGCAAGTGTCGATTTCTCCACAAATCCACCGTCGGATGATGCAGATTCGAAAAAGGCTCTGTCCTTGCCCATTCTTATAATTCTCAGCGCCGTAAGAATGTTCATCATGTCGATACGGTTTTTAACATAATCCGCTATGACTTCGTCCTTACATTCGCGGGCAAGCGAAAGCATATCCTCGCAACAGGCGCGGTCAAGGCAAAGGTCTATCAGCTGAGGATCAGCCGTTTCTGAATATTCCTTCAATGCCTCTGCGGCTGCCTTTGCCATATGCTCCGGAAATACGGAAAAATCACGGTCATGCACGGCTTTTTCAACCTGCTTTTCGCTTATGCTTCCGCACGGAGAATAAAGCGCCGAAAAATCAAATCCGGAAATAAATTCGCACTTTATCGCAGCTTTAAGACTGTTACAGTCATATGGATATCTCAATGCGAAAAACAGCTTCGGCTCAGGCGCTATATCCGATATAAATCCGAAAGCGCCTTCAAGCTTTTTTTCAAGCGACGGGAAAACGCCGTCCGAAACATCGTAGCCGAATTCGCCGAGCATCCTCGCAAACGCTTCTTCTCCGGGAGTCGCCGCAAGACGGATATATTTATCGCGTCCCATAAGCGCTCCGTCCACCGAGTGGACTCTTGCCGCTGCGTAAACATATTCGGTTTCACGGATCTTTTTCATAAATGCCGTGCCTCCATAGATTATTTTATCCGAAAAGCGCCGCCGTCACTGCGGGTAAAAGCGCCTCTCTTTTCTGTGCTATCAGTTTTTCAGGCGTACAGTTTATCTCAACGCGTCCCGTTTTGAGTATGAATCCCGCGTCGATACCGTCTGCCTCCGTTATTTCGGAAACCTCAACGCCTGAGCTTTCTACAAGCTCTTCGCCGCTTGCGGGTGCGTTTTTTGCCACCGTAAGATAGAGCTTTTCGCCCTTTACTGCTTCGTCGGATGCGGCGTCCGAAAGAAGCCCCGCCATAATCTGTGTGTATTTTTTCTTATCCATCGAAGAAAAGCTTTTCGCCGCACGACAAAGCACGGAATCTATAAGCGCTCTCTTCTGCGAAAGAAGCTCGTCGCGACAAGCCGTTCCGGCGCGATTCTCAGCGCGCAAACGCATTGCGCTCTTCTCTGCGGCAGCTTTTTCTTTTGCGCGCTTGTCAAGCTCGGCACAAGCTGCGTCACAGGCTTCTTCGGTTTCTTTTATCTTATCGTCATATTCGGCGCGAAGCACATTTTCCGATGCGAGCGCCTCTGCGTCGATACGGGCGATTATCTCGTCTATACCGCTCATATATCAGCCAACCTTGTAAAGAAGAATGGGAAGCGCGGATATAAGAAGCGCAAGTATTGCGTACATTTCAACAAGAACTGCACTTGTTATACATTTACCGGATTCTTCGGGACGTTTTGCAACTACCGATATACCTGCAACTGCAACTCTTGCCTGTTTTATAGCGGAGAAATAACCCACTATTGCTATGGGAAGCGCCATTGCTCCTATGAGAACGCCGTCAAAAACGGAAAGCTCTACGGGAGTTGAAAGAATGCCTGTTTTGAGAACGATAAGGAACGCTACGGCGAATCCGTAAATGCCCTGTGTACCGGGAAGAACCTGCAAAAGAAGTGTTCTGCCGAACTTTGAAGGATCTTCGGCAAGGACTCCGGCGCTGGCTTCAGCAACCATTCCTACGCCCTTGGCGGAACCAATACCGCTGAATATTACAGCGAGAGCCGCTCCGATAAGCGCAAAGTTTCTTCCGTTGAGCATGGATGCAAGAAAGCTTGCAAATGTTGTGATTTCCATATTTTTATAAACCCTTTCCGGCAAATGCCTAAAAATTTACTTTGTTTATTCGACGTAAACGTCGGTGTATTTAAGGTCGGGAGAGGCAGGTTCAAAATGCCTTCCGCCATCCTCATAGAATTTCCCGAAAAACTCAACATACTGAAGTCTGCAGGTGTGAACAAATGCTCCGAGCGCAGAAAGCGCAAGATTCATAAGGTGCCCAAGCGTTCCCACCACTATGACAAGTATTATAGTAATTACGGGATTGTTTATGAGCGTTGCAAACGTGTTTACAACGCTTGCTATAACTGCGCCTGCGAGCGCAAGAGCAAATATTCTCGAATAGGAAAGCAGATCCGAGGCATAGTTTATTATGTCGTAAAGTCCCGCAATACCCGAAAACAGCCTTGCGAATATATTCTTCTTTGCTCTGCCGCGCATGGTTATCATCATTAAAAGTCCGACTCCGAGAACAATAAGCCCGATCTTTGACTTGAATCCGAAATATATTCCGGCGCCCACAAACATTATAAGCCAGCTGCCAACATCGAATATCGCGCTCTGCCAATCGCCGCGACGGAAACACATAACCATATTTATTATCATTCCGCAGATAAGGTGAGCCGCGCCCACGCCGAGCGAAATAAGAAGGAAAGTTATGGGTTCTTCAAGAGGATTGCAGAGTATCGCAAGATTATCGAATTTGTGTGAACCCGAAAGGTTCTGTGCAAGTTTTGCGGGAAGATCTCCGAAGTATCCGCCGAACAGCACGCCGCATATCATACACGAAATGCCGCATATAACAAACAGCTTCATCATTTTTGCCGTTCCGCCTTTAGGCTTGAGCAGCTTTGTGCCAAGCGCGCCTATAAGCACAAGCAGAACTCCGTAACCGAGATCGGCAAACATCATTCCGAATATCAGTGCAAAGAACAGTGCAACCCAGAATGTCGGATCGAATGAACCGTATTTCGGATAAGAATACATTCCTATTACGAATTCAAACGGGCTTGCAAAGCCGTTGTTTTTAAGCTCTACCGGCGGATCGTCTCCCTCCGCAGGATCGGCAAGATCGCAGAAGCATTCGTATTTGGAAAGCGTCTTTGTAAGCTTGTCCACTTTGTCTTCCGGCACCCACCCCGTCATTATAACGGTATGTCCCGTTCCGAGCAGCTTCTGCTTTACATTTTCTTCGGCAAGCTCGGTCTTTATCCTGTCATAGGCATATTCAATATCGGGACAAAGCGGAGCTATAGCCGCAAGCTCGCTCTTTATCTCATCGGCTCTTGCATCAAGCGCCTTTATCTTTTCTTCGGTTGCTTTTACTTCATCTGCGGCAAGACCTGTCTGAGCCGGGAAGTTGTTCTTTATAAATCCGGCGTCCGAAAGCAATGCCGCAAGCTGTTTCTCAACGCTTATATGGCACACAGCCGAAATGTATTTTACCGATTTCCCTTCACCGACGGTTTCTATCTGTACTGCGCCAAGCTCTTCCGCCGCTATGGCTGAAAGTCTTTCGATATCGCACGAAACCGGAAGCGTACCGGCAATGACAGTTGAATTTTTTGTTCCCTCAAAACCGAGCGGAAGATCGTATCCGCTCCATATCGAAACGGAAGCAAGATATGCCGTCTGCTTGTTTCTTTCGCTTTTCAGCTGATCGGCTTCGGCTTTGAGTGCTGCGGCTTTTTTCGCACCGTCAAGCGCCTTGTCCGTGCGCCTGCCGTCAAACTCGCCTTTGGACATTTCCCTGCGGGTTTTTATAAATCCTTTTTTATCTGTTCGCATGGGCGAAAGGATTTTCAGCGCCTCCGAAAGCGTTCCCGCATCGGAATTCAGCTCCGCTATCCTTTCTCCGCAGTCCATACTGCGGATTATGGCGTCGCCTTCGGGCGCGCTGCACTTTTCAACTTCGACGCACGAAAGCCAAATAAGATCCTTTGCAAGTGCGTCAAGGTCGGAGCGCATCGCCACAAGCGACAGCTTCTTCATACTTTTTATCATTTTCCGGTTATCCCCGCAATTATGATTTCTATAGCCTTATCGGCATTTTTTTCTGCCCCTGCGCAGTATTCCCGCGCCTGAGCTTTTGCTTTTTCAAGAGACGAAGCAAGATACTCCTCCGCTTCCTTTTCACTTTTTACACGTTCGGAAGCAACGTATTTATCCGCTTCTTCTTTGGCTCTTTCAACGTCCTTCTCAGCTTTTGCTCTCGACTCCGAAAGCGAAGCCGAAAGCTCCTCTGAAATCTGTTTTTTGCGTTGCGCAGCGGATATTTCCGCTTCGCGGATGCGATCGATTGATGATTTTGCCATTTTTTCACCAACTTTTTCTTTCATTTAATTACATTATACCACACGCTTTGGCGTTTGGCAATTGTTTTTTTCCTCAATCCGATGATCAATTACTATGCTTTTGCCCAAAAAAACGACGTTTTTTCGTTTTTATCGGGATCTCGTTTATATACTCGCTCATACGGCGTTTCTCTTCTTTGCCGAAGAGGTTTATTACCTCAACATATTTTTCTCCGTCAAAAAAGGTTTCCGCGCCTTTCTTTATCGGAACGGCAAGCGTTTCATCGGAAAGCCTCCACGACTGAGCAATCCTTTTGTAGACTTTCAGCTTTCCGTTTTCGGAAAAAATTATATCAAGCGTTATGTCCGCCCGCTCGCCACTTTCGTATCTCACTCTCGGAATTATACGAAAAAATATTTTCCTTCCGTCTCCCGCCGACGAAAGCACGGCTTTCATCGCATTGTCCGAAAGTTCCTCGTAAAAGGCGGTTATCTTATCGCACCCGACGACCTCCGGATATCCTGCGGAAAACGTGCATACGCCTCCGCCGCAAAAGCGTTTCTCTTTTTCTTTTTTTCTTATTATAATATTGTTCATAGGCACTCCTCCGATATATTTTATTCGAGAAGACTCGCCTTGATACCGGCAAAAAGCGACGCATCTCTTAAATACGTCGCTTATCTGCATGAATGTCAGTCTTTATAATAAGATACTTTAATATTTCCAACTACTTCGCCGAGCACATCATAAACATCGGAACGGAATTGCTTGGGAAGATATACCTGTTCAAGAGCCGTGCAACCCGAATCGAATATTTCGGAGTCTACAAGCGCCGTTCCCTTGGGAACGACAAGAACCTTGAGCGAAGAACATGAAGCAAACGCGCCGGCACCTATATACCGAATCGTCGAAGGAAGCTCTATGCTTCCGAGCGCGTAGCAGGCGTTGAACGCAGACGAGCCTATGCTTATAAGTCCTTCTGGAAGAGTTATTTTCGTAAGTCCGGCACTCATATTGAATGCGCCATCCCTTATCGATTCAACGCTTGAAGGTATATTTATTTCCGTCACAAGCTTTGTGTTTACAAAAGCGTTATCGCCTATGACTTTTACGCCTTCGGGTATTATTATCTCGGTTACAACATTCGTTATATTATATTTTGTAAGCCATTCGGGACGAAGTCCGTTGGGGCTCGTTGCGACAACGGCGTTATCCCAGCCCTTGCAGGCGCCGCCGGCGATCATTCTCACGCCGTCCGGAACTTCTATTGTCGTTTCTCCGTTCGGAATATAAGACCAAAGCAGAACACCGTCTACAACTTTATATGCGCTTTTTTCGGATTCAACAAGCGCGTCATAAAAATCGCTGTATGCCTTTGTGTTTGCAAACGCGTCGGAGCCTACATATTCCACCGTGTCGGGAATAAATATTTCATCCGTTCCGCCGCAACCGTTGAACGCGCTGGCTCCTATTGTTGTAAGCTTTGTGCAGGGGGTAAGGTCTATTTTTGCAGTTGCACCTATGCCTCCGTTTGCAATATATGTTTCAAAAGCACTTGATTCAATAACTTCAAGCGTGGAAGGCAACTTTATGTTTTCAAGCGCATAGCAGTAATAAAATGCCGCCGTCTGAATAGTCGTAACGCCTTCGGGGATTACTATCGAAGTGAGCTGATCGGCATATTTATAACCGTAAAGCGAATCAGCCGTTCCGTTGGCAGCTTTATCGTTAAAGAACGCCGCACCGCCGATAACCTTTATTCCCTTGCCGGAAAGGTCTATATATTTAGGTATTACATTGCATTTTATAAGCACGCCGTCGCCGACTATAAGGTAGTCTTCGGTGTTTTCTCTGTACCACGGCGTATAGTTGAAAGCATTGGGGCCTACGCTTGAAAGCTTTCCGCCTATGCTTATATCGACAAGTGCGGTACAGCCGTAAAACGCCTCCTGCCCTACCGTTGTAAGACTTTCGGGAAGAACGACCTTACGAAGCGAAATGCAGTTTCCGAATGTGCCAAGTCCTATCGAATCAAGCCTGTCGGCTTTTGAAAAATCTACATTTGTAAGACTTGAACAGTTGAGGAATGCCATTCCGCCTATATTTTCAAGCGCGGAAGGAGCGATTATTTCTTCAAGTGCAGAGCAATAAGTAAAAGCGTCGTGACCGATGCCGGTAACTTTATCTCCGAGAGTTATGCGTTCAAGCGATGTGCAATACGCAAATGCATATGCCGGAACAACAGTTATACTTTCCGGAAGTTCTATGCTCTCAAGAGACGTGCAGCCCCAGAATGCGTGAGAACCGAGAGTCTTTACGCCGTCCTCAATTATAACTTCTTCAAGAGAAGTACAGCCGGTAAATGCGGCAGATCCTATCATTTCCACGCTTGCGGGAATAATTATCTTTTTCAGCGTCGTGTCTCCGCCGAAGCACATTTCGCCTATTGTGCTTATATTGGACGGAACAGTATAAACTCCGTTTTCATCCGCCTGACCTATGCAGGCTTTAAGCTCGCCGCCCTCGATTTTAATATTTTTATCGACAGGAGAAGTTGTCTCTGTCGTTGTGGTATCGGTGGTCTGAGCAGGGTTTCCTCCCCCACACGAACACATTACTGTCAAGATCACAACCGCCATTATAAGCGCAATTATTTTTTTCACCTGACGTCCTCCCTTTTTGGTTTTACATTTTTTAATTATATCACAAATGCAGATTTTGTCAACCAAGCTAAAGTCAAATTCACAATATTGTCACAATGAAAGGAAAATGCCGTCCGCGCTTGCGGACGGCAGAATATATTCCTTTGCTCAGGGTTCAAGCTGTTTGCCCAAAAATCCCGCCGCAGTCTGAATAAGCTTTACTTCGGTTTCGGCTCCGACCGTATCGCCCTTTCCTTCGGGTGATGCTACTGCCGCTACACAGCCTATAACATCACCTTCCGCAAAAATAGGCATTGCACATGTTATGTGAAAGCCTTTTGCGTCATCCGTAAGATACAGCTTTTCTTTCTGCTGATTGTAAACATAAAGCGTTCTGCCTTCGATTATGCCTTCGGCCTCTGCCGAAAGCTTTTTCTCGATATATTCTTTTTTGGGAATTCCGGCACACGCTATAACACAATCCCTGTCGCATACCGCAACCGGTATACCGCATGTTTTATAAAGTGTTTCCGCGTATTCTGCGGCAAAATCCATAAGCTCACCGATAGGCGAATATTTTTTGAATATTACTTCACCCTCTCTGTCGGTGTATATCTCAAGCGGGTCGCCTTCGCGTATACGCATCGTTCTGCGTATCTCCTTAGGTATAACCACTCGCCCGAGATCATCTATTCTTCTGACGATTCCTGTTGCTTTCATTATATATAAATCCTCCGATATTTACCTTTACGCAAAACGGATGCTTTTTCCGTCTGCCCAATGCTATTCTGTGCATACAAAGAAGATTTATACAATATCAGCTGTTTTTTATAAAATTTCAGCCTTGTGTTTTTTCACAAGGCTGTTTTTTCAACAATCGCAAAAAACTTTTGGTTATTTTTCAAATACCAATTTGTAGCTGCGTCCGGAGGTTTTTGAGCCAGCGTTGTAATCCCAGCTTGTACCCTTTGCTATAGCATTCCATTGTCCTTCCGTTCCCTTGAAAGTTATAGTTTCAAGGCTCGCACAATACCAGAATGCCCACCGACATATGCCCGTCACGCTGTTTGGCATAGTTATACATGTAAGTTTACTGCAATTATAGAATGCATTGGCCGCAATACACTTAGTGCCTGCTTTTACGATATAATTTGCGGCAAGTTTATCGGGATTTGCTGTAATCAAATGATTTCCGATGTAAAGAACTCCGTCAGCCCAGTTGGCTTCACTATTGTAATATGCAGTGCCGCAGAATGCATACCTCCCTATGCTCGTTACGCTGTCAGGTATTGTTATGCTTATAAGACTCGTGCAATTTTCAAATGCACACTCGCCTATGTTCGTCATAGTGTCCGGCATCGTTATGCTTGTAAGTTTGCTGCAACCGCTGAATGCACCTTCGCCTATGCTGAATCCGCTTGTGATAACTACCGTCTTGAGTTCGCTGTTTTTTATATATTTCACCGCCAATGCAGGTATCGTCGCCGTTTCAATCGGACAATGGTAGAACGCACCTCCGTCTATGCTCGTCACGCTGTCGGGAATTGTTACGCTAATAAGGCTCGTGCAGTCGTAGAATGTCTCAATACCTATGCTCTTGACGCCATATGGCAGCATTATGCTTTTAAGTTGACTGCAACCATAGAACGCATAATTGCCTATGCTCGTTACAGGCATATTGTCGTATACGGAAGGAATAATGAGATCTGTGCCCTTGAAAGTACCTATGCCTGAAACGCAGTAACTTTTTTTGTCACTATTCAAAGTATATGAAAGTTTATTTTCATTATATCCACAGATCCGGCAAACCCCATTTACCATGTCATGTCCCTTTGCGGCAATAATCTTCTGCTCAAGCAATACTTCGCCGCATACGGAGCAATGTTTGCCCTCGGCAAGTCCGGTTTTCGTACACGTCGGCGCGACATATGCATCAATCACAATCTCATGCCCTTTTGCAGCGACAGTCTCCTGTTTCAGAAGCACTTCGCCGCATACAGAGCAATGCTTACCTTCGGTAAGTCCGGTTTTCGTACACGTCGGTGCAACCGCCACGTCAATCGCAATCTCGTGGATGTGCTGTGGTTTTGTCAAAGCAAAAACAAGTACAGCCACCAAAGTCAATACTACTGTCATCCAAATTATAAATATAACCTTTGATTTTTTCATTTTTCCTCCATAGCTTCTGAGTTTGTCATTGTCTGGATGTTTTATTATACCATATGCCAAAGCATTTTTCAAGCAATAAGTACAAGTCTGTCTCTGTTTATTTCGGACTGTATTTCTGTTTTTCGGTTCCTATTGAAACAAACAGAATAATTCTTATGGCACCCGGGCTACATTAGATTCAAAACATTAAAAGCGTCGGAACGCATCTTGCATTCCGACGCTTTTTCATCAGTTTTATTTGAATTTAATTTTCTTTTTTGCTTCCGAAAGAAATTTTTGTATTGTCAACGATGGGATAGCGTAGTTCATAGCTGTGGCGTCTTCTCTTCCTCCGGTGACCATTCCGATGAATTCTCCAACCGAATTAAGCACTGGTCCGCCGGAATATCCCATAGTTACAGGTGCCGAAATCATTATAAGACTGCGACCGCTGATTTCCCGCCTGGTGTCGCTTATTATTCCGTCTACAATGCCGAGTCCTTCACCCTTTCCGTTTCCTATAACACAGACCTTCTCGCCCGCTTTTATCGGATTCCATGATATTTTCAAGGGCGTCGCGCCGACAGCATCAGGACAATGGAGCAAGGCAAGATCTGCCGCACTGTCGCCATACACGAGCTCGGCTTTGAAAAGAGTTTCGTGCGGACGACGTCCTGCAACGATTATATCGCAGAAATTCTTTACGCCGTCTGTCTCGCTTTCGGATCCGCTTATTATATGAGAATTCGTAAGCACGTATCCGTCCGATGAGATAATTATTCCGGTGCCGCAAAGCTCTTCCCCGTCCGTAATACCGCTTATTTCAAGCACGCTTTCAATTGCCGATTTATATATGTCTGCTGTGGATTTTATCTGAAATATGTTTTCATTCCACGAAAAAGCAGCGTCGCATGAACCGCACTTATATATCCTTTTTGATAGTTTTGAAAGATTTTCTCCGCCGCATATAGGGCATACAGAACGATCCATAATCATTTCGCCTCCTTTGCAAGCAATACGACAGAGTTCGGAGGCATCCATCCATCGCCGTAACCATCAGGAATTTTGTCCGCATAAAGATAAAATGTAATGAACTCACATCCGCGGAAGGCGTCTTTTTCAATAATCATCTTATCGGAAAGATAAACTCTTGCAAGCTTTGTACAACCCGAAAATGCTCCGCCGCGAATAAGTTTTACAGAAGACGGAATATGTATTTCCTCCATAGACTCGCAATCGCGGAAACCGTCCATAAGCTTGATTCCATCAGGAAGCTCAACATAACTGAGATTGCTGCAATATAGAAATATGTTGTCGAAATCGTTGTAATTTCCGCCGAGTATTGCGCGCTTCAGAGATGTGCAGTTCATGAACACACAGTTTCCCATCTCAACAACGGAATCCGGGACAACCACTTCTTTCAAAGAAGAACAATAAGCAAAAGCGGAATGCATAATCGACTTCACACCGTCCGGAATGATTATTTCCTTGAGAAATGTGCAATAATGAAATGCGCTCTGCCCTATTTCGGTGAGCTTTTCCGGCAGACGCACCTTTTCGAGAGAAACGCAACTGAAAAACGCTCCCTCATCAAGACGGTACACAACATAACCATCGATTTCGTCCGGAATATAAACTTCGGTAGCACTTCCGTTATATTTTTCTATGACGCACTTGCCGTTTTCAATGCGAACCGTCATATCATCATATTCGAACTTTTCGCCGTCAAAATGCTCTTTATCGGGTTTCGGTGTCGTTTCAACAAGTTCCGTTGTCTGAGTTATTGTTGTCGTGGATTCTGCAGTGGTCGCTTTTGTCACACTTGTTGTTTCGACTGTAGTGCTTGATGTAGTGTTTGAAGGTGTTGTATTAACGAATGATGTCGTAACGGTTGGATTCGTCCCGACGGTTTCATAAGAGCTTTCGGATTGCGAATTACGCAGAGAAAGTTTGTCCAAAACAAAAATAACACCCGTCATCAATACTCCGCATAACAAGCCCGTCATAACAAGCCGTATAGTCGGAGAAAGTCGTATCGGATTGCAAAGCGTATACGTAACAGGGTCGGTAGCGCGTCTCGCCACTATGCCGTCTACATTTATATCTTTAATACTTACGCCCAGCGAAGCAATTTCTGCATTTTCACAGAGATCGGAAAAGAACGCTTTTCCAATATCATTGGTGTACGATCTTATATCCGAAAAATATATTTTATCCGTTTCGGCATATTTGCGTATAATCCGCGTTCCGACTTTTTCAATTATCGGCATTATTGCCGGGCGAAGCTTTTTTATAGCATCATATCCCGAAAATTTATCAGAAAAAACATTGTTATCTTTTACTTCAACGGAACATGTACCGTTAAGCCCGACAAAAAAATCTTCTTTTGGAAGTTCTTCTCCGTACCGCATTGAGACATAAACGTTGCCAAATCCGAACGCAAACTTAAATGCGTCGGGAAAAGATTTCTGCGTCTCAGTCATTTTCGGGTTCCTTTTCCTGTTTGAATATCAGATCGCTTATTTTATCAAGCGTTTCGCTCGGAATATCATCCTGCGCCAGCGCAAATATAAGCTTTTGCTTTTTTTCTGCAAAATCCGTAAGATTTATTTTAACAGCACTTCCGGACGTAAACATAGCTCTGCGCAATTTTTCAAGATCCGTCTGTGACAACGGATATGCGCTTACAAGTAATTTTTCTATGTCAAGCGGAATATTGCGCTTTCCGCTTTCTATTGCCGAAAGATATGACGGAGACAAGTTCAGCTTCTTTGCCATATCCTTTGATGTATCGCCCGAGTTTATTCTGATAATACGAAGTAACTTACCGAATTCGGTTAACATTGCAAAAACTTCCCTTCATTTTTTATGGTTTTATTATACATCTGTATTTACATAAAGTCAATGGCGTTTACAAGAATAATAATTTGTACACACGTTGAAAATCAAACTTAAAAACAAAAAAACTCAGTTGCCACAAGGATTTTTCGCCGATTGTTCTGTTGTGAACCACGTTGACAATTGTGTGAACGAATTTGACAAAGTTGCTAATATACTTGAAAAAGAGTGAAAAAGTTAATAAAATATGTACAGAAAAGGAAATCATACAGACTTTGTTTTTGATGATTTTTACCGACGATACCCTTTTTACGGAAAATATAAGTTTGCGGAAAATACTTGACAGCAGCTTGCGAAAGAAGCATACGGTGTCCCCCGCATCGAAAAGTTTTCTTATTACGGCTATTGTAGACAGAATACTTCTCATGTCAGAGTATTTTAGTGTGGTTATACATACGGCTTGTCATTGCCCGGAACGATAACGGTTCCGACACTGTCAAGTATTTTTCAAAGGCTTATATTAAGCCGACAGAGCGAATAAAAATATCCCCCGCGAGGCGGGGGATATTTTTATTTGTGAAAATTTCACTATATGTTATTTTTTATTTTTCAAATACCAATTTATACTTCCTATCAGAAGTGCTTTGACCGGCGCCACTGTCCCAATTTGTTCCCTTTGTTATTGCATTCCATTGTTCTTCCGTACCCTTAAAAGTGATTGTTTCAAGTTTGTAGCAATAAGCAACCGCACGATCGCCTATACTTGTTACACCGTTTGGGATTGTTATGCTTGTAAGGCTAATACAATCATAAAACGCATAATCGCCTATGCTTGTAACACCGTTCGGTATCGTTATGCTTTCAAGGCTACTGCACCTGTCGAACGCATAATCGCCTATGCTCGCCAACTGGCTGTTTTTGCCAAATGTTACGTTTGCAAGGCTCGTGCATCCTCTGAACACGCCATTGCCTATGCTCGTTACGCTATCTGGAATTGTTATACTTATGATGTTTCTACAATCCATAAACGCATAATTGGCAACGCACTTTGTGCCGGTTTTCACAATATAATTTGCGACAATCTTATCTGATTTTGCTTCTATCAAATGGTTTCCGACATAAAGAACTCCGTCCGTCCAGTTGGCTTCATCGTTGTAATATGTAGTTTTTGAAAATGCCTTATGACCTATGCTTGTAACGCCATCCGGCACTGTTATGTTTATAAGGCTCGTGCAATAGCCGAATGCATAATTGCCTATGCTCGTTACACTATCCGGAATTGTTATACCTGTGAGGCTCCTGCAAGAGTAGAACGCAGAATGACCCACGCTCATCACGCTGTTCGGAATTGTTATGCTTGTAAGGTCCTTGCAATATTCAAACGCACCATCGCCTATGCTCGTCACGCTACCATCATCCGGAATAACACTGTTCTTACAGCCAACAATGAGAGTTTTGCTTGCCGTCTCTATAAGGCAGTTGCCTGCGCTGTGGTAATACTTATTCCCTTTTTCAACGGTTATATTTTTAAGTCCACTGCAATGTCTAAACGCCTGATTGCCTATGCTCTTTACACTACTCGGGATCGTTATGCTTGTAAGGCCGCTGCAACCGCCGAATGCATCATAGTCTATGCTCGTTACACTGCTCGGTATTGTTATGCTTGTAAGGCTACTGCAACCGGAGAACGCAGAATCACCTATGCTTGTTACACTGCTCGGTATCGTTACAGTCTTAAGACTCATGCAATTCCAGAACGCCTGGCGACCTATGCCCGTTACAGGCATGCCGTTATATGTGTCCGGAATAACTATTTCCGAATCCATGCTGACACACATTGAAACTGAATAGCTTTTTCCGTCCGGATTCAAAGCAAATGCCCATCCGTTTCCGCTCAAAGCTTCAACTCTCTGTTCATATGCTTTGATCTTTTCGTTGATACCTGAAGAAACTCTCTCAACAATAGTTGTATATTGATTCCTACCGGATTCAACCATTGTGTTAAGGTATCCTTCGAAGCTGTCTGCCATATTCCAGTTGTAGCCCGGATCATAAATACGTGAATCAAGGATGATATCAATCATTTCGCCGTTGTCTTCATCGCTCGTCCATACATACTTGCAGGAGTTTACAAATGCTTCACGGACTGTATACTTGGAGTGAGCTGCATAGAGCGTCCAGAAGTCGGAAAGTATCTGTGTATCTGCAAACGATGTGGGAATACCGTATGCGGGAAGGTGGTTGTTTACGTGAACGTAGTATCTTGACTGATTTTCATCATAAAGCGGGAAAGGAAGTGCGCCGATTTCAAGATTTTCAGTATCGCTTACGAGCTTAAGAACGTTAAGAACTTCACCGATGAAGAGAACCTTATTAGCTCTGAGCGAGTTCTGATAAGCTGTATAACCTGCATTCTGATAAGAATCATCGCCCACAAGAGTTATGAGTTTATCAATAACTTCCGAACCTTTGCCGAGGCTGAGTCCGTTTACAAACTTGCCGCTTGCGTCTTTTGTTACGTATCTTTCGCCGCAGCCGAAGAAGAATGCACGATAGCTGAATGTTGAAGACGAGAAACCGATTGTATCCGAATCTGCAGCATTGCCTACTTCATACTTCGAGTCACCGTTGCCGTCGTCCAGAACCATCTGGCACATTTCGAGCATCTTGTCTACTGTCCACTTCTTATCGCGAACGAGCTGATAAATATCATCTGTTATAGGGCTGTTTTCATAAACGGTTTTGTTGAATGTAATCATCCACGTGCATTCCATTGCTTTACGTGCAAAGTCACCGATTATGGAGTAAAGCTTGCCGTTGCATGAAAGGTCGTTGATGTAGTTCTGATCCCACCAGTCCTGAGTAAAGTCTATATCAAGGCTGAGGATGTTGTAGTAGCCTGTAGATGTAAAAGGCATACCGTACTGCATTGTGCTTGCAATATACTTGCCGCCGCCGGAGGCAAAGTCTGCAGCATAGCCGTTCTGACCGTTTTCGTCAACTTCAATTGTGCAGTTGTAAAGCTCCTTCATGAGCTTGTTTCTTTCGAAAACAGAGTCGTTGTAAGAGTCGTTTGTGATAGTTTCAACCCAAACTTCGGGAGTTGTGTCGTAGCCCTGACCGTCGTTACGGGAAGCTATGATAAATGTTCTGCCGCCGAAGTCAATGCTTTCATAGCCTTTCAGCTTCGTCATACCGTTCCATTCAGGCTCGCCTATCGAAACATCCCAACCTGCAAGGTACTGCGCAAGTCTTACAATGTCTTTCACGTTTACTTTTCCGTCGCAGTTGACGTCAAGAGCAAGTTCGTTTACTTTTACGTCCCATTTTGCAAGATATTGCGCGAATGCTACAAGGTCCTTTACATTGACTTTCTCATCGTCGTTTATGTCGCCCGGTATAAACTTTATAACGCTGAGCGAGCCGTTGACAACAGAAAATTTAACGTCGTCGCCCGCCGAGTTTGATGTGTTTCCGTCACCGATTTCAAGTTCTATCCCGTACTTTCCGGGCGTAGCGTCATCGTTTATTCTGAATTTGAATGTTGCAAATACGCCGTCGGTTTTTATATCGGCCGCGGAAACCCATGAAAATCCGCTTCCTTGACTTGCATCTCCGACAAATGTGCCTCCGAAGTCAGCTTTTGCATTCATACTGACAAGCGTCATCGCCGTTTTATCATATTTCAATTCTGCTACGATTCCGGCAATTCCGGGGTTTCCGTCAATTGACAAAGCTACTTCGACTTCTCCGCCGATTTTTACCTTTTTGCTTTCGATTGTAAGAGTAGGCACTCTTTCCGCGCTTATGGGCAATGCCATACAGCAAAAAACAAACGAAACGGCTAAAATCAATGCGTAAATTCTTTTTTTCATTCTTGCCATCTCCTTATTAAACATCAAAACTATAGCTTGTTTTTATTGTCAATACTCAGTCGTCTTTTTTCTTGCCCAAAACAAGCGCCGTACCGATAGCCAATACACATGTAAATGAAGCTCCTACACCCACAAACGACTTGCATCCTTTGCTTTCCGTAGATTTTGTCGTTTCGGTTTGCTTTGCAGAAGTTGACGACGTCGTTGTCGTTGTCGTTGTTTCGGTTTTGTTTGTTGTGGTTGTGCCTACAGGCTTTGTTGTATCCTTTACCTTCGCAGGAATTTCTTCACGACTTACAACCGTACCGCAAACCGTGCATTTTCTTACCTTTTCTCCTGTGGAAGTATATGTTGCTTCTTTTACTGTCTCCCATTCACCGGCGGTATGAGAAGCATATTCCTTTTCGCCACATTCACAGCTGCGAACATGTTTTTCCCCGTCAAACGCACTCCACTCGCCGAAATTATGCTCGGTGATTTTTGCTATTTCTTTTTCAACGGCAGCCCCGCAGACTGTACACTTATACTCAGCTTTTCCCGTCGATGTATGCGTTGCCGGAGTTATTATTTTTGCTTCGCCGAATGTATGCGCTCTGGGAGTCTGTTTACTTCCGCATCCGGTGCATTCATGCCAGTGCATATTATTATCATAATGCCACTTTATTCCGTAGCTGTGCGAATGTGAATAGTCGGTTTCTACTGTCTTGGTCTCTCCGCACAAAGTACATGTGTAAACCGTCTGTCCCTTAGTTGTGCTTGTCGGTTTGACAGTAACCTTTCCGCTATCCCATGTGTGTGCCGCTGTCTCGACATTTCCGCATACTTTGCAGGTGTGCTTATGATTTTCTGCCGTATTCTTTTCCCATGAACCGTAAGTATGATTATTGGTTTTGGCTATGGCTTCGGTCTTTGTCTCACCGCAAGCCGTGCAGGTATAGAGCTTCTCGCCTGTATCTTTGCAGGTTGCGGCTTTTGTTACTTTTCCGCTATCCCATGTATGTGCTGCATACTGTGTATCGCCGCATACACACGAATGCTTATGCTGCTTGTCATCGTGCTTTGTCCATTCACCGTAGCTGTGTTCTTTGAGCTTTTCTACTTTCTCTGTCTTTGTCTCGCCGCAAACGGTACAAGTGTATGTCTTTGTTCCTTCTTTTGTATGCGTGGGCGCTTCGGTTACTTTTCCGCTATCCCATGTATGCGCCGCTGTCTCGACATTTCCGCATACCTTGCAGGTGTGCTTATGATTTTCTGCCGTATTCTTCTCCCATGAACCGTAAGTATGATTGCATGTTACGGTTATTTTTCCTGCATGGATCGTTGCGGTGACATCGTCGCCATCGGCATTTGACATATCGCCCTGACTATAGCTGAGACCAATTTCATATGTATTGGGTTTTGCGGTGTCTTTTATTTTGAATTTAAGTGTAGTAAACGTGCCGGTGCTTGTTATGTTACTCGCATTATACCATACAAATTTGCTTCTGATTACATTACCCATAAATGAACCTCCGAACCCACTGTTTCCGCTCACGTTGGTGAGTTCAAGATTATTTTTATCATATGTAATGTCTGCGTTGAAACCCGCTATACCGGGATTGCTTGTGAATGATATTATAACCGTCACTTCGTCGCCTATATTTCCTGATGCATCCGAAACGGTTATTTCAGGATTCCCTGCCGCATTTACCGGCAATACCATTATACCGATTATAAATATCAGCGATATGGCAAGTGCCGCAATTTTTCCAAAAGTCTTCATTGTTTGTTCTCCTTTTCAATGTTCAGTTTAATTTTATATCCCATCCGGCAAGATACTGCGCGAGCCTTATAAGATCTTTCACATTCGTCTCCCCGTCTCCGTTTATGTCCATTGCGGGAATATTTATATCTACATCCCAGCCTGCATAATACTGGGCAAGAAGTATAAGGTCCTTGACATTCACTTCGTCGTCGCCGTTTATGTCTCCGACCAGAAATTCAAGAATATCAAGACTTATAGATTCAAAATAATCGCAGCCTTCATCCGTGCAATGTCTTACTGCCAGACCGCAATTTTTTCTTGTAGCTTTGATCTCGGCGTGCCATTCTCCCATATGATGTGCGTCGGACGTTATAAGAATATCTATCTGCCCGAATTTTGTATTGTCGTCGCGTTCATAGAAAGTTACAGTAACATATCCCGGAGTTATTCCCGTAAGCACACCGTTTTCGCTTATGCTGGCTTTTCCCGTTTTATTTGAACATTCCCAAACATAAGCTTTTCCGCTGTCAGCTTCGGCGCATGAAAGCTTCATGCTCTTTCCGACGGTCAGCTGATCAGCTTCCGCCGAAAGCTTATATGTGGGATCTCCCATGTCTTTATCTATAACGAAATGGACAATTTCAAGGAAGTTGTAATGTCTGAAATTGCCCGCTTTATCACAGACATAGAAATCATAAAGTCCCCATGTTCCCGGTGCAGAGCCTTCCGGAAGGATAATGCTTATCCTGTATGCTTTCCATTCGGTTGCGTTACCTTTAAAAAACGTTGAACAATAATTTTCGTGTGTATACTCGCCGCCATTAACATTACCCATAGGATCAATCAAGCCGAAATAGCATCTGCCAAGTCCGGATGCATTGTCTCTCGCAAAAAAGTCTATTGTCACAAGGGTTTCTCCGTTAGGCGCTTCGGGATGCGTGGGATATGCATTTACAATAATATTGTTTAAATTTATTTCCGGAGGCTCGTAATCGGAATGTTTGCTGTAATAATTAAACGTAACATTTTTGCCCGCTCCCGCTCCGTCTGAATAAAAGTTGTTGTGCGACCAATTTTCTCCGAAATCAATAAGAGCCAAATAATTTATTGAGTATTCACCTGATTGAGTAAATTCGGTAAATAAAAATGTTATCGTACCTTCGCCGGTTTCGTTGTCGAAGCTACCATACTCATCCATTCGATAACCATTAGTTGTGTTGTTTGCGATTTCGCAATAGACACTTTTTATTCCGACATTGTCTGTTGCTTTGAGCTTAACATGAACGTAAGTCACGTCATGTCCGTCAAACTCGCCCTTTTCCATTACAACATACATTGAGTCCTTTACATACTGCGGAAACTCGGCATCAAACAACGGGTTGTCGATATAGAGCTTCCACCCGAAGTTGTCGGCTCCTGAAAATCTTTCGTTTCCATTTGAATCTTGGAGGGCTATGGAGTCCGTATACCAATATCCCTTGTACGCATATTTGCTTATTGTTATTTCCCCGCGTAAAATTGAGTTATCCCCGTCAACTGGAGCAAACCCCATATCATAAGACGTATTGAATTCGCTGTATATTCTTACAACGCCGCTTGACGCACCGTAAAGCGGGTTGCCGCCGGTGTCAAGCTTCAGTGTAATGGTAAGTAGCTTATCTTCTTCGGGCGCACCCTTTACGTCAATGTCAACGCCTACTATTCTGCCCGGATAAGCGTAGTCGGGATAAAGGTTATACACTTCAAACGTCAGATCTTCACGGATCTTTGCCATGTATATTTCGCCGTTCATAATGTAATCTCTTATGAACGCATATTTTTCCGGAGCGCGAGATTCAAGTCTGTCTGGCATAAGTATATAGTAAGCCACCGACTCCGCCATGTCTTCATCCGGATTGATGTCATGAGAATATGCCGTGACAAACTCCGTTTCCTTTGATGTTGTCCATCCGCTTTCCGTTTTATCGGTTTCGTACCATCCGCCTATTCTTATCCATTCTGCTTTCAGCTTATCAGAGAACAGATATCTCCAAAGGAAGTGCGTCTTTTCGTGAAGCACAAGGCGGAAAGTAGCCTCAACCTCATCACCGAGAAAGGCTCTGTCCATAAACTCTATATAGCCGTGTTCCGCATACGCCCACGAAATAGCTGCAGCCTGAGGGTGAATAAGGTTTACCTGACCGTCAATACGGCGGACAAGATATTCAAGTCCGGGTATTTTGTGAAAGCCCTCCGGCATTTCGGCAAACATTTCGAGTATTGCAAGAAGCTCTTCCGGCTTGAATTGCTCGAAAGCCGCCGCTGTCTCATTCGTTATACCTCTCGTAAGTTCCTCATAATCGGGAACGATTATCGAACATCCGTAGTTGTTTTTCAAAAGCTCATCTATAAACCAGATGTCGGTTCCTTCTTTGGAGGCGTATCTTATCAGCGCGTGATAAAGTCTGTTTGAAAAATACGTCCCCTTAAGCCCGTTCATCTCCGCTCTGCGCGGAACAGCATTTTCGAATGCGTGCTTGTTTATATAAACTATCGTTCCCTTTTCTTTGTAAACGATTTTTATGTCATCGTCTATTTCCTCCGAGGTAAGAACCCACTTCGACGGAAGCTCTCTGGGGAAATTATGAATTTCATTTATAAGGTCAAACATTTTTGAAGAGTAGTCTACACTCCACTTCATATCCTCGTTACTCAGAATGACTTTATATGATGCAAGCAATTTGATAGCGGCATTTGAGTCGCTTACATAGACCATTTCATCAAGAAAATTAAAAGTTTTCTTTGACGGTACCGTGGCGCTTTCTTCATATCCGAAGTATGTATCGTCGGCTTTCCACTGAAAGAAGAATTCCGAAGAATCGACTTTTTCAACAGAGAGATTATATTTTATGTTAGAGCTTGCCGAAATCGTAATCGATTGCGGAGAAGGGATTTTATATCCGTCAAGCTCTATTTTCAGAAAATAAGTGCCTTCTTTGATGTTTTCAAACCCGTATTCCGCATTTGAGCTCAATGTCGAAGAATATGAATTTGTGCTGTCATACAAAAGCACTATTGCATTTTGAACATCATTTTTGTCTATTCCTGTGACGCTTCCATACAATTGCATAGCTTCAGCATTGATACCGGTCCCGCTTTCGGAGGCTCCCGAATTTGAATCCATATAGGCAGAAGATGCCATAACGTTGAATGGAAAAACCATCATAAGCATTGATAATACTAAAATTACTGAAATGATATTAAATAGTTTGACCTTCATAATTTGCTCCTTTCAATTCAATAAAAGTTTATTAAAATATTGTAAAATTTCTATTCATATTTTATTATTGTGGCACAATCTTTTCAAGAAAACATACGAAACTGTGGGCATAATTTACAGTATTGAGTAAAAGATTCACATTCTACGTGTTGCATCCAAGCAAAGAAGCGCAGGAACGCATTTTGCGTTCCTGCGCTTCTTTGTATCAGTAATATAAACCTGCGGAAAATACTTGACAGTGTCGGGACCTTTATCGTCCCGCGCAATGACAAGCCGTATGTATAACCACACTAAAATACTCTGACCTGAAAAGTATTCTGTCTACAATAGCCGCAAAAAGAAAGCTTTTCGGTGCGGGGGACACCGTGCGTTTCTTTTATTGGCAGCTGTCAAGTATTTTCCACAGGTTTATATTTTATGTTTCAATCTCTGTACCCCATAAATTTTTCGGGCTTTTTCATAAATTTTTTGGCAAATGCCGCAATTGCACGTAGCATTATAAATGCTCTTGTGCCTTCCGGCTGTGTTACTTTATAAGCTTCGACTATCCTTCCGCCTCCAACAGGAAAAGACGTTCCGCTCATTACATGCTTTTTGCACAAAAAGTCCATGCATTTCTGCACTCCTTCTTCTTTCGCGCCGGACTTATCAACCAAATATTCAATGCTTATGTATTTTCCCGTTCCGTACTCGAATATTATATCGATTATATCACGATTGATCTTCCTGCTCAAAAAGTCAAACAGTTCATCGTTTTCTTCGCTATACAGCTTTCTCCCGACATCGTCAAGACCTAAAAAACCCGTATCTTTTGAGTAATACATTATTTTGTGATTAAATGCACCCAAGCCTGTTTCCCATGACGGATTTTCATAAAGACTCTTTTTAACTTCCTCTATACACTTTTTTCTTTCCTCCAAACCTTCGGGTCTTGCCCACTTCGGAAAAGAAAATCTTATCCGGCTAATAATAAGCTCGGCAACTTCCCTGTATGCATCATCAAGGTTGACATTTTCAAACTCAGTGCTGCAGCCGAGAAGCATATCCACACTTATATTAAAAATCTTTGCAAGCGTCGGAAGCAGATTTATATCCGGCGCACTTATACCTTTTTCCCATTTTGAAACGGTCTGAGAGGATACTCCTGCTCTTTCGGCAAGTTCCTTTTGCGTAAAGCCGCACTTTTTTCTGAATTCCGCTATATTATTTGCAATATCTATCATTTTTAATCTCCTGCGATATAACCTGAAATGTTCTTACCCTATAAATATAACATATTTTTCGGGTTGATGCGCAAATTTTCTTGCAAATGCCGCTATCGCACGGAGCATTATATATTGTCTTGATCCGATTGCAGGCTCTGCCCATTTATATATTTTAACCGTTTTTCCTTCTTCAAGCGGAACCTCCGCTTCGCCCATTATGCGGTGTTTCATAAGGAAATTCATACATTTTTGAACTTCTTCTCTTTCGGCTCTGAGCTCTTCCGCTATAAATTCAACGCTTATATGTCTTCTTCTGCCGTTTGTAAGAAGTTTGTCAACAATCCTGCGATTGATTTTCTTGCTCAGAAATTCAAAAAGCTCGTCAACCTCATCGGGAAACATCGTTTTACCTACATCATCAATGCCTACAAAACCTGTATCTTTTGAATAATACATGATCTTTGTATATGGCAACCCGTACCCCGCTTCCCATGAAGGATTTTCTTCAAGCAGTTTTCTTATTTCGTCTATCTGCGTTCTGCGCTCTTCAACCGATTCGGAATGCCAGGCTTTTGATTGTGTAAACTTTATACGACTTACAATAAGATCGGCAATCTCTTTGTATGAAGCATCAATGTCTTTCAGTGCCGTCTCGGCGTCGCAACCGAAAAGTCTGTCTATACTGACTTCAAAAACGGAAGCGATTACAGGCAAAAGATTTACATCGGGTGAGCTTATTCCTTTTTCCCACTTCGAGACCGTCTGAATCGACACTCCGACCTTTTCCGAAAGCTCTCTTTGTGTTAATCCGCACTTTTTCCTGAATTCACATATGTTCTTAGCTATGTCCGTCATAATTTTTCATTCCCTGTAAACCACTTCATCCTTTTTTTATATCTTACCATTTATGATGTTATGTGTCAACTATATCAAATGGCTAAAAATTCGCTTATTTGGTGATTATGCAAAAAATAAAAACGGGAAGCATCCCGTTTTTAACCAAAAGCTACACTTTATCACTTATACGTTGAAATTATATTTTCCGCTATCGTTCTGCGCGTAACGCATCTGTCCATAGCCTGTTTTTCAATATATCTGTGAGCTTCTTTTTCCGTCATTTTAAGCTGCTCTATAAGCAGACATTTTGCCCTGTTTACTATCCGTATCTCTTCCATTTTTTCTTCTATCGAGGCCGTTTTTTGCTCCATGCGGCGAAGCCTTTCCCTCGTCCCGCACAGAAGCGTAAGCGATTGAGATACCGCCTGCGAGTTTGTCGGCTTTGAAATGACAAGCACCCCATACTGCGAAACGCGCGAATGAATATCGGCATAATGCTCGGCTTTTACAAGTAAAAGCACTCCTGTGCCGCTCCCCTCGCATACATCAAGGGCAAGCTCCGTTCCGAATTCATCGGGCAGCGGCGCGTTTATTATCACTATATCGAAAACGTTTTCGGCAAGGCACTGCCTTGCGCTTGAAACATCGGGCGTGACGGTTATCGGACAGTATCTGCTCTCCGGAAGAATTCCAAAAAGGGATGTATTGAATTTTACGGATGAAGAAACAACAAGCACGCTGTAGCAATGCTCCGTAAGCTCCATATATCATCCCTCCCGTCGGTTTTGTTTTGTATTATTCAGTGTAATCGGCTATTATCGAAGCCGGCAGATTTTCCGCAACGAACGCACTCGCCTTTGCTGCGGCTTTTGCTTCTTCAAGAGTCTCCGGCAGTTTTTCATAATGTGCGGTTACTTCTTCGGACGCGGTATAAAGATTTATATCTGCCGCCACAGGCAACACCATATTGTTTTTCACCCCGTCGAGTCCCGCTCTTATCAGCAATGTAAACGCAAGATAAGGATTGCACATCGGATCCGGAGACCGAAGCTCGGCTCGACGGTATTCTCCCTGCGCCGCAGGAATACGTATCAGCTGCGAGCGGTTTTCTCCCGACCACGAAATATACTTCGGTGCCTTATTTGAGCCGAAGCGTTTGTACGAGCTTTCCGTAATGTTGAGAAACGCCGTAATTTCTCTTATGTGTGCAAGTATTCCCGCAATTACATGCGGCATAATATCCGCACCGTCAGCCCTTTTTGCTGAAAAGTTTATGTGCATGCCGTTTCCGGCTTTGTTTTCGATCGGTTTAGGAGAGAAATCCGCACAAAGACCGTTGCGGGCTGCAACGGCAAGCACTACCGAGCGGAACGTAAGCGCGTCGTCCGCCGCCGTTATCGCGTGCGAATAGCAGAAGTCTATCTCGTTCTGACCCGGTCCCTCCTCGTGATGAGAGCTTTCCGGATTTATGCCCATACGTTCAAGCGTAAGGCATATCTCGCGTCGGACGTTTTCTCCCTTGTCTTCCGGAGCGACGTCCATATATCCTGCATTGTCATAAGGAATGTTTGTCGGCTCTCCGTTTTCATCACACTTGAAAAGATAGAATTCCATTTCGGAGCCGAACGCAAAGCTTATGCCTTCCTTTTCCGCGTCCTCCGACGCTTTTCTGAGAAGCGCCCTCGTATCGGCTTCAAACGGCGTCCCGTCGGGATAAGTCACCGTACAGAACATCCGCACCACTTTTCCGTGTTCGGGTCTCCACGGCAGAACGCAAAGCGTAGACGTGTCCGGATGAAGGAAAAGATCGGAGTGAACTTCTCCGCCAAAGCCGTCTATCGCAGAAGCGTCTATGGCTATGCCGTATTCAAACGCTCTTTCAAGCTCTCCCGGCATTATGGATATGTTTTTCTGCTTGCCGTAGATATCACAGAAAGCCATTCTTATAAACTTGACGTCCTCCTCCGCGACGAACTGAATAACTTCTTCCTTCGAATATTTCATAAACGTTTTCCGCCTTTCTCCGAAATGCAAAAAAGCAAGGAATCTCATTCAAAACAAGGAATCGGTTTTCCTTACGCAAATGAATTCCTTTGCTTTTTTGATGATATATAATATCACATCTGCGGTTTTGTTGTCAATCGCTTTTTCGGTCAAAAAATGAATTTTTTTGACAAAAGGTATTGACAAACGCAAAAGCTTCGTATATAATATCGCCCATAAAGGCAATGGCGTCTTTGAGATATACTCTCATTGGCGCATTTTTTGTTTTAAGAAATCATACAGCGAGGCAACGGCGTCCCGATATAAAAGCGGATGTCCTTCCCTCGCTGTTTTTATTTTTCCGGAGGATTTTTATTATGAACACCGTATCAGATTATTTCGGCAGTCTTGTTTTTGACGACAGGGTAATGAAAGCAAGACTTCCGCTTCCCGTTTATCGCTCGCTGAAAAAGACGATAGACGAAGGTGCCCGTCTTGACAGCGAGGTAGCAAGTGCGGTAGCCGACGCAATGAAGGATTGGGCAGTAGAACACGGAGCCACTCATTTTACGCATTGGTTTCAGCCGCTCACGGGAATAACAGCCGAAAAACACGACAGCTTTATTACGCCCTCGCCCGACGGCGGAGTTATTATGGAATTCTCCGGCAAAGAGCTTATAAAAGGCGAGCCTGACGCTTCGTCCTTCCCGTCCGGCGGACTTCGCGCGACGTTTGAAGCGCGCGGATATACCGCATGGGATCCGACCTCGTACGCTTTTATAAAGGGAAAAACGCTTTATATTCCAACAGCGTTCTGCTCTTACGGGGGCGAGGCGCTCGATAAAAAAACTCCCCTGCTCCGCTCAATGCAGGCGCTGAACAAACAGGCGCTGAGAATTCTCCGCCTCTTCGGGAATACGGAAGTAAAATGCGTACGCACATCCGTCGGCCCCGAACAGGAATACTTCCTTGTGGACAAGGAAATGTATGAAAAACGTCACGACCTTGTTTTCTGCGGAAGAACGCTTTTCGGCGCAAAGCCGCCGAAAGGTCAGGAGCTTGACGATCATTACTTCGGCGTTATAAAGCCGCGCGTCGCCGCATACATGGCAGATCTCAACGAGGAGCTGTGGAAACTCGGCGTGCTTGCGAAAACGGAGCATAACGAGGTTGCTCCCGCTCAGCACGAGCTTGCGCCTATATACACAACGACAAATATCGCAACCGACCATAACCAGCTTACAATGGAGATTATGCAGAAGGTCGCTTCCCGTCACGGACTTGTGTGCCTGCTGCACGAAAAGCCTTTTGCAGGCGTAAACGGTTCGGGCAAACACAACAACTGGTCTATGACGACAGATTCGGGCGTGAACCTGCTCACTCCCGGCGAGACGCCTTATGAAAATGCACAGTTCCTGCTTTTCCTGTGCGCCGTGATAAAAGCAGTTGACGATTATCAGGATCTGCTCCGTCTTTCGGTTGCGACAGCAGGAAACGATCACCGTCTCGGTGCAAATGAAGCGCCTCCCGCAGTTGTTTCAATGTTTTTGGGTGACGAGCTCACAGCCGTTCTCGACGCGATAGAAAGCGAAACACCGTACAGCGCAGCGGAAAAAACGGTTATGAGACTCGGCGTTCATGTTCTTCCCAAATTCACGCGCGACACCACCGACCGCAACCGCACCTCGCCCTTTGCATTTACAGGTAACAAATTTGAATTCCGTATGCTCGGCTCCTCAAACAGCATAGCCGATGCGAACATAATGCTGAATGCCGCAGTCGCCGAATCGCTCCGTCAATACGCCGATGTGCTTGAAATAGCAAGCGACTTTGAAGGTGCCCTCCACGAAGTCATTAAAAATACCGTGAAAGAGCATAAGCGCATAATCTTCAACGGCAACGGCTACGATGACACATGGATAAAGGAAGCAACTGAAAAGAGAGGACTTCTCAATCTCCGCACGACGCCGGACGCGGCAACAGCCCTGCTCGAAAAAAAGAACATAGATATGCTTTCTCTGCACAAGGTGCTTTCCCCCGTTGAAATTGAATCGCGCTATGAAACCACGCTTGAAAACTACTGCAAAACAGTCAATATAGAAGCACTTACAATGGTCGATATGGCAAAGAAAGAGATCCTGCCCGCCGTTGAAGGCTATACCGGAGATCTTTCAAAAACGCTTTCCGCAAAGCTTGACGCCGTTTCCGGACTTTCCTGCAAATATGAGAAGGCAACAATACTTAAGCTTTCTTCGCTTACGGATGAAATCGCAGAAGCAACATCCGCTCTTGAATCATCTCTTATAAAGATGAAAACCATATCCGATATAACGGAGGAATCATACTTTATCCGCGATGTAATTCTTCAGAAGATGGCGGAGCTTCGTGTCGTATGCGACGAAGCCGAAACCCTGACGGCAGAAAAATATTGGCCGTTCCCCACCTACAGCGATCTGCTGTTCGGTGTAAAATAAACAAAACACAAAAAGCGTTTGAATCGGGACAAGTATCCCGGAATGTCGCCCACAGCGAGCATGGAACGGTGAGAGCCATGCGGAACGAATCCGGGAAAATAACACCCGATAAGCCGTGATCCGAAAGGCAATTCCCGAGTAGGTGAGACGGGGTTCGCCCGTTACAGCGGAAAGACTTTTTATGAAGTCGGAAAAGAGAACAAAAACAGGTGGCACCGCGAGATAAGCACTTGCCCTGTTGAATGCTTTAATATTATAATCGGAGGATTTTTATTATGTGTTCAATTATGGGATATTGCGATATCGGTGCCACTTTTTCTGCTTTTGAGAAAGGCTTTGAAAAAACCTTTTCGCGCGGCCCCGACGACAGCAAAATAATAGATACAGGCAAAGGACTTCTGGGCTTTCATCGTCTTGCGATAATGGGGCTTACGCCGGAAGGCATGCAGCCTTTTGAGCTTGACGGAAGCTATGCCGTCTGCAACGGAGAAATTTACGGATATGAAAAATACCGTGAAGCGCTTTCAAAAGATTACACCTTCAAGAGCGGCTCGGACTGCGAAATAATTCTGCCTATGTATCGCAAATACGGCACTTATATGTTTTCCATGCTCGATGCCGAATTTGCAATGATAATCTATGACGGGGACAAAAAAGAATATATCGCCGCGCGCGATCCGATAGGTATCCGCCCGCTTTACTACGGATATGATAAAAAAGGCGTTATAATTTTTGCAAGCGAGCCGAAAAACCTTATCGGCTTGTGCGATAAAATAATGCCTTTCCCTCCCGGTCACTATTGGAAGGACGGTAAGTTCGTCTGCTACCACGATATTTCAAACGCTGACGGAATCTGTTGCGACGGACTCGAGGAGGTTTGCAGAAACATTCACGAAAAGCTTGTCGCCGGCGTGAAAAAAAGACTTGTCTCGGACGCAAACGTCGGCTTTCTGCTCTCCGGCGGACTTGATTCTTCCCTTGTCTGCGCGATAGCCGCAAGAGAAAGCAAAAAGCCCATCCGTACCTTTGCAATAGGTATGGAAGGAGACGCAATAGATCTTAAATATGCCAAAGAAGTAGCGGAATATATCGGAAGCGATCACACGGAAGTAATAATGACCAAAGATGAAGTGCTTTCGTCACTTGAAAGCGTTATCGCCCTGCTCGGAACATTTGACATAACCACTATCCGCGCAAGCATGGGAATGTATCTGCTTTGCAAATGGATACATGAAAACACAGATATCCGCGTGCTTCTTACGGGAGAAATATCGGATGAGCTTTTCGGCTACAAATATACCGATTTTGCCCCGTCGGCTGAAGAATTTCAAAAGGAATCCGAAAAGAGGATCCGAGAGCTTCATATGTACGACGTTCTCCGTGCAGACCGTTGCATTTCGGTAAACTCGCTCGAAGCACGCGTACCGTTCGGCGATCTTGATTTCGTTCATTATGTGATGTCTGTAAATCCGGAGCTCAAACTCAACAAATACGGAAAAGGAAAATATCTGCTTCGCCATGCATTCGAGGGAGACTACCTTCCCCACGACATTCTTTATCGCGAAAAAGCCGCTTTTTCCGACGCCGTAGGACACTCTATGGTTGATTATCTCAAAGAATACGCCGCCGGACTTTACACAGATAAAGAATTTGAAGAAAAGCGTAAAAAGTACGTTCACTGCACACCTTTCACAAAAGAATCCCTGCTCTACCGCGAAATATTTGAAAAGTATTATCCCGGTCAGTCGCAGATGATAGCCGACTTCTGGATGCCGAACAAATCGTGGCGGGGCTGCAATGTTGACGACCCCTCCGCAAGGGTGCTTTCGAACTACGGCGAAAGCGGAAAATAAAACACCGTCGTGGGCAGCATTTAATTCTGCCCGCGACGGATTTGTTTTTAAATCAATTTCTCAATAATCTCCCCGAAAGCTTTTGCCATTGCAAGATAGCCTACGTCATTCGGATGGCATCCGTCCTGTGTGGATTCATTTCTGAAATCGTCGTCAAAAATATGTCTGCCGTCGATAAAGTACAGATTTTTATCTCCTGCCGCTATTCCGCGCCTGTAGCTTTCCTCAATTATAAGACGTCTCTTTTCGTTTTCCGCTTCGTCACGGTAATAATCCACTTTGGAAGCCATTATTATCGGCAGATTGGGCTGTTTTTTTCTCACCGTCATATATCCCGCATAATGCGTTTCGGCAAGATATTCTGCGCTTGGCGCGTTATGATCGTAATCATAAACAAAAACGCTCATATCAAGTTCTGAAATATAATCCATAACCGCTTTTTCAGCCTTCGCCGCGCCGGCAAATCCCAAATTTATAAAGTCGCTGTCAAGCCTTCTGCCTATTATGGCGGGATAATTGCTCGCCGGTTTCCCCGCTCCGACGCCGTGAACGATTGACGAGCCGTAGAAAACTATCGGTTTCTTATGTAAATATCCTGTGCCGCAATCAATATGAGAGCCTTCTCTCAGTGCTATATAAACGTCTTTCACCTTTGCAAACAGCGGCAGATCTATTATCAGCTCTCTCATCTCCGCCGACGGGAATCGCACACGACTTTCGGAATAATTTTTTCCCGCTCCCTGCGACGGGACAAATATCGCCGAAAAGCAAGGCTTTCCGTTTTTCAGTTCAAACATATCAAAGCCGAGTCTGCTTGTGAGTGTATCGTTTATGTCGTCCCAAAGCACACCATAAGTTCCGGCATGAACAACAACATAGTCGGAATCGGTCTTAAAACGTATTCTTCCTCCGGCAGGCATACAAGAAAGCTCTGCTACGGTATCGCTTGTGGCGG
>ENA-OOXJ01000309-OOXJ01000309.1-human-gut-metagenome-genome-assembly--contig:-NODE-309-length-43887-cov-7.621852_pt1 | contig 43887 bp, 33 predicted proteins | sample MGYA00241587_ERZ501343 | MGnify/ENA primary metagenome ERZ501343 (study PRJEB25962, sample SAMEA2042918) | human gut metagenome | biome: human gut; feature: human-associated habitat; material: faeces... | reverse complement strand
GGCATAACCGCTCAAACAAGTTTGGCGCTTCTGCGCTCGATTTGCATTATCTTTGTATAAGACAAGCTGCATCTCGGCATAACCGCTCAAACAAGTTTGGCGCTTCTGCGCTCGATTTGCATTATCTTTGTATAAGACAAGCTGCATCTCGGCATAACCGCTCAAACAAGTTTGGCGCTTCTGCGCTCGATTTGCATTATCTTTGTATAAGACAAGCTGCATCTCGGCATAACCGCTCAAACAAGTTTGGCGCTTCTGCGCTCGATTTGCATTATCTTTGCACTGCATTTGAATGCATCGCAAAGATATAATTTATTTATGACATTCATCAACTTATTTTCTATTATTTTTTAAACAATCGTAACAAAAACGAACAATAGCCCTCATGAAAGAATCAATCATATTGCAAAACATATCGCAAAAACTTGGCATTTCTGAAATTAATGCCATGCAAAAGCAAATGCTTGAACAAGCAAACAAAAAAAATCTCATTTTGCTTGCGCCAACCGGTTCCGGAAAAACTTTGGCATTTGCCGCAACATTGCTAAAAACCATAAAACCTCACAACGATTCCGTCCAAGCCGTCATCGTAACGCCATCTCGAGAATTGGCGATACAAACAAGCAAAGTGCTCCAAGCGATAGCAACCGGATATAAAACCACTTGTTGCTATGGAGGGCATCGCTTTGAAGACGAAAAAAAATCATTGTCGATTGCTCCCGACATAGTCGTAGGAACTCCCGGCCGATTGCTCGACCATTTGCAACGCGGCACCATCGAATTCCAACGCACATCGACATTGATTCTTGACGAATTCGACAAATCATTGGAACTTGGATTCTTAGACGAAATGCGTAAAATCTTGCGGCGCATGCCGTCGCTGTCGCGCCGAATCCTGACTTCTGCAACCGACATCGAAGAAATTCCTCCCTTCATCGGGCTCCAAAACGCACAAACAATCGACTTTCGCGACTACAATCCCGTAAAGGAACGAATCGAAATCCACATTGTCCGCTCAGAAGAGAAAGACAAGCTACAATGCCTGACGAAACTGCTCAACCGTCTCGGTGATGAAAAAACAATCGCATTTGTCAATTATCGGGATGCAGCCGAACGCGTGTACGAACACATCACATCGAAAGGCTTCCACGCCGGAGTTTACCATGGCAAATTAGAGCAACACGAGCGCGAAACTGCCATTGCCCTGCTCAACAACGGCACTTTCAGAACTCTTATTTGCACCGATTTGGGAGCTCGCGGGCTCGACATCAACAATGTGGCCAACATCGTACACTACCACCTTCCCGTTTCCGAAGAAGCCTACATTCATCGAAACGGGCGTACCGCCAGAATTGACCGCTCCGGAAAAATTTACATAATCGCCGGTCCCGACGAGCATATTCCCGAATACATCAAATACGATTCAGAACTGCACCTCGACGATGCCGCCTCCGAAAACACAGGCGTCGAGATAGCATCATTGATATTATCTGCCGGAAAGAAAGAAAAAATATCCCGTGCCGACATCTTAGGATTTCTTGTGGCGAAAGGCGGCATAACGGCCGAGAAAGTCGGAAAAATCGACATATTCGACCACTACTCCATTGTCGCTGTGCCTGCCCTTGAATCCAACGGCATTTTACAGCGAATAGGCAAGGAAAAAATAAAAAACAAGCGAGTCCGCTTTTCGCTCGTCCGAAGCCCTTTCCGAAAATAGAACAAAAAAAACAAGCGCATCTTCATGAGACACGCTTGCTTTTTTTCGTTTTTTGTTACCCTTTGTTACTTCTTCACGCGATTTCCGTAACGGTTCATGAACTTGTCCACACGGCCGGCCGTATCGACGAGCTTTTGCTTGCCCGTGAAGAACGGATGCGACGAACTTGTGATTTCAAGTTTCACAAGCGGATATGTAACACCATCTAATTCAATCGTTTCTTTCGAAGCTACTGTCGAACGAGTGATAAACGTTTCGCCATTCGACATGTCTTTAAAAACGACTTCGCGATAGTTTGAAGGATGAATGTCTTTTTTCATTTTTATATATGCTTTAAATATTTTCAAATTGTGTGTCGCCGGTAAAAACGACTTCTTCGCAATGGCGTGCAAATGTACGCATTATTTTCCAAACACAAAAACTTCATTCATTTTTTTCAGCATTTTCATTCGCCAAATCATTTCGTCAAAGGAGAATAATCGTGCGAATAACGAAGCATTTGGCTCACATAATCTTCGGAATAGTCAATTGCCACATCAACGACATCCCCATTCGCATCCACCTCTGCCTTGTAAACAGGATTGACAAATCCCTTATACGGAGCAATGTTCAACCGCTCGTAACGTTCAAGCACTTCTTCGTGGAGCTTGCGATCGACTTTCACGGCATAATCCTCCACCAAGCGACGGCCGGCCTCGTAATCGCCTTCCGACTTGATGCGTTGCACTTCTGCCAACAATTGGCCAAACAAATCGCGCAATTTCCGGTAATCGTTGATTTTGATATACGTTTTGCCATCCTTTTCCACCAATTCGATCACATTGTCTTTTTGCCCATGCTCATAGACCCATTTTGAAATCAATTGGCGATTGCGCATGTGCGCTTCTTCTATGTTTTTGCCCAATTCGATGCGCATCAGCTGCGTCATCATTCCGTTTAATATATACTTGTAGTATTCCGCCTTGTAGGCATCCGGATTGTCGAGCAATCCCAATTCCAACAATTTAGGATCGGCAAGATAATATAAAGCAAACAAGTCGGCGCGTGTTTCTTCAAGCGTAGAGCCGTGTTCTTTCAATGCATCGTCGTGCACGCCGGGAAGAAGTTTGCCGGATGCATGGCCCAAGCATTCGTGCAAATCCGTATGGAGATTGTCCACTATAAACAAGTATCTGTCCATCAAATCGCTCGTTTCCTTGTCTATGACAAACTCCTCATTAAACCCGTCGCCATGCGAAGCTTGATCGTAAGCTTCTGTGATATTCTCCAACGTGACAGATTTTGAGCCGTGCGCTGCCCGTATCCAATTCGCATTCGGCAGATTGATGCCGATAGGAGTAGCCGGATAGGCATCGCCCGCCAAAATTGCAGCAGTTATGACCTTCGCCGTAACGCCCTTCACCTCTTCTTTTTTAAATCGGGAATCCACCGGAGAATGGCTTTCAAACCATTGAGCATTTTCGCTGATTACTTCTGTGCGGTGAGACGCTTTCTCGTTTTTAAAATTCACAATCGATTCCCATGCACCTTTGTAGCCCAGCGGATCACCGTAGCTTTCAATAAATCCATTGATAAAATCCACTGTGCTGACAACATCCTCGACCCACAATATGGAATATTCGTCGAATGTTTTTAGATTTCCTGTGGTATAGTATTCTATCAATTTCGCAATATGCGCCTTTTGTTGTTCGTTCTCGGCATATTCCTCGGCTTTTTGCAAATTTTCGACAATCTTTTCGATTGCTTCCGTATATCGTCCTCCCAGCTTGTAGACTTCTTCCGTCAATTTTCCATCCTTTTTTACCAACCGCGAGTTCAAGCCGTAAGAAATGGGCTGAGACGGATCGTCGGTCTTTTTCATTTCCGCATAAAATTGCTCCACCTCAGCTTGCGTGACGCCATCGTAATAATTATTGGCAGAAGTGGCTATCAAATCCTGCCCTGCCGCTTGATTCACCCGTTTTGGCAAAACCGTCGGATCGAAAATCACCGGCATGACTTCTTCCAAAAACGCATCGACTGTCTGCCCGTCCTTCAACAAAAGTTCGTCGGCAGGCACGCTCCTAATTTGCCTTTCAAAAAACGACTGCGAAAATTCGGGAACAAATTTATCCGTTGAATAATGATGGTAAATGCCATTGGCAAACCATACCTGTTTCAGGTAGGTAAGAAAATTCTTATAGTCGGGAATGTTCACATCGCCCTTGTAGTTCTTATAAATGGCTTCCAAAGCTGTGCGGATAGCAAGGTTGTATTTGCCATTTTGGTCTGTCAGGATATCTCGCCCGTAGAGAGCTGCTTCCGTCAGATAATACACTAATGTCTTCTGCCGCAACGAAAGTTTCTCGAAGTCCGTCACCTTGTAACGCAACACTTCAATGTCTGCAAATCTATCCACTTTATAATTAAATTCAGTCGCGCCGGCTTTTCCCGTAATTGCCGAGCCCAATACAACGGCAACGGTAGCCGAAATAATAAAATTTGTCTTCATACAATCCAAAGTTTATTCCACATATAACACTAATCCTTTCAAATATTCACCTTCCGGATGATAGATGCTCACCGGATGATCGGCCGGCTGCGTCAATTGGTGCAAAATTCGAACACGCCGTCCTGATTGGGCCGCTGCGCTAAACACCGACAAGCGGAACTGTTCGCGGCTGACTGCCTGCGAACAAGAAAAAGTAAACAGCAATCCGCCTTTCGCAATTTTTGAAAATGCTTTGGCATTCAAGCGGCGATAGCCTATCAAAGCATTGCGCAATGCGCTCTTATGCTTGGCAAATGCCGGCGGGTCCAACACGATCAAATCATACTCCTGCTCCATTTCGTCAAGGAAATGGAAAGCATCGTCGACAAAAGCCCGATGGCGCGTATCGTCGGGATAATTCAACGCCACATTCGCTTCCGTCAACCGTATCGCTTTCTCCGAGCTGTCGACCGAATGAACCGCTTTTGCCCCACCGCGAAGCGCATAAACGGAAAATCCCCCCGTATAACAAAACATGTTGAGCACCGTGCGCCCTTTTGCATAATGCTCGAGAAGCGAGCGATTGTCCCGCTGGTCGATAAAGAAGCCGGTTTTTTGGCCTTTTAGCCAATCCACATAAAAACTCAAGCCATTCTCCATCGCCTTGTTGTCTTCATACTGTCCGATTATATAATCGTTTTGAGGATCAAGGTGTGCTTTATAGGGCAATGTCGTTTCCGATTTATAATATACATTCCGTATCCATCCCGCTTCAAATTCCACAAGCGACTTCGCGATGAGATTTCGCGCAAAATGCATCCCCGGAGAATGCGCTTGAATGATAGCGGTGTGCCCATAAACATCGACCACCAATCCCGGCAAAAAATCGCCTTCGCCATGCACCAATCGGAAAGCATTGTTGTCGGGACGAAGCAATCCTGCCGTTTTCCTTAATTCAAAAGCGCGGCGCAAGCGCTCGGCAAAAAAAGCGCTGCCAATCTCTTGCTCGTCGAACGAAAGAATTCTCACGGCAATGCTTCCTATCTGGTAATGTCCCACTGCGGCAAATGCTCCCGTCGAAGTGTACACCGACACGATGTCGCCTTCCTCTATCCCGTCGTCGAGTTTTGCAATAGCTCCTGAAAAAATCCACGGATGAAAACGACCCAGCGATTCCTCTTTGCCGCGTTTCAATATCACCTTTTTATAATCCATCCTTCGCTATTTAATAAAGAATCGATAAATATCGTTGGCATTCGCATAAAACAACAGCAGTATCAGCAATCCCAACCCGATCATCGTCGAACGCTCCATCACCTTTTGGCTCGGTTGCCGCCCCGTGATCATCTCATACAACACAAACACGACATGGCCGCCGTCCAACGCCGGTATCGGCAAAATGTTCATGAATGCAAGAGCCACGGAAATAAACGCCGTGATAAACCAAAATTGATACCAGCTCCATTCCGCCGGAAACATGTCGCCTATGGCGCCAAATCCGCCAAGGCTTTGAGCTCCTTCTTTCGTGAAGATGTATTTCATCTGCCCCACATAAGAAGTCAATTTGTCTACACCTATCTCAATGCCTCTGGGTATCGATTGGAATATGTTGTACTTAATCGTTTGTGTCTTAAACAATTCGTCGATAGGCGTAAGCATCACGCCGATTTTTCCCGATTCGGAAGTGTGCAATTTCGTAGTATATTCTTTCCCGCCTCGTTCATAAGTCAGCATGATATCCTTATCAAGACGCTGCGCCAATGCCGCGCTAAACACGTCCCACGTTTCCGTGCGCACGCTGTCAATGCCTACGATTCTGTCGCCTGCTTTCAAACCGGCATCGATTGCCGCCTGTCCGGCAACCACATCCTTCACGACAACGGGAAACCGATAATCCATGAAAATGCGGTCTTCATGGTCGCGCAACTCGTTGCTCACCGCAAGCAAAGAATTGCTCGGGATGTCGATTGCCACAGGTTTTCCTTCGCGCAACACGACAACTTGTTTCGCTTCCAATATCTTCTGCGTGGCATAGCCGAAATCGGAAGCATCCAGTTTCTCTCCATCGGCAGAAACCATGATATCGCCGTCGCGGAATCCGATTTGTTTCGCAGTTTCGCTATAAAACTTCATGCCATACTCCGCATCGCCGAATTGGATATAACGGTCGCCCCACGTATATGCGATACCCGCATATATGACAATCGCAAGGATAAAATTAAACACGACTCCGGCAATCATCACAAGCAAGCGTTGCCATGCCGGCTTTGCTCGAAATTCCCACGGTTGCACAGGCTGTTTCATCTGCTCCGTGTCCATAGACTCGTCAATCATTCCGGAGATCTTGCAATATCCGCCCAATGGAAGCCAGCCAAGCCCATATTCCGTATCGCGCCATGTGGCTTTATTTTCCGTGCCCGGCTTTTTTTTCGGCTTGTATTTAAACAAGCTAAACCATGGATCAAAAAATATATAGAATTTCTCTACCCTAATCCCAAACATCCGTGCAAATATATAATGCCCGAATTCATGCACGATTACCAACAATCCAAATGCCGCAATCAACTGAACGGCCTTAATCCAAAAAGAAGATTCTTCCATTTATTTCTCTCGTAGTGTGTATAAATTAATTTATCAATCCGCCGGCTATTGCTTGCATTTCGCTATTTGTTTGTATCAAATCTTCATAGCTCGGCTGTTCTATAAAAGAATTACGCGACAACGCAGTTGCCACTATTTCAGGAATGTGCATAAATCCGATACGGTCAGAAAGGAATGCCGCGACAGCTACTTCGTTTGCCGCATTCAACGCGCAAGGGAGATTGCCGCCGCGCCGTATGGCATCAAATGCCAAGCGCAACAACGGGAACTTTTCAAAATCGGGGCTTTCAAAAGTCAAAGTCGCATAATCGGCAACTTGCAATTTCCGGCATCCCGACACCCTGCGTTGCGGATAGTTCAAAGCATATCGGATGGGCAGCCGCATGTCCGGCAATCCTAATTGAGCTTTCACCGAACCGTCGGCAAATTCCACCATCGAATGAACTATCGACTGCGGATGCACCACAATTTCAATTCGCTCCGATTCTATGCCGAAAAGCCATCGAGCTTCCATCATTTCAAATCCTTTATTCATCATCGAAGCCGAATCGACAGTGACTTTTGCTCCCATTTTCCAATTCGGATGATTCAACACTTCCGCTTTCGATGCCCGACGCATATCGTCTATCGTTTTCGTGCGGAACGGTCCTCCGGAAGCCGTCAATATCAATTTGGAAATCGATTTATGGTCTTCTCCCGCCAAACATTGGAAAATGGCTGAATGCTCCGAATCCACAGGCAATAAAACGGAACGCGACGACCGAAGCATTCGCGTGATCAATTCTCCTGCCACCACCAAAGTTTCCTTATTGGCAAGCGCGATTGTCTTCCCCGACTCGATGGCCTTCATGGTAGGCGCCAAACCGCTATACCCGACCAAAGCCGTCACGACAATATCTACTTGCTCGTCGGCGGCAAGACACGCAATCGCTTCTTTCCCGCACAGCGTCTCTATGCCGGAGCCGCAAAGAGCATCTTTCAAAGCCCCATAATAACGCTCATCGGCTATTGCCACCTTTTTCGGCTTGAATTCCAACGCCTGAGCGATCAAACGGTCCACATTCTTGTTGGCCGTCAATGCATACGGATAAAGGTCGTCGGGGTATTCTCGAACCACATCCAAAGTCTGCGTTCCAATGGAGCCGGTGCTCCCTAATATGGCTATATTCTTTTTGCGTTGCACTCGTTTCGACGTTAATTTTGCAAAAGTAGAGGTTTTATTCCTTATTTTGAAATCCGCAAATAGAAAAAAACTTAACTGTTTCCCAACTTTATACAAACCAACAAGCCTTTTTTGAAGAAAAAAACATAACTTTGCAGCCGTATTAACAGTAATTAATCTTCACAGTATATGATTAACGCTCAAGACATCAAGAACGGAACCTGCATCCGCATGGATGGCAAATTGTATTTTTGCATCGAATTCCTCCACGTGAAACCCGGAAAAGGCAACACATTTATGCGCACCAAACTGAAAGATGTGGTCAACGGATACGTTATCGAACGTAGATTCAACATCGGCGAAAAATTGGAAGACGTGCGCGTAGAACGTCGCCCATACCAATATCTTTACCAAGAAGGCGGAGATTTCATTTTCATGAACAACGAAACCTTCGAGCAAATTCCTATCCACAAAGATTTGATCACCGGCGTCGACTACATGAAAGAAGGCGACACCGTAGAAGTCGTTTCGGACGCATCGACCGAGACCGTGCTCTACGCAGAAATGCCTATCAAGACGCAACTCAAAATCACTTACACCGAGCCGGGGCTTAAAGGCGACACCGCTACCAACACTTTAAAACCCGCTACGGTAGAAACGGGAGCAACCGTGCGCGTTCCGTTGTTTATCAACGAAGGCGAAATCATCGAAGTCGATACGCGCGAGGGCTCTTACGTGGGACGCGTAAAAGCATAAACCGGCATCACATCCCCAAGATTCATAAAACTGAAAACTCCGAAAGTCAATCACGATTTTCGGAGTTTTTTCATACCATGCGGCAACGTCAATGTCGTTTTATTTCTTTGGATCGAATCCTTGCTTGCGGAGATAGTCAAGAATGCGATAAGACATCGCTTCCTCGTAGTAATTAATAATGTGTCCGCACCAATCATTTTCCGACGTCGTGCCGGAACGGGTTCTATTGTATTGCGAAATATCCTTGTCGTAGGCCGACAATTCTTTCAGCAATGCGGCTTCGCTTGCATATTTATTTTTATGCACGACCGCCCCACGCGGTTGTTTCGGCTTCATGTCGGGCAATTCGCGAGGCACACCCACGGCCAATCCGCAAACGACAAAAACGCCCTCGGGCAATTCCAATAATTCCGCGACTCGCTCCGGAGCAGCCGTCCGCACATACCCCACACAGCAACAACCCAATCCGCAAGCATTGGCTGCTGTCTGCGCATTCTGCATCGCCAAGGCTGCATCAATCACGCCTACCATTATGCCGTCCATCGTATTTTGGAAAGCAGGAAAAGAAATGCCCTTTTCGGCTGCCAACAATTTGATTTTGCGGTAATCCGCACAAAAGATAAAAAAGTGATTGCATGTTTTGATTTGCTTTTGTCCTGTCAGTGCATACAACTGCTCTTTCACGTTCTGATCGTCAATGTCGATCACAGAAAATTGCTGCCCGTTATAGCTTGTCGATGTATTTCTGATTGCTTCGTATATGAAATTCAAAGATTCTTGCGATATCGCTTCCCGCTCGTAACGGCGTATGCTGCGCCGTTCCAACAATGTTTGTTCTACTGTTTTCATGTCTGCGTAATTTTTTTAAATAACCATTTCAAATGCAGTTTTGTTCGCACAAAAAAATCCGGCGACATCCAAATGCCTGCCGGATTTTTATTTGCAAACGTGCCTTGCGCTACAACGGCGTCACACCGATTCCCGGCTTGTCGACCAGTTGGATTTTGCCATCCACAACCTTCACACCGTCGAAAGAATCGTTGGATATCAACAAGTTGCCATCCAAATCGGCCCAATCAACCATCGGAGCCAATTGCGCGGCAGCGCTTATCGCGCACGACGTTTCAGTCATACATCCTATCATTAATTTCATGCCCAATCCTTTTGCCAAGACTGCCATCTTATACGCTTCATACATACCCGTGCTTTTCATCAATTTTATATTGATGCCATCATACACTTGGTATGCGCGCATCACATCCGGAAGTCGTTGCAAAAATTCGTCGGCGATAATGGGAAGCGGGCTGCGTTCTCTCAACCACGCTGTCTCGTCGATCATTGATTTGTCAAAAGGTTGTTCCACAAACAAGCAATTCCGCTCTTTCAGCCAATGGCACATTTCCAATGCTTCCTCTTTGCTTGTCCATCCCTGATTGGCATCCACGCAAATCGGGCGATCCGTTTTGGAACGAATGATTTCCACCAATTCTTTATCGTTATCCAAACCCATCTTGACCTTCAACACCTTATACGGCGCCGCCTCGTCTACTTTTTGACGCACCACTTCGGCCGTGTCTATGCCAATGGTGAACGACGTATACGGCGTCTTCTCAGGCGACAATCCCCATATTTTATACCACGGTTGTCCCATGATTTTGCCAAGCAAGTCATGAAGCGCGATGTCGACCGATGCCTTTGCAGCCCGATTGTCCGGCGCCACATGGTCCACATAGTCCAAAATTTCTTCAATCCTGAAAGGATCGGAAAATTGGCTCAAATCCAATTTGCTTAAAAATGTGGATACCGATTCGATCGATTCCCCAAGATACGGAGGCATCGAAGCCTCGCCATATCCGATAATTCCATCATATTCCAATTGCACAAGCACGTCGGGCGTTGTGGTCCGGCTCGACCGTGCAAGATTGAAAGCATGACGCAATTTCAATTCGTTAGGCTTGAAAGACAAGTTCAACCGTCCGGACTTGCCCACTTTCCTTGTTGCCTCGCCGGCTGCCGACAATGAAATAGGTGTCGACAATGCGATAAGTCCCAATGCGCTTCCTTTTAAAAATTTCCTGCGATCCATAACACTATTAAATTTCTTTTATTTCATAATTCAACTAAAAATACCACGGATGAGATTTGACGGCGACAATGCCTTGCGTGCCAACTTGGCCCTTTATCCTCGACATCGACAAATAAACGTAATCCAAAAAGTCGTCGTCGTCGGGATTCATGCTGTTGATTTTCACTCGTCCCGAACTATGAATGAATTTTCCATTGCCGATATACATCGCCACGTGGGTCACTCTTCCCGATTTCGTCCCAATAAATATCAAATCGCCCGGCTCTGCATCCGTACGCCATTTCGCACAATCTATCTTCATTCCTGTCAAAGCTTGCTGCGAGGCATCCCGTTGCAAAATAACGCCATTCGAGAAATATACCGTGCGGACAAAACCTGAGCAGTCGGCCATTTTTGTCGACATGCCACCCCATAAATAAGGTATGCCCATCATCCGACGCGCATTTTTTTCCATCAAGGCCATATCAAACGACTGTTGCACCCATTCGTCGAAATCTGCCACATCGGCCTTTCGCGCATATCCGCTCCGTCCGTCCGGCAATTCAAGAGCAACAAAATCGCCACTTTCTCCTTTATATTTCAGCAAATTGCCCAAAAGCAAATCTGAAACGACATCCGATTCGTCGCCATTTGGCTGCGCATACAATGTTGCTTGATAGGCTGTCACGATTCGGCGTTCTGCCTGTTTCCAATCGTCCATTTCTTCTTTCGTCAAGAAGTGCAACGAGCTGTCTGTCACATAACCGATGTAATTATCGGGCGTTTGAATCCGCGACATGCCGCCTTCTTGTTCGAGCACACGCACCGGCGTTCCCATGATCGCCTGCGATGTCAATTCCGCACCGCTTCTTGCCTCTCCGCGAATACAAGCGACAGATATATCAACCAATGCCCATGGCTTCTCCACGCTGCCATCCGGAAGCACTGCGATGTTTTCCTGAAATTGCACGCCATTCTTTTTCAACTCTGCCAACAATGCCTCTTTCGCTTTGGCATCGTCGACTTTGCCGGACAGCATCAGCATGCCGTTTTCAGAAACTTGGGAAATTTCCCACACTGCCACTCGCGTGTCCGGAGCATATTGGGATTTCACTCCTTCAATTATCGCCGAGACATCCTGCGCGTTGCCTACCGATGCAATTCCTGCCAATACGAAAGGCGCAAACCGTTTAATCAATTGAAATTTCATTATTGTTTTTATGTTGATTTTCTACATGCAAATTTAAGTTTAATACGCGCAACCGCAAATTTCCTCTCATGTTTTTTTCACCGACAAAAAATAATACGCTATGAATATTGCAGTTATAAAATAAAGTCTGTATCTTTGCCGCGCAAAATTTAAAACATTAAAAACAATTATGAACAAGTACGAAACCGTTTTCATTTTGACTCCCGTTTTGTCTGATGCACAGATGAAGGAAGCGGTAGACAAATTCACTACATTTCTCACCGGAAATGGTGCAGAAATTGTAAACGAAGAGAATTGGGGACTTCGCAAATTGGCTTACCCGATTCAGAAAAAAAGCACAGGCTTTTATTGCCTCATCGAGTTCAATGCAGAGCCTCAAATCGTAAAGAAATTAGAGACTGCTTATCGTCGCGACGAAAAAGTCATTCGATTCTTGACTTTCCGACTCGACAAATACGCGGCCGAATATGCTGAAAAACGCAGAAACCTCAGAGCCGCAAAGTCTAACAATAAAGAAACTAAGGAGGATTAATCATGGCACAAGCACAATCTGAAATCAGATATTTGACTCCGCTTTCCGTTGATGTCAAGAAGAAAAAATATTGCCGTTTCAAAAAAAGCGGTATCAAATATATCGACTACAAGGATCCTGAATTCCTCAAGAAATTTTTGAACGAGCAAGGCAAAATCCTGCCGCGTCGCATCACCGGCACGTCCCTTAAATATCAAAGAAGAGTTGCGCAAGCCATCAAACGCGCACGCCACTTGGCGCTCCTCCCGTACGTGACCGATTTGATGAAATAATCCTTAAAGAATTACAATTATGAAAATCATATTAAAAGAAGATATTTTCAACCTCGGCTATAAAGACGATGTTGTTGAAGTCAAAAGCGGATACGGAAGAAATTACCTTATCCCGACGGGAAAAGCTGTGATTGCAACCGAATCTGCGCTCAAAGTTTTGGCCGAAAACCAAAGACAAAGAGCACACAAGCTCGCAAAAATCAAAGCCGATGCAGAAGCTCTTGCTGAATCGTTGAAAGATGTAAGCCTCACCATTGGAGCAAAAACAAGCTCAACGGGCACCATCTTCGGCTCTGTCAACAATATTCAAATCGCAGAAGCTTTGGAAAAACTCGGATTCAACGTTGATCGCAAAACGATCATTCTGAAAGAAGCCGTAAAAGAAGTGGGATGCTACAAAGCTCTTATCAAACTCCACAAAGAAGTTTCTGTAGAAATTCCGTTTGAAGTTGTTTCCGAATAACAGAACAATTTTCAATTCAATAAAAAATAAGCATACCCAACCGTATGCTTATTTTTTCATTTTTACAAGTTTGGAATATTCGAATTAATATCGTACATTTGGAATCATCAAATATTTTTTTGTATGGCTGATATTTCATCAATGATACAAGAAATGCTTATCCAATTTCGAAGCATCGACATTGCCGAAAGCGAATTCAAGCGCATCATAAACGATGACGAATCGCTCAAAACGGAGTTCAAAGAATGGTGTGAAGAAATGGGATACCGCGAACGGCATGCGTTTGAGCAATATTGCCATGAATATTTGGACAACCACGAATCCATGTTCGACACTCTTTCCGAATATGACGAATAGCCAACGCAATTTTATGCCGAAATACGAAACAAGATTGCCGGCAGAATGGGAGCCTCAGGATGCCGTCATGCTCGTGTGGCCTCACGAAAAGACCGATTGGGCCTATATGCTCGATGAAGCAAAAGCTTGTTTCGCCCAAATCATAACCGCCATTATCCGGCAAAAAGAGCGCGTAATTCTCGTTGTCCCTGAGGATGAACAAATTCATTTCTGCCCTGCGTCCGAATCTCATTTGCTCCAAATCGTTCGATACCGGACCAACGACACATGGGCAAGAGACATTTGTCCCATCGTCACTTTTAAAGGCTCGACACCAATCATCAACGACTTTAAATTCAATGGATGGGGATTAAAATTTGCTGCCGATTTCGATAATTTGCTTTCATCTTTCATGCACAAGCAACAAATTTTCAACGGCAAATATGCCAATCGCTTAAATTTCGTGCTTGAAGGTGGTGCAATCGAAAGCGACGGCAAAGGGACATTGCTAACGACATCCCAATGCCTGCTATCCAAAAACCGCAATGGCGGATTGAGCAAATCCCAAATAACCCAACGGCTAAAAAAATGCTTCGGGGCAAAAAAAATCCTATGGTTGGACTTCGGCTTCTTAGAAGGCGACGACACCGACTCGCATATCGACACATTAGCCCGTTTTGCGCCAAACAACAATTTGCTCTACACCGCTACCGACAGGCACGACGATTCCCATTATGCGGAACTAAAACAAATGGAACGACAATTGGACTCTTTCTCCAATGCCAACGGGGACAAATTCAATTTGATTCCTCTTCCGCTGCCGAATCCCATTTTCGATGAAAACGGTTGCCGATTGCCTGCCACCTATGCCAACTTCCTCATTGGAAACGGGTTTGTGCTTGTGCCGACCTACGGTCAGCCCAAAAACGACAAGAAAGCCATTGCAGCAATATTGCAAGCATTTCCTTCTCACAACATTATCGGGATAAATTGTTCCGCATTGATTCGTCAACACGGCTCATTGCATTGCGTCACCATGCAATTGCCAAAAAAATCATACCGTCATGATTAAAACCATAAAAACCGGCATCATCCAACAAGCCAATACTACCGACATTTCCAGCAACAAAACTCGATTGACCGAAAAAATCAAAAAACTTGCAAAAAATGGAGCCCAATTAGTCGTGTTGCAAGAACTTCACGACTCACTATATTTCTGCCAAACAGAATCCACCGACAATTTCGACATGGCAACGCCGATTCCGGGAGAAACCACCAATTTCTATGGCAACCTCGCCAAAGAATGCGGCATTGTTTTAGTAACGTCTTTATTCGAAAAACGCGCACCCGGGCTATATCATAATACGGCTGTCGTATTCGAATCAGATGGACACATCGCCGGAATCTATCGAAAAATGCACATTCCCGATGATCCTGCTTATTATGAAAAATTCTATTTCACGCCGGGCGACATCGGTTTTCGCCCCGTAGAAACCTCATTAGGCAAATTAGGAGTGCTCGTGTGTTGGGATCAATGGTATCCCGAAGCAGCGCGCTTGATGGCACTCGCCGGCGCCGACATGCTCATCTACCCTACTGCAATCGGATGGGAATCGTCCGATACATGCGACGAGCAAACACGGCAACGCCAAGCATGGATGACGATACAACGCTCCCACGCCATAGCAAACGGCATTCCCGTGGTATCCGTCAATCGGGTCGGAAAAGAAAATGACCCGTCAGGGCAAACAAACGGCATCCAATTCTGGGGTTCAAGTTTTGTTGCAGGCCCACAAGGCGAACTCCTTTTCGAAGCGCCAACCGACAAAGAAACAGAAGCAATCATTGAAATAGACATGACTCGCTCGGAACACGTCAGACGTTGGTGGCCCTTCCTCCGCGACAGAAGAATAGATGCCTACAAAAATATTGTCAGCCGATTCATCGATTGACAAACGCTCCACACCATCTGTGGAAAATATCCACACTCTCCACAATGGCCAAGGCTTGAAAAAGCATCTAATATCCAACGATTTGCAGATTTTCAAAGCATTTGGCATGATTTTTAAATAAATTCGAAAAGAATTTTATTACACATACACTCGATATGACAAAACAACGACTGTTTCTCAACATTCTCGCAGCAACCGCATTTATGTATGCATTCGCATGCTGCAAAGAAAAAGAAGCTCCAAAGCCTCCGGTTGTCGAGGTCCAAAAACCGACAAAGCAAGATGTGCACATTTACGGCGACTACGTAGGAAGCATCCGCGCTTCCCAATTCGTCGAATTGCACGCCCGTGTAGAAGGCTATTTGGAAAGCATGCTTTTCGAAGAAGGCAAGTATGTGAAAAAAGGCGAACCGCTTTTCATTATAAATCAAGGACAATACAAAGCGCGCGTCGAAAAAGCAAAGGCACAATTGAAGCGCGACGAAGCATTGGCGGCAAAGGCATCACGCGACGTGAAACGCTTGCGCCCGCTTTACGAGCAGCACGCAGCAAGCCAGCTCGACCTTGACAATGCCATTGCCGCATTGGAAAATGCAGAAGCCAATATCGCAATGAGCCAAGCCGATCTCGACCAAGCTGAACTTGAACTGAGCTACACAGTCATCACTTCGCCAATGTCGGGCTACATCAGCGAACGATATGTGGACATCGGCACATTGGTAGGCCCCAGCGGACAATCGAAATTGGCTGCCGTAGTCAAAAGCGACACCGTGCTTGTCGATTTTAAAATGACCGATTTGGACTATCTCAAAGCGGAAAAACGAAATGTCAAATTCGGAGAAACCGACACAAGCCGCTCGTGGCAACCGACTGTGACTGTTACCCTTGCCGACAACTCCGAATACCCGATCAAAGGCATTGTAGATTTTGCCGATCCGCTTGTCGACCCGGAAACAGGCACCTTCACTGTCAGAGCCGAACTTCCGAATCCGGAAAATACGCTGCTCCCGGGACAATTTACGCGCGTCAAACTATTGCTTGATGTCATCGAAGGCTCCATCGTCGTGCCGCGCAAAGCGCTTTCCATCGAAAAAGGAGGCGCATTCCTGTTTGTTGTCAAGAAAAACAACGTTGTCGAAAAACGATTTGTCCAAACCGGTCCCGAAATAGGCAACAACGTCGTGATCGAGCGTGGACTCGGCGCAAACGAGCTTGTCGTTGTTGAAGGCTACCACAAACTGCAACCCGGGATGAAAGTATCTCCCGTATATTCAGCCGATAAAAAAAGTATTGACGCTCTTAAAGCAAAAGATAAAAAATGAAATCAGGCTTTTTCATCGACAGACCGGTATTCTCGATTGTCCTGTCGCTCTTAATCGTTATACTCGGTTTGATCGGGCTTAAATTCCTCCCAATCGACCAATACCCGCAAATCACGCCTCCGGTCGTGAAAATCAGCGCGTCATATCCCGGTGCCAGCGCGCTCACCGTGTCGCAAGCCGTTGCCACGCCTATCGAGCAAGAATTAAATGGCACTCCGGGAATGCTTTACATGCAAAGCTCGTGCACAAACTCGGGCAATCTGACAATCACTGTCACATTCGACGTATCGGCCGATCCCGACATGTCGGCCGTTGAAATCCAAAACCGCGTGAAATTGGCAGAAAGCCGTCTTCCGGCTGAAGTAATACAAAACGGCATCAGCGTTGAGAAACAGTCCCCAAGCCAATTAATGACACTGACTTTGATGTCCGACGATCCTAAATTCGACGAAATATACCTAAGTAATTTCGCCACGATAAATGTGCTCGACGTGATTCGAAGAATCCCCGGCGTCGGACGCGTTTCCAATGTCGGAAGCCGTTATTATGGCATGCAAATATGGGTCTACCCCGATCGCATGGCAAACATGGGGCTTACGCTCAAAGACATCCAAAATGCGCTAAAAGACCAAAACCGCGAATCTGCTGCCGGAGAAATCGGCAAGCAGCCGGTGCTCGATGTCGACATCACCATGCCCGTGACTGCTTCCGGACGCTTGTCGACAGCCGAAGAATTTGAAAACATTGTCATCAAAGCCAATTCCGATGGTTCTATCGTGCGATTGCGCGATGTTGCGCGAGTATCTCTCGAAGCGGCATCCTATACCACCGAAAGCGGAATCAACGGAAAAAATGCCGCGATATTGAGCATATACATGCTTCCCGGCGCTAACGCGATGGAAGTGGCCGAGAACGTCAAAAACGCGATGAAAGACATCAGCAAGAACTTCCCGGAAGGTTTGGAATATAATTTCCCGTTCGACATGACAGAATATATTTCACAATCTATCCATGAAGTGTACAAAACGCTATTCGAAGCGTTGTTTCTCGTTGTCATTGTCGTATTCTTCTCCTTGCAAAATTGGAGGGCCGCCCTCATCCCAATCATAGCCGTGCCCATTTCATTAATCGGCACATTCGGCTTCATGCTCATCATGGGATTTTCGTTGAACACACTGACCTTGCTCGGCTTGGTGCTTGCCATCGGTATCGTTGTCGACGACGCAATCGTTGTCGTCGAGAATGTCGAACGAATCATGAAAGAAGAACGACTGCCGCAAAGAGAAGCCACCCACAAAGCCATGAAGGAACTCACCGGAGCCTTAACCGCGACATCGCTCGTGCTTGCGGCCGTATTTGTCCCCGTCAGTTTCCTCGAAGGCATTACAGGATTGCTATATCGCCAATTCTCAATCACGATCGTTGTCTCCGTGCTGCTTTCGTTGGTCGTAGCGCTCACGTTAAGTCCGGCCATGTGTGCATTGCTATTGCGGCCGGAACACAAGAAAAAAGCAAAGTTATTCCGGCGGATTAACTATTGGTTGGCATTCGGAAATAAAAAATATGCAAAAATATTACGCACTTGTTTCAAAAATCCTCGGCGAGTCCTTGCTTGCTTCGGAGGTGCGCTTGTCGTGATTTTCGTGCTGTATTCGTTGCTCCCCACCAGCTTTATTCCGGAAGAAGACCAAGGCTATTTCACCGTGGAATTGGAAATGCCGGAAGGGACATCGTTGGAACGCACTCGGATGGTCACGAATCGTGCCATTGAATTTATCGACTCGATACCGGCTGTGGCCTATGTCCAAAACGTCACAGGAAGCAGTTCGCGCATCGGCTCCGCACAAAGCCGCGCCACGCTGACTGTCATTCTGAAACCGTGGAAAGAACGCAAAGGCTCCGGCATGGGCATTGACGATGTCATGCAAGCCATACGCGACGAATTCTACTACTACCCCGAAGTGAAAGTCTATGTCAACCGGCCGCCGGTCATCCCCGGATTGGGCGAAAGCGGTGGATTGGAAATGCAATTGGAAGCGCGTGGCGATGCCACATGGGACGATCTCATCAATGCGACCGACACTTTCCTATACCATGCGGCAAAGGCTCCGGAATTGCAAAGCGTATCGTCTGCCCTGCAATCCGAAATACCGCAACTCTATTTCGACGTTGATCGAGACAAGGCTCAATTCCTCGGCATTCCAAACGCCGACATATTCAACACGATGAAAGCATATTTAGGCTCTGTATACGTCAACGATTTCAACATGTTCAATCGTATATACCGCGTCTACATACAAGCCGATGCCTCTTATCGCACGAATCAAGATTGCTTGCACATGTTCTACGTCAAAGCCAAGAACGGCGCCATGGTGCCGCTCTCTGCCATCGGAACGACCGACTACACAACCGGCCCCGGCACAATCAAGCGATTCAATATGTTTTCGACATCTGCCATAACAGCCGTCACATCCCACGGATACAGTACCGGAGAAGCGATGAGCGCCATGGAAGAAATTGCCGATAAATATTTGCCGGACAACATAGGCATCGAATGGAGCGGACTATCGTATCAGGAAAAACAAGCCGGAGGCCAAACCGGCACCGTACTGGCACTCGTGTTCTTGTTCGTCTTCCTGTTCCTTGCAGCCCAATATGAAAGCTGGATTGTCCCCATCGCTGTATTATTGTCGCTGCCCGTAGCTGCCGTAGGCGCATTTCTCGGCATTTGGATGTGCGGATTGGAAAACGACGTTTATTTCCAAATTGGATTGGTCACATTAATTGGCTTGGCTGCCAAAAATGCAATCCTCATTGTCGAATTTGCCAAAGTGCAAGTCGACGCCGGAGAGGATGTGATAAAGTCGGCCATCCATGCAGCGCAAATGCGCTTCCGCCCGATATTGATGACATCGCTTGCTTTCATCCTCGGCATGTTGCCCATGGTGCTCGCCACCGGACCGGGCTCAGCATCGCGCCACAGCATCGGGACCGGCGTATTCTTCGGAATGCTTTTCGCCATTACGTTCGGTATCGTCATCGTACCATTCTTCTTCGTTTTAATATACAAACTGAAACAAATTAAATTGAAGCATATCATCTTGAAAGGAAAATCATTCTTGCCGATCGTTGCAATTGCCGTCATTGTCGGCGGTATGTCGTCCTGCAAATTAGGGAAGAAATACGAACGCCCCGACCTGTACATGCCGGAAACGTTCAATTCGTCGACGACCGACAGCACTTCCATCTACGGAATAGAATGGGGCGAATTGTACCAAGACACGGTGCTTCAACGATTAATTGCCACCGCATTGGAAAACAACAAAGATGTCAAAATCGCATCTGCGAAAATCAAAGAAATGATGGCGGCAAAACGAATCTCAACGGCAAATTTAGCTCCTACCATCGATCTTTCGATCCACACAGAAAAAGAAGCGACCAACTACGGAGGCGACAATTATTCCGGCGATCCGGAAATAGGACCGAAACTTAAATTCGCATGGGAACTCGATTTGTGGGGCAAGCTCCGTTGGGCAAAAGAGGCAGATGTCGCAGCCTACCTGCAATCCATAGAAGGACAAAAAGCCGTACAAATGACCATCGTTGCAGAAGTAGCCTCGGCCTACTTTGAACTATGCGCGTTAGATCGAGAAATGAATATCGTGCAAAAAACGCTCGAAGCTCGCCGCGAAGGTCTCCGGCTTTCGAAATTGCGATTCGACGGCGGATTGACATCCGAAACAGCCTACAATCAGGCATTGGTGGAATTAGCCCGCACGGAAACAAGAATTCCTACATTGGAAAAACAAATCCAAATGAAAGAAAGCGATTTGGCGATTCTGCTTGGCGAATATCCCCACGACATGCCTCGCGGGCTGCCGCTTGACGCACAAAAGTTGCCGGAATCGCTGCCCGTCGGGCTACCGTCGTCTTTGCTCGAACGGCGTCCCGACATCAGGGCTGCAGAATTCCATTTGCAAGAAATGAATGCAAAAGTTGGAATTGCATACACCAGCATGTTCCCGCAAATCAGCCTGACAGGCATGCTCGGCTTCGAAAGCGACGAAGTGGGCAATTTGCTTAAAAGTCCTTATTGGTTTGGCGCAGGCGACTTGTTGCAACCGTTGGTGGGATTGGTAAAAAACAAAGCACGCCACAAAGTGTCGCAAGCGCAATACGAACAAGAAATATACAGTTATCAAAAAACGGTGCTCAATGCCTTCAAAGAAGTCAACGACGCCATCATTGCCATTCGAAAAAATAAAGACATAACTATTTCATGGAGAGTGTTGGAATCCTCTGCTGATAAATATTTGCAATTGGCGCAATTGCAATATATCAACGGTGTCACGAACTATATCGACGTGCTCGATGCACAAAGAGAGTTGCTTGAAGCACAAATAGGATTGAACGATGCCGTACTCAACGAATTGCTGTCGATCGTGCAATTATACAAAGCGCTTGGAGGAGGATATTCCGAAGAATTGGTCCTAAAATCAATTAAAGACTGACAACACTTGCCACACAACAAAAAACGTTCTTTCTGCATAGCTTGAAAGAACGTTTTTTTGCGTATTTGTAGTTTCCTAAATTAGGCAGACCGTCAGCTTTCCCACTTAAATGAAATCATTGCATCGAAGCAAACGCCTCTTCCAGTTTGAGCAATTCTTCCCGCATGGCTTTCAACCGTTCGACCACTTCGTGGCGTTTCGACACATTCCGCCGATTTTGGCGAATTTGTTGTTCTGCCGCTTCCAGTTTCAAGCCTTTTTCCTTTACCAGATACCACACCATGCGGATTTTCTCTATGTCCTCCAAAGAATAATACCGAGTGTAGCCCTCTGTGCGGCGCGGCCGGATGATCGTGAATTTCTTTTCCCAAAAACGCAACGTTGAGCACGGGATATGCAATATCTCCGCCACTTCGCCTATCTTGTAATATTTTTTCTCGGTGCGTCGCATTCACAGAATCTCTTCTTTTGCAAAAGTAATAAAATGATTAATTTTGCGGAACAAAAAAAGACGGGGTTTTGCTCGAACAGCCCCGATTTTTCGCTTTTAATCAACGATATATATGTATTCATCCAACGAAATTAGAAATTCCTTCAAAGAATTTTTTAAAAACAAAGGGCATCAAATCGTACCCTCTGCGCCGATGGTCATTAAAGACGACCCGACACTGATGTTCACAAACGCCGGAATGAACCAATTCAAAGATATCATTTTAGGCAATGTCGCTGCCAAATACAAACGTGTCGCCGACTCCCAGAAATGCCTGAGAGTGAGCGGAAAGCACAACGACCTTGAAGAAGTTGGCATCGACACCTACCACCATACGATGTTTGAAATGCTTGGCAATTGGTCGTTTGGCGACTATTTCAAAAAAGAAGCCATCGATTGGGCATGGGAATATCTTGTCGATGTCTTGAAGATCAATCCGGACATTCTTTATGCCACCGTTTTTGAAGGATATGCCCCCGACGGGCTGCAACGCGACGACGAAGCAGCCGGATATTGGGAAAAACATTTGCCAAAGGACCACATCATCAATGGCAACCGCCACGACAATTTTTGGGAAATGGGCGAAACAGGGCCTTGCGGGCCATGTTCGGAAATTCATATCGATTTGCGGCCTGCCGAAGAACGCGCCAAAATTGCCGGAAAAGATTTGGTCAACAAAAATCATCCGCAAGTCATCGAGATTTGGAATCTTGTGTTCATGCAATACAACCACATGGCAGACGGAACGCTTGAACCTCTGCCAAACAAAGTGATCGACACCGGCATGGGATTTGAACGGCTGTGCATGGCGATGCAAGGAAAAACATCCAACTACGACACCGATGTATTCCAGCCTCTCATCCAAAAAATAGCGCAATTGTCGGGAAAGTCCTACGGGCAAGACAACCAAACCGACATTGCCATGAGAGTCGTTGCCGACCACGTGCGCACCATCTCTTTCTCAATTGCCGACTCGCAATTGCCATCTAATGCAAAAGCCGGCTACGTCATCCGCCGAATTTTGCGGCGCGCTGTCAGATATGCGTACACGTTCCTCGGACAAAAACAAGCATTCCTCTACCGCCTCGTCGACACGCTCATCGACACAATGGGCGAAGCATATCCGGAACTCAAACAGCAATCCGATTTGATCAAAAAGGTAATCAAAGAAGAAGAAGACACCTTCCTTCGCACATTGGAAACCGGCATAAAACTTTTAGACAAAGTCGTTTCCGAAACTGTCGAAGCAGGAAAAAACGAAATCTCCGGACAAAACGCGTTTTTGCTTTACGACACTTACGGCTTCCCGCTCGACCTCACAGAACTTATCTTGAAAGAAAAAGGGTTGACTGTCGACATCGCCGGATTCAACGACGAAATGAACAAGCAAAAACAACGCGCCCGCAATGCGGCATCGGTAGAAACAAGCGACTGGATTACTGTGCATGAAGGCGATTCCGAATTCGTGGGCTACGACTCTTTTGAAAGCGAGACACAAATACTGCGCTTCCGCAAGGTCAAGCAAAAAAATCACGAATTCTACCAAATCGTTTTAAAAGAAACGCCTTTTTATGCAGAAATGGGCGGACAAGTCGGAGATACCGGCGTTTTGATCAGCGGCAACGAGCAGATTGAAATATTCGACACGAAGAAAGAAAACAACCTTGCTGTCCATTTGGCGAAAAAAATACCTTCCGATCCGTCAAAGGTTGTCATTGCCAAAATCAATATTGAGGCACGCAAGGCAACTGCTGCAAACCACACGGCAACACACTTGCTCCACGAAGCCCTTCGAGAAGTTTTAGGCGCGCACGTAGAGCAAAAAGGCTCCTATGTGTCTCCGAAATTGCTTCGTTTCGATTTCTCTCATTTCCAAAAAATGACCGACGAAGAAATCAATGCCGTCGAAAAATTAGTAAACAGACGCGTACGGGAAACCATCCCATTGGAAGAATATCGCAACCTCCCCATTGCCAAAGCAAAAGAAATGGGAGCAATGGCTCTGTTTGGTGAGAAATACGGCGACGAAGTACGCGTTGTCAAATACGGCGACTCCATTGAATTGTGCGGAGGGACGCATGTCCCGAACACCGGAAATATCGGAATTGTCAAAATCATATCCGAAGGAAGCATTGCCGCCGGCATTCGCCGCATTGAAGCAATCACCGGAGAACAAGTGGAAGATGCCATGCAGGAATTAAAAACAACCCTCAAAGAAATTGGCACTTTGCTCAATTCTTCCAACATCATTCAAGCCGTGCAGAAAACAATTACCGAAAATTCGGAACTCCGGAAAAAAGCGGAAGAAATGATCAACGACCGAATCAAATCGATTGTCAAACAATGCATCGAAGAAAAGAAAGTGCTGCCAAACGGCATTAATCTTGTCTCCATACAAAAAATCATGCTGCCTGAGATTGTAAAGGGCGTCGCGTTTGGAGTGAAGGAAGCATCGCCTGTTGCCACGGCATTTGTCGGCGCAACCATTAGCAACGACAACAAGCCGCTATTGACAGTCATGCTCACCGACGATTTGGTGAAAAAAGGGCTGAACGCATCGGCAATCGTCAGAGAAGCGGCCAAACTAATCCACGGAGGCGGAGGCGGTCAACCGCAATTCGCGCAAGCAGGAGGAAAATCGGCAAGCGGCATTCGCGAAGCATTCGATAAAATCATCGAGCAATTATAGGAATCCTCATATTACCACAAAAAACGGCCTCCGCTTGGAGGCCGTTTTTTATTTCCATCAAGCTGTCAAGCCGATTGCTCGCATTGGACGGCAGCTATTGGAATCAGTAAATTTTTCTTATTTTGAATTTTCAAGATACAAAGCCGCTTGTTTCACTTTTTTAAATAAATCCGTGGCAAACACAAAGTCGTTCAACGATTGGCTTTCAGAATGAAAAATATTATCCTTGTTGCCTACCCAATCAACATTTCCTTTATTGATAAACACGATATGTTCGCCAATGCCAAGCACGGAATTCATATCGTGCGTATTAATGATAGTCGTGATGCCATACTCATGAGTGATATCCCAAAGCAACTCGTCAATCAAAATGGAAGTCTGGGGATCCAATCCCGAATTTGGCTCGTCGCAAAACAAATATCTGGGATTCAGCGCAATGGCCCGTGCAATAGCCACACGCTTCTGCATTCCGCCACTAATTTCCGACGGGAACTTGTCGTCGGCACCCTTCAAATTCACTCGATTCAAACAAAATCGGGCACGTTCCAACATTTCCGGATAAGTCATGTCGGAAAACATTTTCAACGGGAACAGCACATTCCCAAGCACTGTTTCATTGTCGAACAAAGCCGATCCCTGAAACAGCATCCCGATTTCTGTGCGCAATTTCTTTTTTTGCGACATGTCCATTTTCAAGAAATCCCGACCATCGTACAATATCTCGCCGGAATCCGGAGAAAGCAACCCAATGATACATTTCACCAATACCGTTTTTCCCGAACCGCTTCGTCCGATGATCAAGTTCGTTTTCCCTTTATGGAAAGCGGCATCAATGTTGTGCAACACTTCTTTGCCTTCAAACGATTTTGTCACGCTCTTTACCTCAATCATTGCAATAACAATTTAGTCAATAACACGTCAAGCAAAAGAATCAATATGCTGCTTGCCACCACTGAATTTGTGCTTGCCTTCCCGACGTCGAGCGCGCCGCCTTTCACATAATAACCGTAAAACGACGCTACACTCGTAACCACTACGGAAAAGAACAAAGATTTTATAATCGCATACCACACATACCATTCCACAAAAGCTGTCTGTATGCCATAAATATATTGCGACACAGATATAATATCTGTAAATTGAGCAATCAAGTATCCGCCCACCAAACCGGAGGCCATGCTAAATATCGTCAAGACAGGAATAAATGTCAAAAAGGCCAATATTTTGGGCAATACCAAGAAATTACACGAATTAATACCCATAATCTCCAATGCGTCAATCTGTTCCGTCACTCTCATCGTGCCGATTTCAGACGCAATGTTCGATCCCACTTTTCCGGCCAAAATCAAGCAAAGTATCGAAGATGAAAACTCCAAAAGCAGCACGTCGCGCGTAGCCAACCCTACCGTATAGGACGGCAACAATGGATTTTCGAAATTAATTTGCATCTGTATGGCAATCACCGCGCCAATAAACAGAGAAATCACGATAACAAGAGGAATCGAATCTATGCCCAACTTGGATATTTCCTGCACATAGCGTTTCAACGATTCCTTCAATCGGTCCGGTTTCGCAAATACGCGCTTCATAAACAACGCATATTCCCCGAAAGTTTGCAAACAAGAAGTTATAAACAACATATTTGTCTTCATTATGCCGAGATGCAGCTTATTTTGTGCAAAGATAATGCAAATCGAGAGCAGAAACGCCAAACTTGTTTGAGCGGTTATGCCGAGATGCAGCTTATTTTCTGCAAAGATAATGCAAATCGAGCGCAAACAAATAAACTTGTTGAAATATTCTGTGGCATCAGGAGGTTTGGCGCATTGGCGGAGAAATATAGGTTATGATGCGGCTCATTTCGACGATATTTCATAAAAATAAAGTCGCCCTGCAATGGGCTATGCAGAGCGACTTTTGGCGAATGGGTTGCAATTTTATTTTTCTTTTTTTATGCCATCGCGGATGAGCAAGGCGTCGATGGTCGGCTCTTGTCCGCGGAAGCGCTTATAGAGCGTCATCGGGGGTTCTGTCCCGCCACGGCTTAGCACATTGTCTTTCCACGATTTCGCAATTTCGGGATTGAAAATGCCGTTGTCTTTGAAGTATTGGAAAGCATCGGCTTCGATCACTTCCGACCATTTATAGCTGTAGTAGCCGGCTGCATATCCACCGGAGAAAATGTGGTTGAATTGCGGGGACATAGCGCATCCTTCGACAACAGGGAACAATTGCACGGATGCAATTGCGTCGTTTTCAAATGAGTATATGTCGCCGATTGGCTCTGTCGCCGTGTGGTAAGCCATGTCGAGATAACCGAAACTCAATTGGCGCAAGCAGGCATAAGCGGCACCGAATTGCGACGACTTGATCACTTTGTCGACCAATTCTTGCGGGATTGGCTCGCCGGTAATGTAATGTTTGGCGAAACTATCGAGAAATTCTCGTTGAGTCAAGAAGTTTTCGTTGAATTGCGACGGCACTTCGACGAAATCCCGATAGACGCTTGTTCCGGAGAGCGATTGGTATTTGGTTTGTGTCAGCAAGCTGTGGAGCGCGTGTCCGAACTCATGGATGAAAGTTTCCACTTCGTAGAATGTGAGCAAGGAGGGCTTTGTCTCCGTTGGGCGCGTGAAGTTCATGGTGAGCGTCACGTGCGGGCGTTCGCTGACGCCGTCGACGATTCGCTCAGAGCGGAATTCTGTCATCCATGCGCCGGAGCGTTTCGTGGCGCGAGGGAAGAAATCGGTGTAAAGTATGCCGACGAAATTGCCTTCATTGTCGGTGACATCAAACGATTTTACTTCCGGATTATATACTGAATAGTTTTGGTTTTCAGTGAAATGCAAACCGTAGAGCTTGGTGGCAAGCCCAAACACGCCGTCGATCACATGGTTTAATTCGAAATACGGGCGAAGCTCTTCTTCGTTGTAGGAATATTTTTCGTTTTTGAGTTTGTTGGAGTAATAGGAGTAGTCCCAACTTTGCAAATCTATTTTTTTGCCTTCCAACTTTTCTGCATATTCTGTAAGTTCTTTGCGTTCTTTTTCCCAAGCCGGCTTATAAGCTTCGCGCAGGCGATTGAGCAAATCGTATACATTTTGGGGCGTTTCCGCCATGGTGCGTTCGAGGCTGTAATCGGCATACGTTTTGTAGCCCAACAGATTGGCTATTTCCAAACGAAGTTGCACGATGCGGCGGAGTATCTGCGAATTGTCGAATTCGCCGCTTGTGCATTGCGAGTTGTAGGCTCGGTAGAGTTTCTCGCGCAAATCGCGGCGTGAGGAGTATTTCATGAAAGCCATGTATACCGGTTGTTGGAGCGTGATGAGGTATTCTCCATCGCGTCCTTTTTCTTTTGCGGCAAGCGCAGCGGCTTCAATGGAACTTTCCGGCAGTCCGGCAAGGTCGTCTTTTGTGAGCCAAAGCTCGTAGGCTGCAGTTTCTTTTACCGTGTTTTGCTCGAAACGGAGAGTCTGCTCCGACAGTTCAGCCGTCAGCTTGCGATATTTGTCGCGATCTGCACCTTCGAGATTGGCTCCTGAGCGGGCAAACGAGTCGTAGGTGTTTTGCAGCAGCATTTGATCTTCTGTCGAAAGAGAAAGTTCGTTGCGATGTTCGTAGACATATTTGATTCGTTCCCAAAGAGCTTCGTTGAGTGAAATGTTGGCACTGTATTCCGACAATTTTGGCGCGATGCGGAGGGATATTTCGTTCATTTCGTCGTCGCCGTCGGCAGAAAGGATGGGATAGAATGTCATGAGCGTGCGGTTGAGCAATTCTCCGCTGTTTTCGAGAGCAACGATTGTGTTCTCGAACGTTGGAGTGGAGCGTTGGCGCACGATGGCATCGATTTCTTTTTCTGCCTGTTTGATGCCGGAATCGACAGCTTCTTCATAGAAACTTTTTTCGATTCTGTCGAATGGCACTACATGGTGCGTAGTTTTAAATTCTTCAAAAAATATATTCTCAGCGTTAGTCATTAGTGGTGCTGTAAATAATAGTGAAACGATTAATGTTTTGCAATTCATTTTTTTTTGAGTTTTAAATGCAACTTTGATTGGCAAAGATAATGCAAGCCGAGAGAAGAACAATCAAACTTGTTTGAAATTGTTATTCCGAGGCGCAGCTTGTCTTATTTAAAGATGTTGGAAAGGTGAGCGCAGAAGAAAAAGAATTTATTCATTTTTCTTATGCCGAGCCGCATCTTATCTTATCGAAAGATAAAAGCCGAGAGAAGAACAATCAAACGAGTTTGGCGCTTCTGCTCTCGATTTGTGCTATCTTTGATATTAGAAACCGGACCTGAGCAAGCGTTCGTATATTTTGGCGTCTTCTTCCAAGTAGCAACAGAGGATGATATCGCCTTTGTATTTCTTATTAGTTATGTGCTCTTTGATAACCTTCAAGGCTATTTGAGCTGCTTGTTCGTGTGGATAACCATACGCGCCGGTACTGATGCATGGGAATGCAATACTGGATAAACCGTTTGCTTCTGCCAGCTTTAATGCAGTGTCGTAGCATGAAGCTAACAATTGGGCTTCGTCCCCTTTGCCGCCATGCCATATAGGGCCGACTGTATGGATGATTTTTTTGCATGGCAAGTCGTAGGCATCGGTCATTACACTTTCCCCCGTGGGACAGCCTCCAATGGACCGGCATTCTTCCAACAGTTTTTTGCCGGCAGCGCGATGGATTGCGCCGTCGACTCCGCCACCTCCCAATAGTGAATTGTTGGCAGCATTTACGATGGCGTCTACGTGTAGTCGCGTGATGTCGCCGATTGCAATTTGAATGGTTTTTCCCGTATCTTTCATGAATTTGCTCTTTTTCCAATGATAGTCATGATCGTCCATGAATGTGTCGTAATATCTGTCAAGATCGTAAATGTCTTGCTGCTCTATTTCGCTATTGCAGGTCAGAGGAGCCGGTTTTAATGAGACAGGCTGAAAGTTGTCGTCTAATCCGATGGGCTGTCGCATTTTTTCTGTCCATTTTATGGAAAGAGAATGCCCATGGACGGGTTGCCCCATTTTTTCTTGCAAATCATTGCGGGCGAATTTTTTTAATTCTATCCCATTCGGATGGTATGCCTTGACGCAAAGCAAATTTATCTTTTCTTGTTCAGATAATAGAATGAATCCATGTGGCAATTGCAAAAGTGTAATTTGGGTTACACCTGCGAGTGTCGTTATGTCGTAAACTAAAAAATAGCAGTTGCGGTGGATAACATATTTTTCAAAAGAGAAATCAAAAGTTTTTCCACGATTGGCAGATTTTACGTTTTCTATATCGACTAATCTTTTGGACGCAATTATAAAGCGATATTTATGCACAGGACGCATTAGTTGCATGGTGGCTTCAAGGTCGTGTCCGCATCGTAAAATCTTGCCTCGCTTGTAAAATTTTCGAACATCGAAGTTAATGTCAGTGTCGCGATAAAATATTTGTAAAGGATCTACCCATTCTCCGGTCCAATCACGTAGAGAGAGGAATGCGCGCTTTTGGCTGAACAGGTAGATGTGGTGCGTGTATGAGATACGAGGTTTGTATCTTTTTTCCAACTCTGTTTCGCTGATATAATTTTGCATGTGTTGCTTTGGAATGAATGGCAAGTAGCTATCGTAGTTTACCCATTTCTTGTCGTATATGCGGCGTGTGCCGTTTGGGTAAAGCAGATAAGCTGCTTGTTGGTCTTCAGCAAACCAGCAATCTTTGGTGTCGTAGTCGTTCCAATGGATGGCGTGATAAATGGGGCGGAAAAGATATTCCCCTGATTGTTTCAAGATGCCCATATCGTATTGTGGTTGTCCATTATGGAGAGTGACGGTTTTCCCATTGTCATCTAAATGTACTTTTCTGGTGATGGATACTCCATTCTCAAAATGTAGTGGATAGTCGAATCTCTCGTTAATGATTGGTTTCCCATTGTATGCGGCAGCTCCATACGAGGCATGATCCCAATTTATATCGTAAATTCCATGACGCAGCACAGGATCCATGCCATAATATTCAAAATCGTTTGCTCTGTTTAAGTTGCTATCGACGAATATCCATTTGTTTTCCCAAGTTAAAGCCGGTGCTATGCCATTGTGAAAGACACGTATACTTTGATATTTGGATTTTTGTTTGGATAAAGCAGGCGAGAAAATTCCGTCTTCTGTCAAAGTTCCTTCAACGCCGTCTTCCCGTGTAGCAGAATATCCCCATTTTCGATGAGCTTTGATTTCTTTATAGCAAAATTCGGTTTCATCTTCCCCATATTCATTAACTAATCCCCACATGCCATTTTTTTGCGCTCTTGCAGTGCCACTGTAAAAGACGCCGAGGTGTGTTAATTTTTTTGAGTGGGGTATGACAATGTTGCCTTTTACGTCCAATGTGCCATAAATCCCATCTTTCAAGACGCGGATATATCCGTCATCGTCATAGTCTAAAATCTCGTCATAAATACAAGCTACGATTTGGTTGCCATGTTCATTTATTAGTCCGGCTTTCCCTGAGTCGTCATGCACTATGACAAAATTAGATTTGTTCATTTCGTTTCAGACTAATCGGTTATTAATTGCCATTTTACAGTCACTTCGTCTGATGCAGTTAAGTCGTCGGGGGTGATATCCAATGATTCCATATTGCAGCCTATGGCTTCTTCGGCGCAGTGAATAAAACGAGCTTGGGAATAAATATGGATTTCTTGGACAGAATAGTTGATATCTTTTACCGGGCCCAATTTGCATCCACATGCTTTGGCCATGATGCTTGCTTTTTCTTTGGCATCTTTGATAGCACGCTCTAACATTTTTAATTGGAATGGTTGTGGGTCCTTAACTATGTACTCTATATTGATTTCAGCTTGTTTCAGGTATTTGCCGATTGATTTTACTACTTTGTTTAGCAGCATAGTGTCCATGTTTAAGTCGATTTTGACTTTGTGATTGAGCTCAAACCCGATGAATTTGTCAGATTTGTAATTTCCATATTTATCGTATTCCCTTTGGGTCTTTTTCTCGATGTCAAATAGAATAGTTTTCGGCAACAATGTAGGCAAAGACGCCTCTTTCATGATAACGTTAAGTTTTGCTGAATTGTCAGAGGCTTGTGCATAAGCATCGTCGTAAGTGTCGTGCAGGGACTTTAATGTGAGTATCAAGCGTGTTATGTCTGGGGTTGCATGTATGCAGCCTTTGCCTGTTACAGTTATTAATTTTTCATTCATTGCGGTTTTATTTAAAGTTCTGTTGTTGGGTAATGGAAGGGGGCATTGAGTTGTTAAGCTAAGTCGTAGTGCAGCTTGTCGATAATCATGTGGAGCAATGAGTTGTCGATTTCGGCTGCCGATAGGTATCGGCTGTCGGCTTCCATCGTTGCTGCAACTTTGTCCACGCCAATTTGCGAGGCCGCTTTCCGATAGTCGTCGACGGCTTCTTTTGTGTGTTTTAATGCGAGCAACGCATGTCCGCGATTGATGTAATCGTCGGGAGTGGGAGAGTCGGCAATGATGCGGCCGTAATACTCGGCGCTTTGCTCGTAGCGTCCGGTCAAGAACGTGCACCAAGCGAGAGGTCGTAACGTTCGTGTGCCCTTGTCGGCCATATAGTCGACTTTGTAGAAATATTGCAACGCTTCTTCCGGATTTCCTGCATCGAGCAAACAGTTGCCTATATTGTTGGCCACTGCGATGTTGTCCGGTTGCATTTTTTCGATGCGGCGATAGTATTCGAGCGCTTTTTCCGGTTCTCCATTCGCTTTTAGGCAGAGCGCGATGTGTTTCAATGTCCAAATGTCGTCGTTTTTGGACAATTCGGCTTTATCGTAGGCTTCGGCCGCTTTTGCATATTGTTTGAGCGATTCATGGCAAAAGCCAGTTTTTTGGTATATGCTCACGTCGGCATTTCCCGAAGCTGTGATTTGCTCGAATATGGACAATGCGTCGGCATAGTATTCTTGTTTGAAATAAAATTCGGCAATTAGTTTCAGATTGCGTGTGTCGGAAAGGATTTCACAAACGAATGGCACTTGCATCAGGTTGAGCGTTGTGCCGAAAGGATTGTAGAATTCTGATTTTCGACGGAAAAGGTTGAAAAAGCGATAGAGGTTTTGCACGTATTTGTTGGCCGTGTTTTCACGTGCTTTTTCCGGAGCGGGAATGTCGCCGTTGCCAAATGCTTCTGCAAATTGTGCGTTTTGCTCGTCAAATTGTTGCAGCATCATGTCGCGTTGCTGTTGAGGGACGGCAGCCACGGAAAGAGCAAAGGAATATTTGTCGCTATCGCAAAATACGTCGCTGTGGCCGATGATGGCTTTCAACGGGGATTTCGGAGGGAATATTGTGAAAAAGGAAGAATGCCGTGGGGTGAATGGCAAAAACCAATTGGAAATTTCTGCAAAAAATGGAAAATTCTTCAAACGGGCAAATGAACTGAGAAACACGTCGTTGCCCTCAATCTGCATTTGGTTGAGTTCTTGCATTTTTTCGGTAATTCCCGATTTGTCGAGCATTTCTTGCCAATCCGGATTTTTTTCCATGTCGTCGTCGAAATCCATGGCTTGCATTTTTCGCCGTATTTCCGGTTTCAGTTTCATGAGTTGCGGCACCAATTCTTCTCTCACTTTCCGGCTGATGCGTTCTGTGCCGCGACTGCGAATAAATTGCAAGAAAATAGTGACAATGTCTGTTTCCGTGCGCGGGTTTTCGGAAAGGGATGCAAATCTTAACCGCACTTGACGGGAAAGCGCAACCATATCCGGATAGCGGTGCATGACAATAAGCGCGCAACATAAGGATTTGATTTGCAGTTGCGAGTCGATTTTTTCATCGGCATATATGTCGAGAAGCAGAAGCAGCAACGTTTCGTTGTAATGTTCCAAAAGATTAAGCATGATTGCGTTCACGGCAATCTCTTGGGCTTCGGTGTCGCATGATGTTTCTGAAAAAAGTTCTTTGACGGCTTTGAAATCGTCCGATGAGATTGGAAATGCAGTCCACAGGCGGCGGAAAAGGGCAAAGTTTATATTTTCTTTGTCGTGGAGCAAAGCCTGTTCGGTCGCTTCGTCTTTGTCGGAGTCGGGCAGCTCGTCGAATACGGCAATTTTGTCGAGCGCGCGTTTGCGTCGAGCGAGGATGGCTTCTGTGTTTTCAGGATGCATTCGCTCTGTGCGCAATGTGGCATAGTAAAGCTTTGTGGAGGTTCGGGCGATCAGTTCATTTGTTGCTGTTTCACACAATTTGATTGTTTCAGCAATGATGTTTTCATAAATGTCGTCGCGTTTGGGATCGTCGATTCCTTCTGCCACATAATGAATCATGTAGCGATAGGACTGTTCCAGTTCCGATAGTTTCTCGGAGATATGCCAATCGGACGTTTCTTCGACAAGAGTTTTCAAGGAAGAGAATGCTTCGGCAAGCCGTTTCTCTCGGAGCAGGTTGAGGATGTTATTTTTTGTTGTTTCGATTTGTTCTGATTTCATGATGAATATATTCCGGTGGCGCTTGATGTGCGAAAGTTACTATCTTTTTGCGAATATGCAATGCAAATATCTTGCCAATATTTTGCAAATGTGGCGAAGTGTGGGAGTTTAAGCAATTCGGTTTGCGTTTAAAATGAAAAAGAGGGTACGTTTTTTTCAACGTATCCTCTTTTTTATACAGATTCGACTGATTTTCTTACTTGATCAAAGAAAGTACGAGTTCGCCTTCTGCGTCAGTCATGTTCAATTTGCCTTCACGACCAAGCCAACCGATGGCTGCGTAAAGTTCTTTTTCTTTCAATTTGGTTTCTTTTTTTACCTCTTTGAAGGTTAATGACTCAGAAGCGTTCAATGCGTTCCACACCAAACCTGCCCACGAGCCAATTGTTTCAACGTTCATAATAGAAAATTAGTTTAAAATTTTACGCGGCAAAGGTAGTGATAAATTTTAAACCAAGTATATATTTTGTTGAAAAATTATGTTTTACAACAGAAAATATTTATAAGAATTATTGATTGCCTTGTTCAAGCAAGAATCGTTCGGCGTCGATTGCCGCTTTGCATCCCATTCCGGCGGACGTGACAGCTTGGCGATAGCGAGGGTCGGCCACATCTCCGGCTGCGAATACGCCGGGAACGTTGGTCTCCGTGGTGGTGCCATTAGTTCGGATATATCCTTGTTCGTCGAGTTCGATTACGCCTTTTACTAATTCGGTGTTGGGCTTGTGTCCGATGCCGAGGAAAAATCCGTCGATTGCGATTTGGAATTCTTCTTCTTGCGGCGTGCCTTTGTATTTGACAAGCCGTGCGCCTTCCACTTTTCCGTTTCCGAACAATCCGACGGTGTTGGTGTTGAAAAGTATTTCAATTTTTGGATTGTCGAACACTTTTTTTTGCATGAATTTTGAAGCACGGAGATAGTCTTTGCGCACGATCATGTAGACTTTTTGCGCAAGATTGCTAAGATAGGATGCTTCTTCGCAAGCGGTGTCGCCTCCGCCAACGACGGCAACCGTTTTTTTCCTGTAAAAGAACCCGTCGCAAGTGGCGCATGCCGATACGCCTGCTCCGGCGTAGCGCTTTTCGTCGTCGATGCCTAAATATTTTGCAGATGCTCCGGTCGCGATGATCACCGTTTCCGCTGCGATTTGCTGGCCGTTTTCGGCGATGGCTGTGAATGGGCGTTTTGTCAAGTCGATGCGCTCTATGATTCCGTCGCGGATGTCTGTTCCGAAACGTTCGGCTTGGCGGCGCAGGTCGTCCATCATTTCTATACCGTTGATGCCATCCGGATAGCCCGGGAAGTTGTCGATCTCTGTGGTCGTGGTCAATTGCCCGCCGGGTTGCATTCCTTCAAACAGTACAGGAGCAAGATTGGCGCGAGAAGCGTAGATGGCCGCAGTGTATCCGGCAGGTCCGGAACCTATGATCAGACATTTTGTATTTAATTGTTCCATATTTTTATGTATTTATCGTAAGTCGATTACGGGTGTCCCGTCGGGCACTAATTTTTTGTCGAAAGAGAATAGCGATGATGGAAATTTTCCACCGGTTCGATAGCCGGAGAGCGAAATTGTCGTAGTCGACTTGTCGCTCATTGTAAATATGATCTTGGTTGGCAGATTCGTAGATTTGTCGATGTGCAGGCTGACGCTGCGGATATCGGAATTTTTGGGATTTTTGGGTGTCAGTTTGAGAATGGTTTCTGACGTTGTGGATTTAGCCAACGTGGCATTGTATGACGCTTGGAAATTGCTGATGATGGAAAATGGATTGACGGCTTGCAATTCGTCGGCTGTCGGTTGCATGATGCTGACTTCGTCGCTCATTGTGCTGTAGCTCCATTGGGTTTTTCCGTCGAACCAACAAATCATGTCGGAGGAATGAATGCGAAATTTGTTTTGTTGCATTATTATAGTGCCTCGGTATGAGCCGGCGTCGGAGGCAATGGCATAGTCGACAGAAATGCCGCCGCTATTTTTGTAAGCGGCAACTGTTTGTTTAAATGCCGCATCGCCTGTCCCTGCCCAAGTCGAGAGTGCTGAAAAAGCGATTGAGAAAAATAGAGCAATAAGGTTTCTCATATTTCGATGTGGTTAGTGGTTTTCAAGCATGGAAGTTAGTTGGATGGAGTCGATGAGCACTTGCCTTGGCTTCCCGCCTTGGCTCGGCCCGACGATTCCGGCCGCTTCCAATTGGTCCATGATTTTTCCGGCTCGGTTGTATCCGATGGAATAACGGCGTTGCAGGGAAGATGTGGATGCGCTTTGCCCGTTGGACACGATGAAAGCTGCCGCGTCTTCAAAAAGCGCGTCGCGTTCGGCAATGCTTCCGAGAGATGCCGTAGTTGTCCCTTCTTCCATGTCCGGCGTGTATTCCGGAAGTTCGTAAGCATGGTCAAATCCGGGCTGCTGTTCGATGAAATCAGTTATGTCTTCGACTTCGGGAGTATCAACGAATGCGCATTGCACGCGTGTAATTTCATTGTTGTAGCTGATGAGCATGTCGCCTCGCCCGATGAGTTGCTGCGCTCCGGGCCTGTCGAGGATAATCCGGCTGTCGGTTACTCCCGATACGCGGAATGCGATGCGAGCCGGACAGTTGGCCTTGATGACACCGGTGATGACTTTGACATCAGGACGTTGTGTGGCCAATATCATGTGGATTCCGACTGCGCGTGCTTTTTGCGTGATGCGGGCAATCGGGGTTTCCACTTCCTTGCCGATGTTCATGATGAGATCGGCAAATTCGTCAATGATGACGACAATATAAGGCATGAATTTATGCCCTTTCTCCGGATTGAGCCGGCGGGCTATGAATTTGTCGTTGTATTCCTTGATGTTGCGCACATTGGCATCGCGTAGCAGCACGAGGCGGTTTTCCATTTCTGCCACTAACGATTTGAGCGTAGCAACGGTTTTGTGCATGTTGGTGATAATCGGTTCGTCTTCATCGGCAGTTTTCGCAATGTAATGGTATTCGAGTTTTGAATACATGCCGAATTCTACCATTTTAGGGTCGACCATTACGAATTTCAATTCTGACGGATGTTTTTTGTACAGAAGCGATGTGATAATGGCGTTAAGCCCCACCGATTTTCCTTGTCCCGTGGCTCCGGCCACGAGAAGATGTGGCATTTTGGCAAGGTCGGCAATGAAAATGTCATTGGAGATGGTGCTTCCGAGGGCGATTGGCAAATCGTATTTGCATTCTTGGAATTTTTTAGATTCGATCACAGCCCTCATGGGCACAATTCGCTTTTCTTTGTTGGGCACTTCGATGCCGATAGTGCCTTTCCCCGGAATGGGCGCAATGATGCGGATGCCGAGAGCTGCCAAGCTGAGGGCGATATCGTCTTCGAGGTTTTTAATTTTGGATATCCTGACTCCTTCGGCTGGGATAATCTCGTAGAGCGTGACAGTCGGGCCGACGCAAACTTCAATGCTTCGGATATCGATGCTGTAATCGCTAAGCGTTTTTGTGATACGTTCTTTGTTTTCTTCTTGTTCGCGAATGTCGACAGTGATTTTCTTTTGTTCCGGAATGTCGCGGAGCAATGAGGTTGGCGGAAATTTGTATCTCGACAATTCGGCAGTCGGATCGAATGGCTTTTCGCTTATATTTTCTGCTTTTTCGATTTTTCCTGTTTTGATGGTGATGGGAATGTCGTTTGTTTTTTCATTGGCGGGCCGGACAGTTGTGGCGACAGGCTCAACAATAACCGTTTCCGCAGGCTTGTCGACAATGGCAGTGGCGTGGTTGTTCGGAATTTTTTCCGGTGTCGGTTGTGCCGGTTCGGTTCGTTCCGGCATTGTGTTCTGTCTGCCGGATTCGTCGAATGTGTTTCGCCGGAGTCTTTCTTCTGCGTGGCGACGTTCCAAGTTGTTCAGTTTCCTGTTTGCTAAAAATTGCATATATCGGCGGTATATGCGTTGGAGCGTATTGATTGTCAGTGCAATCAAAATAATGATCAGGATGATGTTGGCGGCGATGCAGCCAAATAGACCGGATACATTGAAAATGAACGCATTGAGATATTTTCCATGAGCTCCCCCCGTAGCGAAGAAAGAGTCGTTGCCAAACAGCATGTCGGTGAATCCGAGGATGCTTGAAATCGTCACGGTGGCAACAAGCGAAATGAGTATGGTCGACGACGCGCGATATTTGTATTTCCAGATTAGTTTGAGTCCGAGCGCGCCAAGCATGTATATCAAGCAAAATGCACCCCATCCGAATCCTTTGTTGAATAGCAATTCGCTCAACGATGCGCCAAGCGGTCCGCCTTGATTTTGTATGTTTTGCGATTTTGCATTGGCAAGAATGCTATTTGCGTCGACTGCGCTTTGGTCGGCGGCTCCGGTGGAAAAATATGAAACGCCGGAGATTAAAAGATATATGGCAAATAGGATGAAAATGGCACCCGTGACACGGCGAAACCGTTTGTCTTTGAGAAAAGGCAAATGCGGTTTTTTTTCAGTGTTCGGCGATCTGCGACGTGGAGCTTGTTGTTTGGGGGATTCTGACGAATCCTTGTCGTTGCTGTCGTCTTTGTAGATAGGTGCGTTGTATTCTTCGAAATTTAATGCCACAATTTTTGTTTTTTGCAAAGTTAAAGAAAATCTGTCAGTACGTTTCGAGCGTAGCGGTTATTTTTTCCAGAATGCTTTTGTGAGCATGACGATGACTGTGAAAAATTCAAGACGCCCAATCAGCATGAGAGCCGACATGATCCATTTTCCGGCATCGCATATATCGGCATAGCTGGCTCCGGTGAATCCGTATCCAAGCCCATTGTTGCTTAGGCAGGAAAGCGTTGCGAATATGCTGTCGAAGATACCGATTCCGGTGAGCGACAGACAGAATGTGCCGATTAGGAATGATATGAAATACAACAATATCAAAGCTCCGGTTTTTGAGGCGAGTTCGGAGGTTTGGATTTTCCCGTTGATGCGGACTGGAACGATGGCGTTGGGGTAAAGAATTTTGTAAAGTTCTTTTTTCAGGTTTTTCCCGATTTGCGCGATGCGGTCCACTTTGATTCCGCCCGTGGTCGAGCCGGCGCAAGCTCCGATGGCTATCAGGATGACCATAATGATGATTGAGGGGTATTGCCAATCGCTAAAATTGACGGCATTGAAACCGGTGGATGTAATGGCTGAAACAAGTTGCGCGGGGATGCCGACAAGCACTTCGTTGAAATCGCTGTCGCCTCTGAAATATTCGATGGCGCCGACCCCGACGATGGCTATCAGGATTATCGACACATACCATCGAGTGGTGTCGTTTTTCCACAAGTCGCGCACATTCCCGTATAAGCATTTATAGAGCAGTCCGAAACTAATTCCTGAAACAAACATGAATATCGTGATGACGATGGTGACATAATCGGAATTGAACGCCGCAATGCTGCTGTCGCGTGTGGAAAAACCTCCGGTCGCTATTGTCGAAAACGAATGGCAAATGGCATCGAAGAGATTCATTGGGCCTGCCCATAAGAGAAGTGTCAGGATGACGTTAAGCAATATGTACACTCCCCATAAACTTTTGGCTGTGTGGCTGATTCGGGGACGTATCTTGTCGTGCGTGATGCCGGTCACTTCCGCGTTGAACAATTGGATTCCGCTTTTTTTGTTGAGCATCGGGATGACGGCAAGGGTGAAGAGGATGATTCCCATACCGCCAATGAAGTGGGTGATGGCTCTCCACAGCAAGATTCCTTTTGGCAATGATTCCACGGAAGAGAAAGTGGAACTTCCCGTCGTGGTGAGCCCCGACATGGTTTCAAAATAGGCATCGGCGGCGTTTAGCCCGTCAGGAATAAACATGAATGGAAGCATGCCGAAAAAAGAAAATACCACCCATGTGAGGGAAGTCAGCAGAAATCCTTCCCGTTTCCCCATATCGTTGTTTTTGGTAGGGAGCAAAGCCGCCGGCAGCCCGCATCCTGCGGTAATGGCAATCGAGATGAGGAAACTTTCGATGCTTTTTGTTTCGTTGTAGCAGATGCTGACGGCAAGGGCCGGCAGCATGAAGGCAGCTTCGAAAAGCAGCAAAATTCCCAATAGCCGCAAGATGGCGCGGAGATTTATTGTGTTGGTTCGTTGAAAGAGCATTATGCGTATGAAAGTCAGTTGAACATTTTTTCAATTTTTCTAATGGCGCCGGAAAGACAGAACACGAGCACATGGTCGCCCGGTTGGATTAACGTGTCGCCTTTGACAAGCATTCCTTTGCCGTTGCGGATGAGACCTCCGATGGTCATGTCGGACGAAAGGTGAAGGTCCTTGACTTGCGCTTTGGTAATTTTGGATTTTTCTTTTGCGACGATTTCTGCCACTTCTGCATCCGTGAGCGCGAGACATTTGGAATTGGAAGAGTCGAAATCGAGCAGAATCTGGAATATTTTGCTTGAAGCGAGCAGCTTTTTGTTGATGACGGTGCCGATGTTGAGATTTTCCGCTTGTGCGATGAATTGGATGTTTTCGACTTCGGCAATTGTTTTCTTCACGCCAAATTCTTTGGCGGTGAGGCAAGCAAGGATATTCGTTTCAGAACTGTCGGTCAAAGCAATGAATGCGTCGTAGTCTTCGATTCCTTCGTCTTGCAGCAATTCAATGTCGCGCGCATCGCCGTTGATGATGGTGCAATCGGACGGAATGAGTTCTGCCAGCTTATAACATTTGTCGCGGTCGTTTTCGATAATTTTAATCTTATACGAACTGTCGAGCATGTTGGCAAGCTGGATGCCGATGCGGCTTCCGCCCATGATGAGGATTCTCTTGATGTTTTGCGACTTTTTGCCGCAGGCTTCCATCACTTGCGATATTTTGTCGCGTTGGAATATGAAATAGGCGACATCGCCTTCTTCGAGGTGGTCTTCGCCGCGCGGGATGATTGTCTCGTGCCGCCGACGGATGGCGCAAACGTGGAATGGATGCCCGCTGATGGCCAAATCTTTTAGTTTGAGGCCAACCAATCGCGACGAGGAGCGCAATTTGATGCCGCTTAATATCAACTCGCCATCGTAAAGTTCAAACCAATTTCTTACCCATGAATGCCGCAAGGCGGTTTCAATTTCGTTGGAGGCGAAACTTTCGGGATAGATCAATTCGTCTACGCCCATTTCAAGGAAATAAGATTGGTATTCGGGTTTGAGAAACTCATAGTTGTCGATTCGGGCCACTGTTTTGCGTGCGCCCAATTTTTTTGCAAACGAGCAGGCCACGATGTTGCGTGTCTCGTATGGCGTGACGGCAATGAAAAGATCGCATTTGCCGACAGAAGCCTCTTTCAGCACTTTGAACGCGGTGGCGTTGCCGGTGATGGTCATGAGGTTGTAGTTGGCATCGACAGAAAGCAATTTCGACTCGTCGGAATCGATGAGAATGATGTCGAGGCCTTCGTTGGACAATAATTTTGCGAGATGCGTGCCGACTTCTCCGGCTCCGGCTATGATTATTTTCATGATTGCAAATCTTTATTTGAAAATTCGATGATAGACGTAACAATGCTGTTTTTATCCATGCCGCAAAGCGCGTAAAGCTGTGCGACGGTGCCTTGTTTGATGAAATGGTCGGGAACGCCGATTTTCCGCACGGCAACGTGTGGCGCGTTTGTGGCAAACCATTCTGCAACGGCAGTTCCTAATCCGCCGGTTGTCGTCCCGTCTTCGATGGTGACGACTTTCGAGAAATGGTCGGCCACTTCTTGCAGGATTCCGATATCCAGCGGTTTGAGGAACACCATGTCGTAATGGGCGGCATTGACACCTTTTTCTTCAACTTCTTTCACGGCTTCGGCGGCGATATTGCCAATCGGACCGATAGTCAGGACTGCGATGTCGTTTCCGTCCTTTAATTTTTTTCCTTTTCCTATCGGGAGTTCTTGCATTTCGTTGTGCCAATCGGCATGTTCGCTTTTTCCTCTTGGGTAGCGTATGGCAAATGGGCCTGAATTGCGCTTTTGCGCGGTGAACATGAGATTTCTCAAATCATGTTCGTCGATAGGCGATGCAATCGTCATGTTGGGGATATCCCTCAGGTATGCGAGATCGAAAACTCCATGATGCGTCACCCCGTCTTCTCCGACCAATCCGGCTCGGTCTATGCAGAATACGACAGGAAGATTCTGAATTGCGACATCGTGGATTATTTCGTCGAACCCGCGTTGAAGGAATGAAGAATAAATGCAACAAAACGGGCGTGCCCCGTCTTTGGCCAAGCCTCCGGAGAACGTCACCGCATGTCCTTCCGAAATGCCGACGTCGAATGTGCGCTGTGGATATTTTTGCTGCATGAACGTCATGGAACAGCCGGTAGACATTGCTGCTGTTATCCCGACGATGAGGGGATTTTTATCGGCAAGTTCGACCAATGTTTTCCCGAATATGTCTTGATATTTCAATCTTCCGTCGTCTTTGGAACGAATCAATTCTCCGGTCGTTTTGTCGAATTTTCCCGGTGCATGCCACAAGCATGGATTTTTTTCGGCCGGCTCAAATCCTTTGCCTTTGACGGTGCGGAGGTGTAAAATGCGAGGACCGTCCATGTCTTTGATGTCGGAAAGCACTCGGACGAGCCGGACAACATCGTGACCGTCGTAGGGGCCAAAATATCTGATGTTAAGTCCTTCAAAAATATTTTGCTGCCTTGAAATAAGGGATTTAAGGCTATTGTTGAAACGCAGTATCGCTCCACGATGGCTTTCCGTGATGAGATGGAAGCGCCGAAGAAACTTATATGCATTGTAGCGCAATGTGTTGTAGCTCTTTGAAGTCGTGATGTTGACGAGGTACTTATTGAGCGAGCCTACGTTTTTGGCGATCGACATATCGTTGTCGTTCAGGATGATCAGAATATTGCTTTTTGTCGCTGCGGCATTGTTAAGTCCTTCGAATGCCAATCCGCCGGCAATGGAAGCGTCGCCGATTACCGCAATGACATTCCTTCGTGTTTCTTTTTTGATTCGAGAAGCGATTGCCATCCCCAAAGCGGCAGAAATAGAGTTGGAAGCGTGGCCGGCAATGAAACTGTCGTATTCGCTTTCTTCCGGGTTCGGGAAGCCGCTGATGCCGTTCAATGTGCGATTTGTAGAGAATTGCTCTCTGCGGCCTGTCAGTATTTTATGGCTGTAAGCTTGATGCCCGACGTCCCATACGATACGATCGTAAGGCGTGTCGAATACATAATGGAGCGCAACGGTGAATTCAATCGCGCCTAAGCTCGATGCGAAATGTCCCGGATTTTTCGATAAGGCATCGATGATAAAAGAGCGCAATTCGGTACATACTTCCGGAAGCCTTTGTACCGGCAACTTTCGGAGGTCGGCAGGATTGTTGATTTGAGAGAGCAGGGGATATGTAGCCGAGTTATTTTCCACGTTTGTACTTTTTATAGATGGGAACGAATACGACGATTCCGGATGCTATGATTGAGAATACTACCATGAAATCCAATTTTCTGGTAGATAGAAGGATGATACATAAAAACACCCATAGCAGAATGATGCAAGCAAGTCGGAATATGGTGTACTTTTTCATATTGTCAAGTGTATCGTTTCGATACCGCAAATATAGTGAAAGCCGAGCGCAGAAGAAAAAGAATTCATTCATTTTTCTTATGCCGAGGCGCCTCCTATATTATCCAAATATGAGTGAAAGCCGAGCGCAGAAGAAAAAGAATTCATTCATTTTTCTTGTGCCGAGGCGCCTCCCGTATTGTCCAAATTGTTCAAACAGCTATGTGGATGTGCGTTTGCTTGAGGGCTTTTGTGGTTTCCTGAATTAGGTTGACCGTCTGCTTGTGATATTCCTGATGCGAGTTGACTCTGATTAATAATAAAACCTGTTAAAAGTTGCCTCGGGGAAGTTATC
>ENA-OOXJ01000308-OOXJ01000308.1-human-gut-metagenome-genome-assembly--contig:-NODE-308-length-43904-cov-9.485872_pt1 | contig 43904 bp, 34 predicted proteins | sample MGYA00241587_ERZ501343 | MGnify/ENA primary metagenome ERZ501343 (study PRJEB25962, sample SAMEA2042918) | human gut metagenome | biome: human gut; feature: human-associated habitat; material: faeces... | reverse complement strand
TTGTTGCTCAGGAACTTAAAAAGTTATATTTGTAATAGTGTTGCGGAATTAAGGTTTACCTGAAGCCAGACTGGTTTTTCTTAGAGAAGTTCGATGTTGTCGCGGCAACTGACGTCCTTTGTCGCATTGCGGGTATCGAATATTGCACGTGAATGCTGCTGTACGAAACTGTAGTCCACGCATGAGTGTGCGGTCGTAATCATTACCAGATCAGCACTCTTAAGCAGATTCTCCGTCAGTTCCGGCTCTCCGGAGTAGGCAATGCCGTCCCTGTCGGAGTATTCTTTTATATACGGGTCGTAGAACAGTACCCGCGCCCCCTTTTTACGTAGTACCCGTATCACTCTGATGGCAGGGCTTTCGCGGCAGTCGTCGATGTCGGCCTTGTAGGCAATGCCGAGTACCAGCACCAGAGAGCCTTTCAGGGATCTGGAATACTCGTTAAGTATATTGGCTGCCCTTTGCACGCAGTATTCCGGCATTCTGTCATTGATCATCATGGAGGTCTCGATCATGGATGTGTGGAAAGCGTATTCGCGTACCTTCCAGCTGAGGTAGTATGGGTCAAGGGGTATGCAGTGCCCTCCCAATCCGGGGCCGGGATAGAATGCCTGGAAGCCATAGGGCTTTGTACGGGCTGCGTCAATCACTTCCCAGATATTGATTTTCATGCGGTCGCACAGCATTGCCATCTCATTTATCAGACCGATGTTGATATTGCGGTAGGTGTTCTCGAGAATTTTTTCCATCTCGGCAATCTCGGGAGAGGAGACTGAATGTACGCCTCCGTCGAGAAAAGTGCAGTACATGGTGCGGATGACCTCGCTGGCATCTTCTCCTATGGCACCCACTACTTTAGGAGTGTTTCCGGTCTTGTAGTGGGGATTGCCGGGATCTACCCTTTCAGGAGAGAAAGCCAGATAGAAATCCTTTCCGCAGGTCAGCCCTGAGCCTTTTTCGAGGATAGGCCTTACTATGTCAGAGGTAGTGCCTGGGAATGTGGTGGATTCCAGCACCACCATCGTGTCTTTCTTGAGATATCTGGCAATCTGTATGGAAGAATGCTCGATATAGGAGAGGTCCGGCTGCTGGTGGGTGTCCAGGGGGGTCGGAACGCAGATGGCGATGAAATCCATGCCGGAGATCCTGCTGAAATCCGATGTCGCCTCGAGGAGACCTTCACCGGTGAGTTTCCGTAGGGTTGCATGGTCTACGTCTGCAATGTAGTTTTCTCCGTCATTGACTTTTCTGACCTTGTCTTCGAGCAGGTCGAAACCTGTGGTGTGGTATCCGGCTTCTGCGATTTCAACGGCCAGCGGCAGCCCTACGTAGCCGAGTCCGACGACTGCGGCTTCTATTTTCCTCTCCTGGATTTTATTAAGCAGTTGTTCTTTCATCTTGGTGACTGTGAATATCCCGGCAAAGATATGCCTTTTTACGACATCATGTTATTCAAGGACGAATTCCTTGGCATTTTTCACCCCTGGATATCCGAAATAGTTCTCGATATCCCCGCAGACATACAGTTTCTTCCCTATCAGTCCCGGATTGTCCACGAGATTCAGCGCATCCCGCAGTTTCTGGGAGGGCAGTTCGACCGCTGCGCATTCTTCTCTGGAGGATGCCTCCGGACTTGAGGCGATGGCCAGATGGGTGGTTTTTGAAAACGGTCCCTCGAATTTCACATTCGCCGTGGTCATATCGCCTCCGACAATGTAGCCTGCCACCCATACATCTTCCGCACCCATGTTCAGTATCAGGTCCGCGACTGTCATGGCTTTATCGGCCGAAGATCCGTTGTTGCCGCTTCCGAGTACGAAATCCTCGTAGATCCAGTTCCTGGATGTGTCCACCTCCACAGAGAAGGTGTTTTCTCCATAGGAGTCGGCGACTGACAGCCTGACAGTCATCATGTCGGCTGCTTCCAGCTGTCTCGACAGCAGCGGAGTCTCTTCGCCGTTCTGCTCTGCTGTTACCCTCAGTATTCCGGGCATGAAATTAGCTGTCCTGGTCTCCTCCAGCGGGTAGGGCAGGGAATGCCCGTCAGAGCTGATGGTGATGCCGGCACCCTCGAATCTGCTTCGGAAGGAATCGCTGAACAGAAGGCGGATACCGCAGTTGATCTGACGGCAGCCGAAGGCCACTGACAGAGTCTGACCGTCTTCGAGCACGACGGTTCTGTCATCTCCGAACAGGGGTTTGGAAAATGCCGGAGTATCGAACACCTCTGAACGCAGTGACAGGTCGTAGGCGCCTGAACTTACCTGCATCGGCTCCGGACGTCCGCCGTACGGCCCGTTGTAGACAGGTTCTCCGTCCGAGTCTGTGACGGACAGAATGAAACTTCCGGTGTCAGGCAACGTTATGCCTTCGGCCTTCGATAATGTCCCGGCACTGATGCGGCCTGTATAGAAGTCACTGTAATCGGAAGAGAGCCTGAAAGAAATAAATGCGCTTCCCTTCATTCCGTCCCTGCAGGAATACAGCGCCATGGCTGCTCCAAAGAGGAGGACGGTCCCCTTTAACAATCTCTGTTTCATATTATTTCTTTTAAGGTTTGTAACAGGTGCAAATATAGCCGTTAAAAAAATGCACTGAGGCCGTGAAAAAAAACGCGTGAGAATATATTTGTTTTTTAAAAAAATATAAATTTGTGGAAACTAACATAACAACACTAACCTATTAGAAAATATGTATCGTATAACATCTCATCCCATTCTTCCGGTTCCTGCGGAAGATCCTGTATCATTCAATTTTGAAGGGAAAACCATAATAGGACAGAAAGGACAGACTATTGCAGCTGCTCTGCATCAGGCCGGTTATCCGGTCCACAGTCTCAGCATCGACCATCGCAAGAGGACTATGGAATGCGGTATCGGCAAGTGCGGTGCATGCGAAATGCTTGTAGACGGCAAGATACGCCGTATCTGTGTAACCAAGGTGGACGGAGTCATGAATGTGGAGCGCCTCAGCGCCGACAGCGGCTTCAAGGGAATCCTTGTAACCGAAAAGGACGGCAAGGTGGAGGAAAAGGAAGTGTACAAGACCACTGTGGCCATCATAGGAGCAGGGCCGGCCGGACTTGCCGTGAGGGAGGAGCTGCTGAAGGAGGGCGTGGACTGCCTGGTGATAGACAGCAACAGTGAGATCGGAGGCCAGTTCCTGATGCAGACCCACCAGTTCTTTTTCTTCGAGAAGGAGAAGCGCTTCGGCGGTATGAGAGGATTCGACATCGCCAGGACTCTCGCCGGAGACTCCCACGAGGGCATCATGCTGGATTCCGTGGTCTGGGACATACTCGAGGGCAAGAGACTTGCGGTAAAGAATATAGTGAAGGACAAGGTGTTCTACGTGGATGCCGATGAGCTGGTCATTGCCACCGGAGCCGTGCCTTTCATGCCGGCCTTCAAGAATGATGATGTCCCCGGAGTCTATACGGCTGCAGTGGTGCAGAGGATGATGAATACCCAGTTCACGCTTCTGGGCAAGAATATACTGACAGTAGGTGCCGGCAATATAGGATACCTGACATCATATCAGGCCATGCAGGCCGGAGCCAATGTGAAGATGATCATCGAGGGTATGCCCCGTGAGGGCGGTTTCCCTGTGCAGGCCAACAGGGTGCGCCGTCTCGGAATCCCCATCCTGACATCCCACGTGCTGGTGGAGGCCGTACCGAATGCCGACTATACCGGCATTACCGGGGCCATTATCGCCGAGTGCGAGAATTTCAAGCCCATACCCGGGACGGAGAGACTGATCGACGGTATCGACTGCATCAATATATGCACCGGCCTGATGCCTGACAACCAGTTGTTCGTCAAGGGTAATGCCATATATGGCCGCAGCTGCCACGGGGTAGGTGACTCGGTACGTATAGGAGAGGGCACCTCGGCTGTCCTGCGCGGACGGCAGTGCGCCTATGAGATCCTCCAGAATCTCGGACGCCGTTTCAATTACGACAATTACCTGCAGGTGTCCAAGGAATACATTGATTCCCAGCAGCATCCCGTGAGAATCCTCCAGGAACCCGCGATGCCTTCGGCCGAGAGAGCCGCAGCCGCTCCCTTTGTGATTATGGACTGCCTCTACGGATTTGCCTGCAATCCCTGCTCATTCTCCTGCAAGCAGGGAGCCATCACCAAGAGCTCTACTTCTACTACCCCGAAGATAGATTATGACAAGTGTATCGGCTGTATGCAGTGCGTGTACCAGTGCCCTGGCCTGGCCATTTTCGGTTACGATACCCGTGCCGGCAAGCTCTTTCTGCCCATTGAGTACGATGCAAAGGAAGGCTCTGAGGTATTTCTGGTGGATGACAACGGCCGCAAGGTCGGCGAGGGCGTCATAGAGAAGATACTGGTCAAGCCCAACAAGACCAATGTCGCCCGTGTCAAAGTGGACAGGATATATGACGGCGGCGTGCTGACCGATGCCCGCGGATTCATCGTAAAGGAAAGATATCCCGCTCCGGTCGAAATGAAACCGGCTCCGGCAGCTGACGGCAAGACCTATATATGCCACTGTGAGGATATTACCATCGAGCGTATGCTGGAACTCATAGGAGACCGCAAGTCTATTTCGGCCGATGAACTGAAACATATCTCACGTATGGGAATGGGTCCCTGCAGGGGCAAGCGTTGTCTTTCGAGGGCCAAATCCGCCCTGCGCTCTTACGGAATAGAGGTGACAGGAGATTTCACTCCCCGTGCACCTATGGCAAACCTTGTGGAGTTCGGAAATGTAATCAATTTGTCCGGGACCGAAAAAATAATCCTGCCGGCAGGCTCTGTTACAGACGGAGGCAAGGTAGGAGCACTGGTTGCGGGAGGCGGTATGGCCGGATCCGCAGTATTCCGCTATCTGGCGGAGGCCGGTTTTGCTCCGGTACTGGTCAACAGGGACCGCGGCAGTTCGTGGAGGAATATCGCCGGAGGGCGTCCGGCATTCTCTCTTCCGGCCTTAGCTGACATAGCAAACCATAACCTTGAGATATTCCGGGATCTGCAGAAGCATTCCAATATAGACTTCCTTCAGATCCGCTATGTCAATTTTGCCCATGATGAAGCTACTTACAAGTCGCTCGATGCCGCCCGCGCATGGTCAAAGGCATATATGGTGGATCCCAAGGACTTCCGCAAAGAGATATCGCCTTATATGAATCCCGGTCTGAATCTGTACGTTGCCGCCCAGGTGACGGAGGACTGCTGGCAGGCTACTCCCGGAAAGACTGTCAATGCAGTCCGTCTGATCGGACGCAGCCACGGCGGCCGCATACTCGAGGACACCGAGCTGGTGGATGTACGCAAAGTGGGCGGAGAGTACGAAGTACTGGTGCGTGACAGTGCCCGTCACTACACTAAGTTCCGCACGGAGGTGTTTGTGAATGCTCTCGGATACGGTGCCGAGAAGTTCGCGCACATGCTCGGTATAGAGACAGGTCTGTATCCTGTAAAGCATCAGGCTTTCATTACCAAGCGTCTTCCTTTGCTTGGCAAGGACGGGGCACCTCTGGACATGCTCATCGACCGCCGTCACTACAAGGGCTTCTCCGCAGTCTACGGCCAGCAGCTCGCCGATACCGGCCAGATCATCGGATGTGCATCCCCTGCCACTGATCCGGCAGAGGCTGGCAAGGATTTGAAAGTCAATACACAGTCCTTCCTCGAAATATCATCCGAGGTGTTCTCCGAGTGGATACCTGCCCTCAAGAATGTCGGCATACAGGCAACATGGGCCGGATACTATGTGGAGCCCAGGTACATTGTAGACCCTGCACTCGGCCTTTTTGTCGGAATGCGCGGACACGGCTTCATGCTCTCGCAGTATATCGGCAAGCTTTATGTGGACGCACTCCTCGGCCGTCAGGTTCCTGAGTATTTCAGGGATCTGGCTCTCGGAGGCAGCGGTCTCAGCGAGCAGGCTTTCAAGTAACCTGCAGGAATAACGGTCTTTACAGGGCGTGACGGACAGTGTCGCGCCCTGTTTGCTTACATGGGAAAATACGGAACAATGGAAATTCCAGGAAAAATTGTAGAAATGGAGGATGCCCGCCGGATTCTCAGACCGAGGCGGGAGGATGCCCACAAGGGGGATTTCGGGCATGCGCTGCTTGTATGCGGTTCGTATGGTATGGCAGGAGCCGCAGTTCTGGCAACTATGGGAGCCCTGCGTTCCGGCTGCGGCCTGGTGACGGTACATCTTCCGGAGTCCGAGCGGATGGCAATCCACATAACCTCCCCCTCGGCGATGGTGGACAGCGATCCCGGGGCGTACTTTTCGGCATTGCCCTCGAATCTGGACAAATACACGGCAGTGGGATGCGGCTGTGGACTCGGGCGGCATCCTGAGACAAAGGCGGCTTTGCAGGCACTGCTCGGAGCGTGGCATCGGCCGATGGTTCTGGATGCGGATGCCCTGAATATCATTGCCGTCAGACCGGAACTCTTTGAGTCCGTACCGGATGGATCCATACTCACTCCTCATCTCGGGGAGCTCCGCCGCCTGACTGGAGAATGGACGTCTTCAGCGGATATGATGGAGAAGGCTTTCCGCCTGGCCTGCAGGACCCGCAGCTGCCTGGTGGTCAAGGGACCTCATTCGGCCGTCATCGGTCCGGACGGGAGGGTGTCCTGCAATTCCACCGGCAATCCGGGTATGGCGACCGGTGGCAGCGGGGATGTCCTTACGGGCCTTCTTACGGGCCTTCTCGCCTCCGGCTATCCGGCATTCGATGCGGCCCGTCTGGGAGTGTGGCTGCACGGCAGGGCAGGGGATATCGCGGCCTTGCACTACGGACAGAACGGTATGAACAGCCGGGACATAGCCGGTTGTCTCGGAGAGGCGTTCCTGTCTCTGGAAAAATCCTTATAAAAAGGCTGCCAGGAGGAAGGATGCGGCAAGCAGCAGGGAGAATACGGTCTGCAGCTGTGCTGTCATCGCGTCAAGCGCACGGACTGTTTCCAGACCGGCGGTGCGGGATCCGGCCATGATACGGATGGCTTTTGTGGCCGGAATTGTGGCAATCAGGGATATGAGGCTCCACCACGGCAGCAGGCCTGTCAATGCGCAGACGGCTGTCCATAGGAAAGGCAGCAGGATCTCAATGTAGTAGATGGCTCTGGCTGTCCTCGGTCCGAAGGCAATGGGGACAGTGCGGATCCGCGAGCGGATGTCCGTGGCGGTGTCGCGGGTATTGTTGGCGTGTAGGATGGCCACCGTTATCAGGCTTACGGGAATTGCAGGCCAATCCGCCCAGACCGATCCACAGCAGGGGCAGTCCTGTCGCGATGATCAGGGCTGTTCCTCCGATGATGCCTGCGGAGATGATTACTATGGATATGACCATGATTTCCCTCGGAGTGAACATCCCGCTGGTGAGTGAGGTGGCTCCGAAGGTGTCCTTGGCATCCACTCCCTTGCGGAAATCGAACCAGTCGCTCCAGGTGTTGCCGGCCGCATGCAGGAGCACCATAAGCGCCAGCGCAGCTATTGCCGGCCAGAGCACGAAGCCGCCCACAGCCCCGGCCCCGTTCCTGAATTTCCAGTACACATAGGCGGTACTGACTATTACCGGCATCGCCGAAGCCGGGAAAGACCAGGCCCTTACCGCAATCATCCATTCCTTGAAGGTATGTTTTCCCATATTGTTATATCTGTTTTCCGGCGGCAAATGTAATCACTTTTACTCTTTGGAGCGGAGTCTGTGGAATTATTGCTAAATTCGGGGCGTGAAAAATAAAGGGAACATACTCGTGCTGCTGTTTGCCCTGTTCATCCTGTACGGGCTGTCCTGCTCTTCGGGAGGCGGCAGAGCCATGCCGCTTTTAGAGACGGCGGACTCTCTGATGCTGTCGGACCCTGATGCCGCCAGGCAGATGCTGCTCTCGGTGGAACAAGGTACGGATCTGAGGATGAACCGTTCGGAAAGGGCGTATTACCTGCTACTGATGGCTGAGGCCGATTACCTCTGCGGCCAGCCGCTGTTCCGGGATACTGCGGTCCGGGAGGCCGTACGGTTTTTCCGGAATGGTGGACAGCAGGGACTGTATGCCCGTGCCCTTATCATGCAGGGTGCAGTATATCGGGAAGTATCGGATACGCTGTCATCGCTTGTGTCATGCTGGGATTCGCTTCCGGCTGATGATGTGTCGGGCAGGAGGGAGGCTGCCGGTCTGTTGCGCTCCATAGTGGAGAATACCTGCTGTCTGATGTTCGGAGGCGATGCCGGCCGGTACACGGCAGCTGTGGACAGTCTCGGCAGAAATGCAGGGATGGAGCAGTCCGTACAGGCCTGTCTGTCCATTGCCCGCGGGCTTGCCGCCTATGCAGCGGAACAGGCAGGAGACAATGTCGCTGAGGGAATGAAGGCTGCGCGCAAGGCAGGGGATGAGAAGGCTCTGTTTTACGGAGAGGAACTGCAAGGCAGGCTGGCTGTCGGATTGTCCGGAGAACGGACGGATCTGGAGACACTCCGTCTCGCAGCACTGGTGCTCGAAAATGAAAATCTGAAAATACGGGCAATGGAGACCCGGGTCAACGTCCTGACTTCGCTGCTTGTACTCGTAGTAGTGCTCCTTGTTGCGCTGGCCGTTTCCGGAGTCTTGTACCTCAGGATGAGGAGGCTCAGAATGGAATACGCTGCACTGAAGGCCTCCATAGAGACTTTTGATCCGGCCTGTGCAGACGTTTCGGTAGCGGCAGAAGCTGTGGGTGAGGCCGGAACTGAGATAGAGGCGGTTCTGCATGACATGGTTTCCCTGATCGGTGAGATGAATGAGATCTGTGGCAGGGACAAGGACGGCGTAGCATCTGCATCGGTCATAAAGAGCCTGTTGGACAAGCATTTTCCCGAAAATGAGATCAACGCCCGTATCCGAAGGATATGCGACCTGATGTATCCTGGAGTCCTTTCCGGCATAGAACGGGACTATCCGTCCCTGACCCGCAATGACATTCTGCTCATAGCCCTGATGGCCTGCGGTTTCCCCACCGGAGCGATCTGTGCGATAAGGCGGCTCAACGAGCATTCCCTCAATGTCCAGAAGACCCGCACCGCCCGGAAGATAGCTCCCGGGCTCCGTCTGGCCGATTTTGTTTCCCGAAAGTTTTCCGGCAGACTTTCCTGATGTTGTACGGTGCGTGAAAATCCGGCAATGAGAAAAGACTGGCCGCCCTCGGCTCCAGAGGGAGGGGCCCGCCACGCAGTGGTGGGAGGGCCCGGTCTTTTCGACTGCCGGATTTTCACGCAGCAGGTCTGAACTTGCCATTTGTAAAAAATTGAATGGATATCCGCAAACTTACCAGCATAGACCCTCATTCATTGTCGCATTAACGGATGATGGAATTTTGTAAAGCATCCGTGTCACTAAACAAAATAGTTGTACGCAAGAGCCTGGATAGCACGGCTTTACATACGACGATTTTTTTTAGTGGCTCCAAAAAGTGCTTTATCGGCGGTTTTTGTCACCACATAACATTTCTCGATTTCGCAAAGCCTTGACCTTCAGGAGATTTTTCTTAACGAAGGTTTTTAGTGGGTATGGTGTTGTACGATACGTGAAAATCCGGCAATGAGAAAAGACTAGCCGCCCTCGGCTCCAGAGGGAGGGGCCCGCCACGCAGTGGTGGGAGGGCCTGGTCTTTTCGACTGCCGGATTTTCACGCAGCAGGCCTGAACTGACGCAGTAGGCCTTAACTGCCCTTTTGTAAAAATTTGCAAAAAGTTATGTCAGCAATGCGTTTTTCCTGAGGGCATATATGCCGTCCCTAAGGTGTCAGAAAGTCCATTTCATCTCAATGCTAATAAAGACGAAGTCAGCATGCAGTGATTATCAACGACTTAGCGGGCTAATGCTAATATGTCCGATATTTTGAGGAGGGGATTTTTCGTGCTATGTTTGCGCTTGTTGAACCTTTAAAACAACAGGCATTATGAAGAATTTGGAAATAATTTTCAGGCTGCTCCGCCGTCATCTGTCATTGAGGTTTGTCAATCTTGCAGGACTTTCTATAGTCCTTGCATCCCTGCTCGTCTCGGTGAATTATATCCGCAGGGAATTGAGCTGGGACCGTTTCAACCATAATGCGGAGCGCATAGTCAGGCTTACTCTGGCTGCAGAAGGGGAGGCGGTGGACGGCAGGGTTCACGGCAATATGACCGACGATCCGATCCGTCAGATACCGGAGGTGGAGGCCCTGGCAAAACTGCATGAGGTCTACGAACCTGATCTGAAGTTCCGCGGGACTTTCCTGACGGCTGATGAAAAGGTATTCTATGTCAATCAGGATTTTCCCGGAACTTTCGATATAGAGATGATAGAGGGAGATACGGAAACCTCGCTCGGAGCGGTGGACCAGGTGATTGTCAGCGAGAGTCTGGCCAAGAAGCTGAAGGGGATGCTGGAGACGGGTTCAGGACTTGATACGGGTGCCGGTCTGTATGAAGGTCTTATAGGACTGGAACTGCAGGTAGAGGGGATGCCGCGGCACATATCGGGAGTGTTCAGGGATATCCCGGAGACCTCCCACTGGAGGGGTGATGCCCTTTCCCTTCTTCCTGAGGATATGGCAACATTCTGCTATACCTATCTCCTGCTTCGCGCAGGCAGCGATGTGAAGGAGGTGGGGGAAAAGATAAGCGGAGTAGTGAGCGGGATGAGTCCGGAGAATGCTGCGCCGCTGCGTGCCAGGCTCATGCCGCTGACAGACATTCATCTTCACAGCCACAATCTCAGGGAACTGGGTGTCAACGGCAACATTTCCTATATCTGGCTGGCAGTCGGGGCCAACGCCCTGCTGCTCGTGGTGGTGTTGTTCAACCTCTGGCTCAACGGCAGCCTGATATTCTCCTACAACCGCCGCTTCTACCAGCTTCTGCGCCTGCACGGTGCGCCCGGTTCGGTGATATTCCGGGACGAGGCACTGCAGGCTCTTGTCCTGGTACTGTGCTCAGCCGTTGCCGGCCTCCTGCTGGCGGCCCTGGTGTTCGGCTATGGACTGGTGTCGGGCAGTCTGGAACTGGGGACGACAGTACTGACCCTGGCGGCGTTCATCGCAGTAACCATAGCAGCTGCAATTGTTCCTGCAGCCCAGAACATGACTCTGACCCGTTTCCTGAATACAGAGCATGACAGCCGTCCGGTACAATTCTCCTACGGCAATGTGCGCTGGATGCTTGCGGTCCAGTATGCAGTGGTGATTACCGTACTTATTTTAGCTGTGGGCATCAGCCGTCAGCTCGGGACTATAGCCGGAGTACAGACCGGAGGTGACGGCAGCGGGGTTATGGTGATGAGCGGCCTTACCGATACGGTAATGGAGAGATATCCTCTTCTGTCCAGGCGTCTGGAGCAGAGTCCGCTCATAAAGGAGGTCACTACGTCTTTCCAGTTGCCGGGCAGGGCGATACGGGATCATCTGAGTGTGCGCTGCGGCGGTTCTGAGGACTGGGTGCAGATACCGGTAATGGTGGCCGGGGACGGCTTCCTGCCTTTCTACGGCATACCGCTGCTGGCCGGGCGTGACTTCTCTCCGCTTACATTCAATGCGGTGGAGGAGAAGGAGATGCTGATGGATTTCATGATGACTGGAAAACCGTCCGGACGAAGCGAGGAGTATATCATCAACCGCAAGGCAATGACCGCATTGGGATTCACGGCTCCGGAGGAAGCGGTCGGCCGGCCGTTGGAGATAAGGCAGGGCACTCTCGACTATATCGACCACGGGGTAATAGCCGGAGTCTCTGAGGACTACAGCTATACCGGTGTTTTTGAGGAGAGCCTGCCCCTTATCATGCTGCACCGCAATCTCTTCCAGTTCTGCCTTATGGTGCGGATAGACGATTCGCGTGCCGATGAGGCCGTGCTGGAACTGAACGAAGCATGGGCAGAGGTGTTTCCTGACCGGCAGGGCGATTTCGTACCGCTTGGCGACATTTACAGCTCCATGTACCGCAATGAACTCAACGCAAGGAATCTGGTGCTGGTATTCACCCTGCTGTGCTTTGTCATGGCTGACCTCGGTCTGATTGTCTTCATGGCCTTCATCATCCGTCGCCGTACCAAGGAGATAGCCGTGCGGAAGATCAACGGGGCCACTGCCGGTACCATCGTACGTCTGCTGAATGTCAATTTCATCCGCTACATCGCAATCGCCTTTGTAGTGGCCGTCCCCGTGTCCTGGCTTGTCCTTCACAGCTGGCTTCAGCGTTTTGCCTACAGGACGTCCCTCGACTGGTGGCTCTTCGCTGCCTCCGGAGCAGCCGTATTCCTCATCTCCATGCTCTCAATCTCCCTCCAGAGCTGGCGCGCGGCGACCGTCAATCCTGCCAATGGACTTCGCAAATGACAATTAATCAGAAAGTGTGAGTATCCATCCGGCGATGTCGTCCAGCACTTCCGGGGAGATAGTGGTCTCGATGCTGCCGTATTCTGTGGGCATACCTGTGGTGCAGGGCTGGAAGAGGTGGTTGAGACCGGGGTATTCCTTGAATTTGTTGTGAGGGCCGTCGGGCAGATGTCTGCGGATGTGCTCTAAGTTGGCCGGCGGAACCTGCAGGTCGAGACTGCCGTTGAGGGCAAATACGGGGCAGGTGGTTCGGGATATGTCCTGGACGGGGGAAGACTGCAGGAAATACAGCATCCAGGGGTTGTCTATCGTTTCCCAGACGGCTGCAAGATTGGCTGCGGAGCCGAACGGCATATTCTGCGCTTCGAGTGCGGTTATGAGGCTGTCCACCAATGTCTCCGGACTGTCAGTTGCGTATCCTTCCATTTTCATTTCCAGTATGCCGGATAGGACGCGGCCGTAGTTGTCGGCTGATTCGGGGGTGAACCCTGATCTGGTGAGTATCAGGCGGTTCTGCTCCACGAGGATGCTGTCGCCGCGCATTCCCGGGCCGGCCATGCTGATGATGAAGTCAGCCTCGTCTGCGGCACCTAACATGAATACTATCTGCCCGCCTTCGCTGTGCCCTATGGCTCCCACAGGGCCGAACTCTCCGAGGCTCCTAAGATATCTGATGCCTGCGAGAGCGTCCTGCATATTGGTCCCAGTGGTGATTTCTACGGTGCCTCTTTCGGATTCTCCCATGCCACGGTCGTCGTAGCGCAGGGAGGCTATGCCGTGACGGGCCAGCCAGTCGGCCAGCACAAGGAAAGGCTTGTGGTTGAATATTTCCTCATCCCGGTTCTGCGAGCCGCTGCCGGTGATCATCAGTACTGCGGGAATGTTGCCGGATTCCGAGCCATTGTCCTCATGGCCTGTCGGCCAGGAGAGTGTTCCGGCCATGACGGCTCCGTCCGCTCCGCTGGAAAATGTAACTTCCTCCGTCCGGTATGGATACGGCGGCTGTGGCTCCTGCGGCCGGTTCAGCGGCGGCACGCCCATCTGAAGATTCAGCGGGAACTGCATTCCCATCTGGGAGAAGGTTCCGTGGATCTCCCCTGACGGTCTGCTTCCCTCAGCCGTCTCCGTCATTACCAGCCTGCCCTGGTAGGCCGCTCCGAGCATCGGTATTGTCACCGAAACTGAGTCGTTGTCAAGGAGCGCGATTTCTCCAGGTATGCCCTCGGCTCTCTGGTCCGGACTGTCGAGGAAGAAATGTGTCTTTCCAAGCGAGTCCACGGTAAAATGCAATACCAGTGTGAGGCTGCTGCCTCCGGCTTCCAGCTTGCCGTTCCACGAACCCAAGAGCCTGCTCTGCTGGGCATTGGCGGTGGACAAGAGTGTGACGAAGGTTGATAGGATGCAGAGGAATCGTTTCATGGCGGTCAGGGTTATCAGTTTTTGCAAAAATACGAATTTATTTATTCTGCTCATCACTTTATATTTTAGTTGTGGGGCACTGGAAAAGGCTCTTGCATCCAAGGGGTGCGGATTGAGGTCCGGGTGCAAATTAAGAAAAATAGTTTGTAAATTTGTGTCGGATTAAAATTTTAAACTATGTATAAAATTCTTTCAATTGCTCTGATTTCGGTCGTCATGCTGTCATCTTGTGCGGAGAAGACCGGAATGCCCGGGTTCTCCGTGTTCAATATGTCTGTCAGGAATGAGGCAGTGCAGATACCTTCCGAAGGCCTGATTGACGACGTGTCTATAGTGAAACTGGATAATTCCGCCGGCGCTCCGGTCATAGGAATAATCGAGGATGCCTACGAGTCCGAAAACGCATACTACATCGTCTCATCGGAGACGGTCTACGAGTACGCCAAGGACGGAAGTTTCGTCAGGCGGATCGGTGCCAAGGGCCGTGGTCCCGGGGAATATCTGAACCCGCAGGGCATCGAAATGAGCGGCGGCCGGCTTTACGTGTTCGACTACAATACCCAGAATATCCTGACCTACGGGGAGGACGGCAGTTTCATCGCCAGTTACAGCCAGTCGGCCCTGATGAACTCCGGCATCTACCTCTCTTCGTTTTTCTTCAGCGGGGGCGACATGATCCTGTATGCGTCCTCGAACTCTCCAGTGCAGGACATGCTGCGCTGGGATGCCGCCACTGACAGGCTGACCGCGGTCTCGGAGCGGAGCCGCGAGATGCTGCCGGAGGAGGCCGTAATGGGGGAGAACTACATTTTCGGAGACAGGGACAATCCATTTATCTACAATAATTTCAACGATACGGTATATGTCCTGGAGGGAGGCCGTCCCGTGCCTTTATTCCTCATGCGCCTGGGCAAATACCGCTTCGAGTACGGCGACCTGACCTTTGACGGACTGATGTCCTTGACCGCCAGTCGCCTGATTTTCAACTGGATTGCCGCTGCCGGGGAGAACGTTCTCATATCCTATTCTGTCAGTATCGGGGAGAAGAGTTTCCCTTACCTCGGCCTCTACAACACCCGCACCGGCGAGTATTCCCAGAACGTGGAAATAACCGGCATCCCGGAGGACTTCGCCGCCATCACCCCCACGGAGAGGCTTTTCGAGGGCATGCAGGACGATGAGCTGCTGTCGGTACGGCCCGTATCGGATACAGGCGACGAGCATGTGATAATCAAATACCGGTTCAAATGAAAAGACTGCTCCCCGTTCTGTTGTGCTGTGTAGCCCTGCTGTCCTGCAAGGATGAAAGAAAGCTTACACGGATAGACATTGCTGAATATTCCTCAGAGACTGGATGGATAGTAGCTCTGGATGACAGGTATGATAAGTGGTTCAGGAGTTATTCCGCGACAGTCCTTGAGGACACACGCGGTGATGACGTAGAAGGATATCAGTCCGTTATGGGACATGACGGGAATTTCCTGATGATTGTAGACGGAGAAATCCGTATATTCGATGCTGCGACAGGCATGGATGCAGGGAGAATAGTGCCGCAGGACGGAGGCCGGTATGTCTCTATGGACATGGATACCTTGAGCGGGATGCTGTATGCCCTGGATTCAGTTCATTCGAGGATAGACTGCGTAAGTTCCTCCGGCGGTTTGACCGGTTCTGTGCAGCTGGAAGGGGGGCACGTCTACGAAAGGGCTGTGCTTATAGACAAAGGGACTTTGCTAGTGCTGGCCTCCGGATTTTCTGGAAGAGAGACCTTTATAGTGGATCTCGCCGGCGGTCGGGTGTCTGCGCTGGATGTCCCCGCAGATGACGTGGTAAAACTCTCAGAGTCTGTGGTGGATAGTTTGAGGAGCATGGGGCTTCCGTTATGGACGGTAGGCAGGACCCGGGACGGAGATGTACTGGTCAAACATCTTTTCGAGGATATCGTATACAGGTACGACAGGTCGGGAAGCACGCCGATGTATCAGGTGGCGGACGCCGGAGGCATCAAGTGCTCGAAAAGAGGACTGCGTTTGAAAGGAAAGAGGCAAACCTGGCTGACAGGTATGTGGCAGTTAGGGAACGGTCTATGGATTCTGAGATATAAGGAGTATCGGAATGGTCTTCGGCTCAGTGCGTATGCGATATGCAACAGTGATATGACACTGTATAACAACACTATTGCTTACAACAGCTCGCGTATGTGGTGGACTGCCCCCGGTCTCAATGTCTACGATATCCGCCCGGAGGACATCATCACCGTCGGGCCCGGAGGACACCGCATCTACCGGCTGAAAGCCTACAGCAAGTCTGTGCACCTCCCCCCGTCGATGCAGGAAGATCTCGGGCGCGGGGAGGTCATTCTGTGCGTGTTTGATCTGAAGTAGCGGCAGGCTTGCCTTGAGCCAGTTGGACTTGTTGGTTGTGCGTCTGTTTTCGCTTTAAATGTCAATTACAGACTGGATGTGAAATTCTTCAGTCTGTTCTGTTATATTTTGCTTATGTGTCTGTTGCATAGGTGCTTATGGCAATTGCAGCTAAACAGACTCGAACTTATCGCCGGTGCTGCCTCGTAGCCAGATTCTACGGGCAGCGGTGATAAGTCAATGGAGAGGTATCCGCTCTGGTAGATAAATTCTGTATGCCTATGGGATATTTCATGCCGATATGATTTGCTCCGAAGACAAAGATTCGGATTTGTTTAGTACTTTTGTGCTTCGTAAAGACAGAAATATGGCAGAAGAGATAATACTTGGAATTGAATCGTCGTGTGACGATACGTCGGCAGCGGTGCTTCGGGGCGAGACCCTGTTGTCCAATGTGATGGCCTCGCAGGAGGTGCACCGCAGATACGGCGGGGTGGTGCCCGAACTGGCATCCCGCGCCCATCAGCAGAATATAGTGCCGGTGGTCAGCCAGGCTCTGGATCAGGCCGGAGTGAGACCGGAACAGATAGATGCGATAGCCTATACCCGCGGCCCCGGCCTCTTGGGCTCGCTGCTCGTGGGGGTGTCTTTCGCCAAGGGACTTTCGTTGTCCATAGACAAGCCTCTGGTGGATGTCAACCATCTGCAGGGGCATATCCTCTCGCATTTCATCCGGCAGGAGGGCAAGGAGTACCGCTGTCCGCAGTTCCCGTTCCTGGCTCTGCTGGTCTCTGGCGGTCACTCCCAGATAGTGAGGGTGGACGGTCCGTTGCATTTCGAGGTGCTGGGACGGACTATTGACGATGCGGTGGGAGAGGCGTTTGACAAGTGCGCCAAGCTGCTCGGCCTCGGATATCCCGGCGGTCCCGTAGTGGACAAACTGGCGGCGCAGGGCGACCCGGAGCGGTTCAAGTTCGCCAAGCCGCATGTGCCCGGGCTGGACTACAGCTTCAGCGGAGTGAAGACCTCCCTGCTGTATTTCGTGCGCGACCGTCTGAAAGAGGACCCCGACTTCATGCAGCACAATATGAACGATATCTGCGCTTCCTTCCAGAAGACCCTGATAGACGTGCTGATGGACAAGTTGCTGAAAGCTGTGAGACAGACCGGCATAAAGCAGGTGGCCATCGGCGGCGGAGTGTCGGCCAACTCCGGTCTGCGCAACCGTATCGCTTCCGAGGGCGAGAAGCGCGGCTGGACAACCTTCATCCCGGAATTCAAGTTCACGACCGACAATGCGGCCATGATTGCCGTGGCCGGTCTTTTCAAGTTCCGCGCCGGACTTACCGGAGGCCTTGATGCGACTCCCGTCTCCAGGGCCCTTGATTTCAAGTAGATGAAAGAATTCGAGACAGCCTTCGAGGCATCGTACGCTCCCACGGAGGAGGATTTCAGGGCGGCAGCGGCCAAGGCTGCAGGTGTCCCGGCAGGGAAAATATCCGAGGTCCGGCTCCTGCGCCGCTCCATCGACGCCCGCTCCCGCAATATCCTGCGCCGCTACCGGCTGGCCGCGTACCTGCAGGGGGAAGTGCCGCCGGAAACCGGCTCATATAACCTGAAGCAGGATGTCTCGCAGAAACCGCCGGTAATAGTCATCGGAGCGGGCCCTGCAGGACTTTTCGCCGCGCTCAGGCTCATCTGCGGCGGCCGCCGTCCGATAATTCTCGAGCGGGGCAGGAACGTCCACGAACGCAAATACGATATAGCCGCCATATCCCGTACAGGCGGTCTCAACCCGGACTCCAACTACTGTTTCGGGGAGGGCGGGGCCGGAACATTCTCGGACGGCAAGCTCTATACCCGTTCCAACAAGCGGGGTGATGTCGGTGCTGTCCTGAAAACTTTTGCGGATTTCGGCGCCGACCCCATGATCCGGATTGACGCCCATCCCCATATCGGCAGTGACCGTCTTCCCGCCATAGTCGAGGACATGCGCCTTCATATAGAGGAATGCGGGGGACAATACCATTTCTCCTGCCGCGTCACCGACCTTCAGCCGGTTTCCGGCAGAGGATGGAAGGTGCTCTGTGACAATGGCTCCGTATTCGAGGCTCCGGAGGTCATCCTGGCCACCGGACACTCCGCCTCGGACATCTACCGGCTCTTCATAGGCAAGGGCTGGGCGGTGGAGGCCAAGGGCTTTGCCCTCGGAATCAGGGCCGAGCATCCGCAGGATCTTATCGACCGGGCGCAGTACCACGGCCCGCGCATGCCCTGGCTGCCTGCCGCCGAATACTCTTTGGTGGAACAGGTGGACGGTCGCGGGGTATTCTCCTTCTGCATGTGTCCGGGAGGCATCCTCGTGCCTTCCTCGACCGAGCCGGGCACTGTGGTCACCAACGGCATGTCAAACTCGCAGCGCAATTCCCGCTGGGCCAACGCAGGTATCGTCACTTCCGTTGAGCCGCAGGATGTCGCGGATTTCCTTCGGCGTCATGGCTCACGCCCGGCAGGCATTGGCAGTGAAGCCGGGGCTGCCGAGGCCATGCTGGACTTCCGTCACGAAGTGGAGCGCCGCTGCTATGCCGTCTCCGGCTCCTTCCGCGCTCCGGCCCAGCGCATGACCGATTTTGTCAAAAGCCGCAAGGGCAAGTCCGTTGTCACGGCACTGCCCCGGACGTCCTATGCCCCGGGAGCATTTGCTTCAGACCTCAATGAGGTGCTGCCTGACTTCGTCACCGGCCGTCTGCGGAAGGCCTTCCCGGCATTCGACCGCAAGCTGCGCGGCTATTATACCGCAGAAGCCCTCCTCCTTGCCGTGGAGTCCCGCACTTCCTCTCCGGTCCGTCTGCCACGTGACCCTCAGACCCTGCAGCACATAGGTCTTCCACACCTGTACCCGTGCGGGGAGGGGGCAGGCTACTCCGGAGGCATAGTTTCCTCCGCTATCGACGGTGTCCGTGCTGCCGAACAGATATTGTCCCGTTGACACACCATACAACAGCCTATGCCGAGATACATACTCACACTATTGACCCTTCTGCATATTTTATTTCCTATAAGAAATAAAATTGTATTTTTGTGTAAAATTATGAATTATGGGTAAATCTGTAATTACGCGAGAATACTATGCGCATAAGCTGGATGCGTGGCTTGGCAAGCGCCAGATAATCGTCCTGACTGGTCAGAGACGGGTCGGTAAAAGTTTCGTCCTTAGGGATTTTATCAATAGACATATAGCTGACGACAAGGCTAATATCATATATGTCAATAAGGAGAAAAAGGAGTTTGACAATATAAAGACGTCCTCAGAACTCAACGAATATATTGACAGCCGTTTTGCAGCAGATCGGCACAATTACATTCTCGTTGACGAGATACAGGAAATCGACGGCTGGGAGAAGAGTGTCAGAAGTTACCGTCTTGAGGATAACGCGGACATTATTATTACTGGCAGCAATTCCACGATGCTTTCCGGAGAACTTGGGACGCTGATAGGAGGACGTTATCAGGAGGTGTTCGTGCAGCCCTTGACATACAATGAGTTTCTTCAATTTCACAAATTGGCGGATACAGAGGATTCTCTCAGGCAATATCTCTGTTACGGGGGGTTGCCGGGGCTGAGGCAGACTGGACTTGAAGATGAGGATATGGTGTCGGAGTACCTTGCCGGGGTGTTCAATACCATTATGCTTAAGGATATTATTGAACGGCATAGCATAAGGAACATTACATTTCTCAACAATCTGATTAGATTTTTCGCAGATACGACCGGCAAACTCAATTCTATAAACAATATCAGCAACTATCTTAAAAGCTGTGGTCAGGATGTCTCGGCCAAAACTGTGTCGGTGTATCTGGATTATTTTCGTGAGGCTTATCTTGTGGCATCTGTGCGCAGATACGATTTGCATGGCAAAAAGATACTGGAATCCAATGACAAGCTCTACTTCGGAGATGTCGGTTTGAGGAATATGATTGCCGGAGGAGAGCGGGAATCAGATATGGAGAAAGTAATTGAGAATGTCGTGTACCTGCATCTGATTCATATGGGGTACAAAGTGCATGTCGGTCAGTTGAGGGCAGGTGAGGTGGATTTCGTCTGTACCGGAACCGGCGACAGGCGGTATGTTCAGGTTGCATATATCATAGCGGATGACAGTACGAGACAGCGGGAGTTCGGCAGTCTTGAGAATATCAATGACAATTATCCCAAGTATGTAATATCAATGACACCTCTCGTCAAAAGGAGTGATTATAACGGCATTATACATCTCGACCTGCGGGAATTCCTGCGTAACGGATTCTGAATCTGCGGTAGTTGCGGAGTTTTGGCCAAAAAAACGGGCTGCATTTTTCACCTCCTTGTGAGACCTCGAAAAATGCAGCCCGTTTTATAATGCGTGCTTACTCGCAGCCGCCGCAGCAGTCCCCGCCGCAGGAGGAGCATCCGCCTCCGCAGGAGCTCTGCTTGAACTCTCCGTGCAGGCCTTCGGTCAGTTCCTGCTCGGTGGCGTCGCGGACTGTGAGGATCTTGCCTGTGAAGTTGAGGGTCTTGCCAGCCATGGGATGGTTGAAGTTCATCATGACGCTGTTGTCCTTGACTTCATGGACTTTGCCGTGCATTACGCCGCCCTGCTGGTTCATCATCGGTATCATGTTGCCGACTGTGAGGAGGCCTTCCTGAATCTTTCCGTCCACTTCGAAGATGTGCTTGGGCAGCTCGACTATCATGTCGGGGTTGTGCTCGCCGTAGCCTTCGGAAGGAGTGAGGGTGAACTCAAATGTGTCACCGGGCTCCTTGCCGGCTATGTTCTCCTCGAACTTGGGCAGGAGATAGCCCATGCCGAAGATGAAGTCGAGGGGACGGTCTTCCGTGGTCTGGTCGGCCACCTGGCCGTCAACTGTGAGGGTGTAGGTGAGTGCTACAACTTTCTTGTCACTGATTTTCATTGTCGTTGGTATTATTGTTTGTCTGATTGTTATCGCTTAGTCTGTGTATCTTCCAGCCTATGGCCGCTACGGTTATGGACATCAGGGGAGACAGCAGGTTGAAGATGCAGTAGGGGAGGTAGGTGAGGGTGGCCACTCCGAGGACGGTGGACTGCACCACTCCGCAGGTGTTCCAGGGCACGAGTACGGATGTCACCGTGGCCGAATCCTCGAGACTGCGGCTGAGCAGTTCCGGTGCATAGCCGCGCTTGCGGTAGGCTTCCGCAAACATTTTTCCGGGTACGATGATGGACATGTACTGGTCGGAGAGCACCAGGTTGCAGAAGATGCCTGAGGCGACGGTGGCTGAGACGAGCTGTACCGCGCTTTTCAGGCCGGAAATGATCCTGGCTGTGAGGGCTTCTATCATGCCAGAGGCCTCCATTACTCCGCCGAATACTATCACGCACAGGATGAGCCAGATGGTGCCGAGCATACCGGACATTCCCGAGGTGCAGGCCAGGGTGTCCAGCATCGGGTCTCCGGTAGATACCGTGACATCCGCGGCCATGGACTGGTAGAGGAAGTAGACGAACTCCCTGAATCCCCTTCCGTCTCCGCAGATCTGTGCGATAAGCTCAGGCTGGACGAAGAATGCTATGATACCGGACAGCAGGGCTGAGACCAGGAGGGTGATGAAAGGGGGTATCTTCTTGTATATCATGAAGATTGTCAGGCAGGGGATGAGCAGCAGCCATGGGCTGATTACGAAGGCCGAGGAGAGGCTGGCGTACTGGGCACTCAGGTCCAGTTCCGAAGAAGGTGCGTATGTGAAGCCTACGATGGTGAACACTATGCCTGAGATGATAAAAGACGGCATGTTGGTGTACAGCAGGTAGTTGATGTTCTTGTAGAGGCTTACTCCCGCAACGGATGATGCGAGGTTGGTGGTGTCGGACATGGGTGAACGCTTGTCCCCGAAGTAGGCTCCTGAGATGATGGCGCCGGCCAGCCAGCCCTCGGAGATACCCAGCATGGTCCCCGCACTCATCATCGCGACCCCTATAGTGCCGATAGTTGTCCACGAGCTGCCGGAAAGAACCGAGACTATGGCCGTCAGCAGGAATACCACTAACAGGAAAATCTTGGGGCTTATGAGTTTCATCCCGTAGTATATGAGGGTGGGCACGACTCCCGAAAGCATCCAGGTGGATGTCAGGGCGCCTATCATCAGCAGGATGAAGATTGCCGGTCCGGTCTTGCTGAGGTTGTCGGTGATACCGGCCTCAAGCCGGGACCAGGGTATTCTGAGGTAGAATAAAGAAATCCCGATGACCGTCAGGGCGGCCAGCAGCAGGGCTACCTGGGAGGCGCCTCCTGTGATGTCCGCTCCGAACACGGTCACTCCGATAACAATCAGAGCCATCAGAAGGATGACCGGGATGAAGGATATTAGTAGTCCAGGTTGTCTCATTTTATATTCCGCTTATATCAGCCCCTTCGAAAGCCAGTGTAGGTATCTGCCACTGCATGAATTCTATGGGGTCGTTGCCTATGAACAGGTTATTGGCCCAAAGGGAGATAAAATTCCCTGTGAGATTCATTTCCTTGACGGGATAGAGGCGTTCTCCGTTCTCGAAGTACCACCCCTCGATGCCGTATGAGAAGTCGCCGGTAACGGGGTTGCTGTTGCCTCCGTTGAATCCGGTGATCAGGATGCCGGTGCCCGTCTGCCGGATGATGTCGTCCAGACCCTTTCCTGAGTTCTCAGGGAAGTATACGGCGAATGCGTCCTCGATGGTCCGCTGCATACCGAGCTTGTTCGCAAAGTAGGTGTTGAGGAAGTAGGTGCATATCTTTCCGTCCCTGATGATGTCGATGGGTGAGGTAGCAACGCCTTCGCTGTCGAAATATCCTGAACCGGTACGTCCGGGAATGTGGGGGTTGTCGGCGATGTGCAGCCGTTCCGGGAAAATCTGTCTGCCCAGGGAATCTGTCAGGAACGAGTTTCGCTGCTGCAGGGCCTGGCCGTTGAGGGCGGAGATGATGGCCGAGACGGCTTTTGCCGACACGGTGTTTTCCAGCACAATATTGTACTTCCCGGAGGGAAGCTTGCGTGCGTCAATCATCGGACGGGTCCTTCTGTAGGCGGTCTCTCCGCATCCGTGGCGGAGATTTCCGTAGAAGATGGAACCTTCGATCCAGTTGTTCTGGGGACGGGCTTCTCCGTGTCCTTTTACAGTACATTCGCAGGAAACGGAGAAGAATGTGCCCGATGCTTCCACTTCCAGCCCCCGGGAATCGATGATATAGTCGGAGCGCAGGCAGTCATCCCAGTCGCAGGCTGTGGATATAAGGCGGGGGTCGCTTTTGTCGGTCTCGGCGTCCGTGGCCTCGAGGAATTCTGTCTTTGCCTTGAAGGGAATGTCATGAAATGAGTGGTCGCACTGCAGGAGATCCGGCCGGCCGCCGCGGTAGTACAGGGAAGGGTCAGGCATTTTGCGGCATTCATCCGGAGTCAGCAGGAGGCAGGACTCGATGCAGTTTGCAATGAAGGGCTTCAGCTCCTTTCCGTCCATCCTGTTGGTGGAGAATGCGCCGTAGCGTCCTTGTGCGAATATTGCTATGCCGAGGACGGCCGAGGACGATTCCTGCAGTTTCTCTATGCTTCCGTTGAGGTATGATATCGATGTCTGTGTGCTTTCGGATAGGGTGACACGGCAGTCCGAGGCCCCGCATCCGAGGGCTGTTTCCAGTGCTTTTCTGGCTATGTCCTTATTCATTGATGCCTCCTACGTTAAGTTTGCTTACCAGAACGGACGGCATGCCGCATGATACGGGACAATACTGTCCTTTCCCGCATGTCCATGTGCCGTCGTCCACTATGAGATTGTCGGCTACGCCGGTAATCGAGGCCAAAGCCTCGGGACCGTTGCCTATGATATTGGTATCCTTGATGGGGCGTGTCAGACGGCCGTCTTCGATCAGGTAGCCGGACTTCACGTAGAATGTAAAGTCCCCGGCGCCGATCTGTACCTGGCCGTTGGCGAAGTTGTCCACATAGATTCCCTTTTTCACTGACCGGATAAGGTCTTCTTCCGTTGCGGGACCGTTTTCCATATAGGTCGAGCGCATTCTCGGAATCGGCATGTACCGGAAGGATTCGCGGCGTCCGTTTCCGGTGGGGGCGACTCCGTAGTGGCGGGCGCTTATGCGGTCGTGCAGGTAGGAGTTGAGGATGCCGTTGCGCACCATGTATGTCTTCTGTCCCGGAACCCCCTCGTCATCGACATTTACGGAGCCACGGAAGTGGGGCAGGGTGCCGTCGTCTACGATATTGATATCTGGAGAGCAGACCTGTTTGCCCATCCGGTCGGAGAAAATCGATACGCCCTTGCGGTTGAAGTCCGCTTCGAAAGAATGCCCTATGGCTTCGTGCAGCAGTATGCCGGAACCGCCGGCTCCCATGACCACAGGCATTTCCCCGCAAGGAGGCCGGCTGGCCTCGAAGAGTCTCATGCACCCTTTCACGGCCTCGTCTGCAAGGGAGGCTGCCATCTCTTCGGACAGGAACTCGAATCCTTTCCGGTAGCTCCTGGACGAGTAGAAATTTTCCATCCTGCTGCCGTTCTTCATGACCACGGTGGCGGACATCCTGGCCATGGGGCGCGTGTCCGAGAAACATTCCCCGAGGGAGTTGAAAAACAGGACCCGTGTCAGCATGTCCCCCAAGTTGCCGGTGATGCTGACTATGCGGTCGGAACCTCTGTTGATGAAGTCCCGCAGCATCAGGAGGTAGTGCTTTTTCTCCACGATGGAGTGCTCCTCCCATCCGGATATGACAGGATACCGGTCGGTATAGCTGACCGGAGTGCAGTTCTCCGGTAGGGTTACTGCAGCTGCCGTGCCTCCTGCTATCTCGGCAGCAGTCGCAGCAGCCTTCATCAGATCCTCGAACCGTGTGCTTTCTGAAAATGCGTATCCTGTCCGGTCGCCTTTCAGCACCCTTATGCCTGCGCCGAAATCTATGTGGGACCGCACGGAATTGACTTCTCCGTCCCTCAGGGACAAATCGTTGCTCACTGTGTGCTCGAAAAAGATATCGGCATAGTCCCCGCCCTTGGACAGGGCTGCTTCCAGTATTCTCCTGGCTTCCTGTTCTCCGGCGCCGAACAGCCGGAAGAACGATGTGTCTATGGTCGGTGTGTTCATTTTTCAAGTTAAATAAAAGGGGCTCAGTGAATTACGCAAGCCCCTTTTAGATCATGTGTGTAGCAGAGTGTGGGATGGTTAGATATTGGTCGCTTTAACCTTGACCAGCTTTCCGTTCTGGACGAAAGCCAGTTCAGAATTGGTCTTTTTCTTTTCTTTGACCAGATTCTGGAACGTGGCGTTCAGACCGTCGAGGATATTGTCTCTAAGCTCCCGTGATTCTAGTTCGCTCATAATTGATCAATTGGTTGAACAAGGTTTTATTATGTATTTTAGTTGTAATATTCTTGCCTCCTTCACAGATGATCACAGGCGAATTGGAATTGTCTATGATCATCCAGTACTCGCAGACCGGAATGTACAGGTGGAACAGGTTCCTGATACCCATGTCATATCTCCGGCGTATGCTTTCCTCACTTACGTTATGTCCTCCCGACTGAACCCTCAGCCTGACCCTTTCTACGGCCAGCGAAGGCATGTTCAGCCAGAAATAGAGCAGTGTCACGATATATCCTTTCTCCTGGGCCTTCCTGATGAGATTGACGTAGCTCCGTGTCGCCAGTGTCGTCTCGATCGCGAAGTCCTGCCCTTCGTTCATCAGTTCCTGCACTCTTGCCAGCATTATCCTTCCCGCCTGTATTGCAGCCTTTTCAGGATTGAAGGGGGACAGTCCTCTGGCTATTTCGTCTGCATTTACAAAGTTGCCGCAGTTCAGCATGTTCGGCAGGATGGTGTAGGAAGCAGTCGTCTTACCCGCTCCGTTGCAACCGGAAATGATGAATAACTTAGGCATACTTCATAACACAACTACCTACAAAAATAATGAAAAATCGCCGAAAAACGGTACTTTTCTTAAAAAGTTTTCAACATCCGCCTGAAGCCGCCACTGCAAAAAGAGCGAAATCCCCTAATACAGGGTCCTCTGGAAATACTTTGAGCAGGAACCCGGTAATCTCCCGTGCAGTGCGTATGTCCGTACTTCGCCTGCATGTTATACATAGATTCATGGCGCTCCGGTGCACATGTACGTCGAGCGGAATGATCAGATCCCGTTTGTCAATGCTCTTCCACAGCCCCAGGTCCACCTTGCCGTCGTCACGGACCATCCACCGGCGCAGCATGTGGATTTTTTTGTTGGCGGCGGAAGGGTCATCCTTCTGCCCGTAGATACGCACCCTCATCATTTCGGGGGTAAGGACCTCCATGCTGCTTTCTTCGCTGTAGAACTGTTTTATTCTCCGGCAGATGCCGGCAAATTCGGACCATTTTACAGTGCGGTGCAGGGATGTGTCGTCATCCCTGTACTTTCCTGCCTTCACATATTCGTAGGGTTGCCAGCCCATTTCGTCCATGGCCCTGCGGCAGTCCCTTACAATCATGTCCCGGCGTCCCCATGCCAGGTGTGCCGCCACTGCCGCAGCCGTTTCCACGTCCTGGAGCGAAGCCTTCCCTTCGGCGTAGAGCATGGCAAAATGTTTCGGGAAAATTATAGGATCCTCCGTAAAGTATTTCCAGTCATTGTATTCTCCTGCGTAGCGGCGCAGAAGCTCTGCGGTATCGGTTTCATTCATGTTGTGAGCAAAGGTTTTTTATTTACTTTTGCGCAAATATAATGCCGTTTTGGAATGATAGCAGTAGCAGACAGCGGATCCACCACCATCGACTGGAGAATCCTGCGGGATGACCTCTCTGTGGAAAAGATGGTCTCTCCAGGGATAAATCCTGTGTATCAGAGTGCTGAGGAGATCATGCAGACTATTTCCGAAGTAGTCGGAAAGATGCGTGACGGGGAGTGCAGCCACGTGTATTTTTACGGAGCGGGCCTGCTGTCGCCTGATACATGCGCCCGTGTGACCGCTGCGATTGGAACACTGCTGCCCGGATGCCGGGTGGTTGCGGGTTCGGATCTGGAAGCGGCTGCCCTGGCTCTGCTTGGTGATGGGGACGGAATAGCGGCGATACTCGGAACGGGGTCCAACAGCGGGCTGTACATCGGAGGACGGATTGTCAGAAGCGTTCCGGCCGGAGGATTTATCCTCGGGGATGAGGGCAGCGGGGCGTGGCTCGGAAAAAGGCTGTTGTCCGACTATATAAAAGGTTTGCTGCCGGATGTCATGGACGAAGCGTTCAGGAAGGAATTCCCGGGGCTCGACTATCCTGCGGTGGTGGAGAGGGTCTATAGGGATGCAATGCCTTCGAGGTATCTTGCATCGTTCTCCCCCTTTCTGGGACGTCATAGAGGACTTCCCTATGTGAGGGACCTGCTGCAGGAGGGTTTCGGCCTTTTCATCAGGAGAAACATCCTGAGTTACGGCCGTCCGGACCTGCCTTTGGCTGTAGTCGGTTCCGTGGCGGCGGTGTACAGAGAGGAACTGGCTGCTGCGGCACTGAAGGAAGGCATAGGCACTGTGAGGGTGGAAGCAGGAGCCGGGGACGGACTTGTACGGTATTTCCAGAGAAAAACAATAGGAGCATGATGACAACACCATTGATGATACCCTTGCTGCAGGAAGCGGTGGACAGCCTCAGGATGCTGCCCTCCATAGGGGAGAAAACGGCCCTCAGGCTGGCGCTGCATCTGCTGCGCAGGCCGCAGGAAGAGACAGAGCGTCTTGGCAATGCGCTGATAGCGCTCAGGACCAGGGTCCGTTACTGCCGGATATGCAATATGATATCGGAGGAAGAGATATGTCCTGTGTGTGCGGATACCCGCAGGGACCATTCTCTTGTCTGCGTGGTCGAAAGCATCCGGGATGTGATAAGCATAGAAGAGACCGGGGAGTACAATGGGGTATATCATGTGCTCGGGGGAGTGATCTCGCCTATGGACGGCATCGGCCCTGATGACCTGCCGATAGCCCAGCTCGTCGGGAGAGTCTCGTCCGGCGGGGTGCGGGAGGTGATAATCGCAATCAGCAAAGGTATGGAGGGAGAAACCACGTCATTCTACATCAACCGCCTGTTGTCAGGTACCGGTGTACGGGTGACAACCATCGCCAGAGGGGTCGGTTTCGGAGATGAACTTGAAAATGCGGATTCCCTTACTCTCGGAATGTCCATAAAGAACCGTACGCCTTTATTGTAACATCTGTTTTATGAGCTATATAGAACTTTTCCTTCTCGCTGCCGGCCTGTGTTTCGATACCTTCGCGGTTTCTCTCACGGGCGGGATATGTACCCGCGGCAGCCTTTGTGCCAGGCAGATTCTGCGCATAATTCTGTGTTTCGCGGTATTTCAGGCAGGGCTCACATTCGCCGGATGGCTTTTGGGCTATAGCGTAAGCGACTACATATCGAAGGTAGACCACTGGGTGGCTTTTGTTCTGTTAGGATATATCGGGGGGAAGATGATTGTCGAGGGCTGTTCGAAGAAGGAAGAAGAAGTGTCCGGGTCCTCGCTGTTGAATACCAGACAGCTCGTACTTCTTTCCGTGGCCACCAGCATAGACGCCATAGCTGTCGGCATATCCCTTGCAATGGTCAGACTGTCCTTTATGAAGATAGGTATCACTACAGCCATGGTGCTGGCCTGTACGGCTCTGGCCTCTCTTGCGGGTCTGCTGGGAGGGCGCCGTCTCGGTTCAGGTATCGGCAAGAAGTCCGAAATCCTCGGCGGGATCATCCTCATCGCTATCGGGGTGAAGATTCTCGTGGAGCACCTGTCTGCGTGAAAGTGTACGGCCAGAGAAAAATTGCCGATTTTGGCAGGTAATTTGTATATTTGCGCCCGAGTATTAACCATTTAAGTTTATAGAATTGAAATTCAAGCCTTTCGAGTTCAGAGTCCGATGTTATTGGTGAGTCAGGCGCTCTCCTGCGGGAGAGTATTACCCATCAATTTAACCATCATCAAACTCCGAAAGAAGCATGATACAGATATTCTATAAAGACAAAGGCAAGATATCCATCTCCCAGTCCATTGTGTTCCTGGACGAACTGGGTATGGACGATGTAATCTGGATAGACCTCTTTTCTCCGGACGGAGACGAAAAACGGGCGGTGGAGACCTTCCTCGATACTTCCCTGTCCTCCAGGGCGCAGGCGGAAGAGATCGAATCGTCATCCCGCTATTCCGAGACAGAAACAACCATATCTGTCAACACCAACTTCCTGATACCAGGTCCTGACGAATATTCCATGGAGGCAGTCTCGTTCATTCTCTGCGAGGGAATCATCGTGTCCATCAGGAACGTGCAGTTGCGCAGTTTTTCCGATATCCAGCGCAGGATTCAGGTCAACAGCAGGCTGTATCCTACGGGATACCATGTGCTGATAGGTATCGTCGAGAACCGAATCGACCTCGATGCGGATATGATCGAGCTGATGTCAAAGGAAATCGACACATACAGCAAGAAGGTCAGTGCCGGCAAGGATGTGAACGAGGAATTTCTTCTGGACATCAATCAGTTGCAGGAGAATACCATGCTCGTAAGGGAAAATGTGGTCGACAAGCAGAGGATGATATCGTCCATAATGAAGAGCGACAAGTTCCCCAGGGATATCTTCCCCAAGCTTTCGGTGATCAACAAGGACATTGTCTCCCTGCTCAACCACACCAACTTCAGCTTCGAAAGGCTGGATTACCTTCAGAACACTGTAGTCGGTCTGATCAATCTCGAACAGAACCGCATCATGAAGGTCTTCACGTTTGTGTCGCTGCTGCTGATGCCGCCTACGCTGATAGCATCGATCTACGGCATGAATATCAACCTGCCTATGGCCGGCAGCGGCCTGCTGGACTTTTTTATTCTGCTGGCATTGATGATAGTTGCGATTTTTGTTGTAATTTTGGTCTTCCGTAAACGAAGAATGCTATAGAATATGAGTGAAATAAAAAAACCTGATACATGGGCCGAAGGCCGTCGCAAGATAGATTGGGTAAGGGCCAACATGCCTCTGCTCAACAGGATAGAAAAGAAATTCAAGGAAGAGAGACCTTTTGAAGGATTGAAAATAGCACTGTCCATCCACTTGGAGGCCAAGACAGCATACCTGTGCGAAACCCTTGCAGCCGGTGGGGCGCAGATGTACATTACCGGCTCCAATCCGCTTTCAACCCAGGATGACGTGGCCGCCGCTCTCGTGCACGAGGGTCTGGAGGTATTCGCGTGGTACGGCTGTTCGGAACAGGAGTACATGGACAATATCCGCAAGGTAGTCTCATGCGGTCCCAACATCATCATCGACGACGGAGGAGACCTGGTGCATACCCTGCATGCAGAGATGCCGGAGCTGATTCCGGGCATCATCGGAGGCTGCGAGGAGACCACTACAGGCGTGATGAGGCTCGAGGCCATGGACAGGGCAGGGGAGCTTCGCTTTCCCATGGTGCTGGTCAACAACGCCAAGTGCAAGTACCTGTTCGACAACCGCTACGGTACAGGACAGTCCGTATGGAACGGGATCAACCGCACGACCAACCTTATAGTCGCAGGCAAGAATGTAGTGGTAGCCGGTTACGGCTGGTGCGGCAAGGGAGTGGCCATGCGTGCAAAGGGACTCGGAGCTTCGGTCATTGTCACTGAGATAGATCCGGTAAAGGCTATCGAGGCCGTCATGGACGGATTCAAGGTCATGCCGATGGACCGCGCAGCGGAGATCGGGGATATCTTCGTGACCGTCACCGGCTGCAAGGACGTCATAACCCCGGCCCATTTCCTGAAAATGAAGGACGGTGCCATCTGCTGCAATGCCGGACACTTCGACTGCGAGGTGGATGTGCACGGTATCAGAAACATGGCAGTGGAGTCGTGGGAGGCCCGCAACAATATCATGGGCTACCGTCTGTCCAACGGCCGTTCCGTATTCATCCTCGCCGAAGGACGTCTGGTCAACCTGGCATCCGGAGACGGGCATCCTGCGGAGATAATGGATATGAGCTTTGCAATCCAGGCCCTGAGCGCCCGTTACCTCGTGCTTCACCGCGGCGAGGACATGCCCCGTATCATCAGCGTACCCGAAGAGATAGACTCCGAGGTGGCCCGGATGAAGCTCGAGAGCTGGGGAACCGGCATTGACACCCTGACCCAGGAGCAGCATGATTACCTCTACGGCGGCCATTAGCAGATAATCCGGAAGATTTTAGAAATTTTAAAAAATATAAAAATGCCAAAAGTAAGATTCTACACCGGCATAGATATTCCATTGGAGTTTCATCGCGCGCGTATCGTGCAGAAGGTAAAGCTCCTGCCTATAGACGAAAGACTGGAAGCCTTGAAAAAAGGCGGATTCAATACATACCGCATGGATTCGGCTGACGTGTATATGGACATGCTGACCGACAGCGGTACCAATGCCATGAGCGACCTTCAGCTGGCCGCAATGATGAGGGCCGATGACGCCTACGCCGGCAGCGAGTCGTTCAAGCGCCTCGAAAAGGCCGTCTTCGATGTGCTCGGCAAGCGCTATGTAGTGCCCGCGCATCAGGGACGCGCCGCTGAGAACGTAATCATGAGGGCCTTCCTCAGGCCCGGGGACATTATTCCCATGAACTACCATTTCGGCAGTACCGTCAACCACATAAAGCTCAACGGCGGAAGACCTGTAGATCTCGTAGATCCCCAGGTGGCGTTTGCCTCAGCCTCGGACAATCAGTTCAAGGGCAATATCGACATCGCCCGTCTGGAGGAGTGCATCGCCCGGTATGGCGCGGAACACATTCCTTTCATCCGTATGGAGGCTTCGACCAACCTCATCGGCGGGCAGCCCTTCTCTATGGCCAATCTGATGGAAGTGCGTAAGGTAGCGGACCGCTATGGTATAAAGGTCCTGCTGGACGCCTGCCTGCTGGGAGAGAATGCATGGCTGATTATCCAGCGCGAGCCTGAGTATGCCCATGCCACACTGGCCGAAGTGCTGCTAAAGATGTGCTCCTTAGCCGACATAGTCTACTTCTCCGCCCGAAAACTGTCCTGCACCAGAGGAGCCGTCATCGCTACTGACAATTATCAGGACAAGCTCAAAATGGACCAGGTCGTAGCCGTGTTCGAGGGTTACGTCACCTACGGCGGCATGTCCATGAAGGAGATCGAAGCCATGGCCCAGGGGCTGTATGAGGCCACGGACGAGGATTACATCTGCCAGAACCCCGAGTTCATAAGATATTTTGTGAATGAGGCCGTGAAGATGGGCATTCCGATGGTAACCCCTCCGGGCGTGCTCGGAGCGCAGATAGACGCAAAGAAGTTCTGCGACCATCTGTCTGTCCGCGACCTGCCCGCCAGTTCCCTTGCCGCGGCCATCTACCTCTGTTCAGGCGTGAGGACCATGGACGGCGGTACATACGCCGATGTGTCGGAGGATGATCCGGACTTCGTAGCAGACATGGAGCTCGTGCGGATGGCATTCCCCCGTAAGGTCCTGACCCTGTCCCAGACGATGTATGCCCTTGACCGCCTGAAATGGCTGTATGACAATAGAGAACTGATAGGGGCAATCCGATGCAAAGACATTCCCGGCATGCAGAGGTGCTTCCGCACTCCAATGGAACCGGTAGGGGACTGGCCGGAACGGATCATTGCCAGATTCAAGGAAGATTTCGGAGACAGCCTTTAGCCTATAAAAAAAGACCATCAGAAACTGATGGTCTTTTTTGCTTTTCCGTTGTCCTCTGTCTGACTAAGAGGGGTATAGTCTATAATCAGCCCTTTGTATCCGGACTGGGTATATTGTGGCGGGAGCATGAACGTAGAGACTGTATTCGCTTTCATGAGAGGGGTGTCATCGTTGCTGTCGTGTCTCAGCTCGAGGTGATAGTAGCCGTCCTCGTCAGGATTGTTCAGGGAAGAGGAGTTGTCTACAAGATAGAATTCGTGTTTCGGAGCCGAAGCGCTGATGGCGTAGGAATAGGCGATGGTCAGGAAATGGTTGGTGCCGTCCACTCCGCCGCAGTGCCATGCGTTCTCGATGTCTATGCCGTCGCTGCCGCAGGTGTCAGGCTTTGCCGAATATGTGATGGATTCTGTTTCTAGTTTGGTGATGGCGGAGAATTCCACTTCCACCGGATTTGTGATTTTGCCTGCAGGAATGACGAATGTGGCGAGAACCCTGTCATTGGTGACAAAATTCTTGATGACGTTGTAGTTGCCGGTGGGAATGACCTTTATCGAGTCATCGCTGATGAAATAGCAGCTGTATGGCGTACCTATAGAAGAGACAGCTGTCATGTAGGCCTGATATGTCGTTTCGCTGCTGTCATTGCAGGAAATAAGGGACAGTGCCGCCAAGGGCATCATAATAAGGGTCTTTACGAGATTTTTCATTTTTTGATATATCCTTTGATTTAAATTTGGCAGTTCTCCTCCCTGCAAAGATTATGCCCTAAGTTAAAAGTGTAAAATTATTTGGAAATCAGTAAAATACTCTTTACTTTTGCGCTCCCTTCGCAGGCGGAGGTTTTATAAATAATGTCTAACTCCTTAATGGAAAGATTGTTTTATTTAAAATTATGGTAAAAGAAAAAGAAGTAATGGTGGAGAACGAGGAAATCGAGGCTCCCGTAGAAAAGAAGGAGACAGCCGAGTCCTATCAGGAAGAGGCGGCTCCCGTAGTGGATGCTATGGCTCCCAAACGCAAGAGCAATGCATCGGTGCCTGTCGACAAGTTCGACTGGGACAGTTTTGAGGAAGATACTCCTTATGAGGACCGCAAGGCCGATGAGGAGAAGTACAACCAGACACTCTCCAAGGTAGTGGAGAATGAGGTGGTGGAAGGAACGGTTATGGCCATCGGCAAGCGCGAGGTTCTCGTGAACATCGGCTACAAGAGCGAGGGCGTGATCAACATTTCCGAGTTCCGCTACAACCCCGACCTGAAGGTGGGCGACAAGGTAGAAGTATATGTCGAGACAGCAGAGGACAAGAAAGGCCAGCTGATTCTCTCCCACAGAAAGGCTCATTCGCTGCGTTCATGGGATCTCGTGAACGAGGCTTACGAGAAGGACGAGATCGTGAAAGGTTACGTGAAGTGCCGCACCAAGGGCGGTATGATCGTGGATGTATTCGGCATCGAGGCATTCCTGCCCGGATCCCAGATCGATGTCAAGCCCATCCGTGACTACGATGTATTCGTCAACAAGACAATGGACTTCAAGATCGTCAAGATCAACAATGAATACCGCAACGTGGTAGTATCGCACAAGGCTCTTATCGAGGCTGAGATCGAGGCCCAGAAGGCAGATATCATCAGCAAGCTCGAGAAAGGCCAGATCCTCGAGGGTACAGTCAAGAACATTACCTCCTACGGTGTGTTCGTGGACCTCGGCGGAGTGGACGGACTCATCCACATCACAGACCTCTCATGGGGCCGTATCAATCATCCCGAGGAAGTCGTTCATCTCGACGAGAAGATCAATGTGGTTATCCTCGACTTCGATGATACCAAGAAGCGTATCGCCCTCGGTCTGAAGCAGCTCCAGCCTCATCCCTGGGATGCACTTGATCCCAATCTCAAAGTGGGTGATGTCGTTAAGGGCAAAGTTGTCGTTATCGCAGACTACGGTGCATTCGTTGAGATCCAGCCCGGCGTTGAGGGCCTGATCCACGTATCCGAGATGTCATGGTCTCTCCACCTGCGCAGCGCACAGGACTTCCTGAAGGTGGGCGACGAGGTAGAGGCCGTTATCCTGACCCTCGACCGCGAGGAAAGGAAGATGTCCCTCGGTATCAAACAGCTCAAGGAGGATCCCTGGGCAACCATCACCGAAAAGTATCCTGTCAATTCCCGTCATATCGCTACAGTACGCAACTTCACCAACTTCGGTGTGTTCGTCGAGCTTGAAGAGGGTGTGGACGGTCTGGTACACATCAGCGACCTTTCCTGGACAAAGAAGATCAAACATCCTTCGGAGTTCACTTCCATCGGAGACAAGCTCGAGGTTGTGGTTCTCGAGGTCGACAAGGAGAACCGCCGTCTGAGCCTCGGCCACAAGCAGCTTGAGGAAAATCCTTGGGACGTATTCGAGACACAGTATCCTCTCGGCTCTATCCATGAGGGAACAGTGGCCAGCTTCGCAGACAAGGGAGCCGTCATCTCTCTCGGCGAGGGTGTTGAGGGAACATGCTCCATCAAGAACCTCCAGAAACAGGATGGCACCACTGCCAACGTAGGTGAGAAACTTCCCTTCAAGGTGGTAGAGTTCAACAAGTCCAACAAGAAGATCGTTCTCTCCCACACCAGAACATGGGAAGAGCCCAGGAAGGAGGAGAACCGTCGTGAGAACGAGAGCACACAGAGTGCTATGAAGAAGCTCAAGACCAATCTTGAGAAGACCACACTCGGTGACATCTCCGAACTTGCAGACCTGAAGAACAAGATGATGGAGGAAGCAGGAAAATAATCCACCTCTGCTCATGAAGTTTTCGTTGACGACTTTGGGAGTCTCATCGGCTTCCCCGACAACGGACAGATATCCCAGCGCTCACATATTGAATATATGTGGGCGCTTGCTGCTTATCGACTGCGGCGAGGGATGCCAGATGCTTATGAAGCGGCACGGCATTTCCCTGATGAAGACGGAGAGGGTTTTCCTGTCCCATGTGCACGGAGATCACGTCTTCGGGATATTCGGCCTGATGTCCACCCTGTCAATGTCCGGCAGGACAGAACCACTGCATGTTTATGCCCCGGAGGCATTCCGGAGTATTCTGGACTTTTTCCGCGGACAGTTCCTCGAGAGGGAGTGCTACCCTATAGTATTCCATCCGCTGAGTTCCGGGCATCCCGAGACAGTCATGGAAGATGGAGGCATAAAGGTAACGGCCTTTCCTTTGCGGCACAGGGTCCCGACGTACGGGTATCTCTTCCGTGAGCAGGAGCCCGGCCTCAATGTACGTAAGGAAGCGGTTCAGGAACTGTCCCTGAGTGTCCGGGAGATACTGTCCCTGAAAGACGGACAGGATGTGATAAGGCCGGACGGTACTGTCCTGCACGCGTGCAGCCTTACATATCGTCCGTACATTCCCCGCTCATTCGCATACTGCAGTGATACAGCGGTGTTTGAATCTCTTCCGGACATGGTCCGCGATGTAGACCTGCTCTACCATGAGGCGACTTTTGGTGACGACTGTGCGGAGAAGGCGGCGGAGATGTTTCACAGCACGGCCCGTCAGGCCGGAGAGACAGCCTTGAAGGCAGGAGCCGGAAGGCTGGTAATAGGACATTTTTCCTCCAGGTATAAGGACCCATCAGTACTTCTGGCTCAGGCCCGTGAGGTCTTTCCTGAGACAGAACTCGGGTGGGAGGGAAAGGAATTTGAAGTACCATTGAAAAACAGATTTTGACATGCATAGACACAGCATTATCGCGGCAATAGCCCTTGCGGCTGCACTGGTGCTACCGTACGGCGCGCAGGCGCAGCAGAAAAACGAGATGACGGAAGCTGCCGGCAAGTACAATCAGACCTTGTTCTATATTGACAGGCTTTATCTCGAGGATGTGGATTTCGGGAAGCTGGTGGAGAAGGCCATTGTGGCTACAGTCGGGGAGCTGGATCCGCATTCCAGCTATATTTCCGCCGAGGATGTTAGGGCGATGAACGAGCCGCTGCAGGGGGAATTCGAGGGAATAGGCATCGAGTTTGCCATCATCAGGGATACCCTTACTGTCCAGGCTACGGTTGCCGGAGGACCGTCGGAAAGCGTAGGTCTGCTGGCGGGGGACAAGATTGTAAGGGTCGATACATCGGACATAGCAGGTATCGGTCTTTCCAATGAGGATGTGTACGGATACCTTCGGGGAAAGAAAGGCACAAAAGTGGAACTTGCCGTACTCCGGAAAGGAGTGGACGGACCTTTGGACTTCACTGTGGTCAGAGACAAGATACCGATCAACAGTCTCGATGCGGCCTACAGAGTGAACGGCGATGTCCTGTATCTGAAACTGAGCCGTTTTGCCGCCAAGTCCCGCGATGAGATCGCAGATGCGATACGGTCCTTCGACGGTGTGATAGGAGGAGTGATACTTGACCTGCGGGGAAACTCAGGCGGATACCTGCCGACGGCTATAGATATAGCGAACGAGTTCCTGGAGGCAGGTGATCTGATAGTATACACTGAAGGCAGGAAGATTCCGAGGATGCAGGAGTCGGCCCGTGGCAACGGACTTTACCGGAAAGGTCCTTTGGTGGTGATGATTGACGAGAATTCAGCTTCGGCCAGCGAGATAGTGGCAGGTGCTGTACAGGATCAGGACAGGGGAATCATAGTGGGCCGCCGTTCTTTCGGAAAGGGACTGGTGCAGCAGGCACTTCCTTTGGAAGACGGTTCCGAGCTCAGGCTTACCATAGCCCGTTACCATACCCCTTCCGGCAGGGTCATCCAGTCGCACTACGAGGCCGGGCATGCTGACCGTTATTACCGGGACTTTTATGAGAGATATCTGAGGGGGGAATCTTTCAGTAGGGACAGTATACAGTTCCCTGATTCGCTGAAGTTCCGTACGCTCAGGCTCGGACGGACTGTCTACGGCGGAGGTGGGATAATGCCGGACGTTTTTGTGCCTCAGGACACTGCTTCCTATACTCCATATTATGCGGCATTGCTCCGTCAGGGGCTGGTGATTGAGTATATGAACGGACTGTGCGACCGCAACCGGAGCGCATGGACATCAAAGTATCGGACGTTTGAGAAATTCGACCGTGGCTTCGAGGTTACTGACGATATGGTGGAGGGACTTGTAGCCCTGGCCACTGAGAGGGGTATCGGGTTGAAAGAAGAGGAACTGGAACGCTCTAAGGAAGATCTGTGCCTGTATATGAAGGCATTGGCTGCCAGCTCTATCGTATCGCGTGAATGCTTCTATCGGGTGATGAACTCCCGCAGCCCCGAATTTCAGGCTGCATTGGAGGCTTTGCGTGAAGCTTCTCTTTCCCTGTAGGCCTTGTTGTAGGCCCTTGAGTTGGCCTTGTGCTGGCTATATGTGGTCGCAAAGTTATGGGTTCCGTCGAATTCCGGCTTTGCGCAGAAATACAGGTAACCGGACTTCTCGTAGTTGAGTACCGCATCTATGGCTGTCACTGTGGGTATCGCAATGGGTCCCGGTGGCAGCCCTTTTATTCTGTAGGTGTTGTAGGGAGAGTCGATCTGCAGGTGGCGGTTCAGAAGACGCCGCAGTCCAGGCTCTGTTTCCAGATGGGCGTAGATGACAGTGGGGCAGGCCTGGAGCCTCATGCCCCTGTGGAGTCTGTTCATGTACACACCGGCTATCTTCGGCATCTCTCCGGCGTTGTTTGTCTCGCCGATGACTATCGAGGCCAGTGTCATAACCTCGTTCCTGTCCAGGCCTATCTCTCTGGCGAGGCGGTCACGCTCACCGTTCCAGAATGCGTCACATTCCTTTTTGAAGCGTTTTACGACGCTGCGTGGACTGGATGTCCAGTAGAACTCGTAGGTGTTTGGGATAAACATCCCTATGAATGTTTCGGGCCTGAAACCGAGAGAGTCTATCATGGCAGTGTCTTTCAGGACCGTCGCAAAAGCGGCTGAATCGGCCTCGAAATTGCGTCCGAGAAAAGCTGCAAGCCTGTCGATGGTCTTGATGTATCCCCTCAGCGTGATTTTTGCCGGTGTTTGCCAGCCGTTGGCAATCATTCTGATTATGTGCTGGTTTGACATTCCAGGCTCTATGACATACCGTCCTGGTTCGAAGTGCTCCGCCAGATTCCGTCTGCCGGCGGCCCGTCTGAAACTTTTCAGGTTCTTTATCGTGCCTGAGGCACAGATGGAGTCTTCCACCGCCCCGTAGCCGGAGTTTCTGTATATGAGAATCACTCCTTCACCTGCCGTATTCGGCTTCTTGAAAGTGATATACCAGTTCAGCCCTATGGCACCGAGAATGAGTACGGCAGCCAGGCATATAGCCGTAGTCAGTTTTCTTCTGTTCATATTCTATTTGTGTCTTCGGAGGAATATCTCATCACCGACGTAGAGGATGTCTCCGCTCTTGTAGTCGTTGTATCTGAAGAGCTGTTTCATGCGGACACCGTATTTCTGTGATACATCGTAGTAGGTGTCGCCTTCCACAGCTATGTGTATTTCCATGTGCCGTTGTGCCCTTGCCTTTTTCTTCTGGAGGTATACCACTGTGCCGGGTACCAGTTCCCTGGATTTCTTGAGATCATTGTAGCGCAGGAGTTCGTTTGTGAAGAGGTTGTATTCTTCGGCAATGCTTTCATATGTGTCAAGATTGCCGGCCAGAATGTAGGGCACACCGTTGCGCTCGTAGATGATGCGGTTGCGTGAGTATTTGTAAAGCAGGGAAGTCCTGGCAGGATTGAGCTCCATCACCTTCATTATCTCGTTCGGGCTGGGAGGAAGCAGTTTGCGGTTCTGTTCCGCTTTGGCTGACATCTCGCGGTCGAAACGGTAAAGCTGGTAGTCCTCGATGATTTTTATCAGCCTCTGGGCATACTGGGGGTCTGTGGCGTAACCGGCTTTTTTCAGACCGTGGCACCAGCCCTTGTAGTCGGTTATATCCAGATCGAAGAGAAATGCATAGCGGTCCCTGTAGCGCAGGAAGTCGGAGTGGTCCTTGAAAGACTCCGCCGGGTTGCGGTATTTGCGGAAGCAGGATTTGCCGGGATCATCGTCCTTTTTGTAGTAAGTCGGTCCCTTCCAGTCTTTGTGACACTTGATCCCGAAGTGGTTGTTGGCCTTTACGGCCAGATCGGAGTTGCCGTCTCCGGATTCCAGACAGCCCTGCGCCAGAGTTATGCTGGCCGGTATGCCGTGAGTCCTCATGGACTGTATGGCCGCGTCCTTGTATTTGTCGATGTATTCCTGACGGGTCATCCTGCTCTGTCCCTGTGCGGGCAGTACAGCCAGCATTATCAGGAGCATTGCGGTGAAAGCTCCTGTGATTATAGTCCGGATTCCATTGAAATTCAGTATCTGTCTCATGTCGTCAGTTCAGTTCTGAGTCTGAACGGACAAAAATACTAAAAAATTCTACTCGTTGGAGATAGAGTCGACCGGATTGCGCATAGCGGCGCTTCTGCTCAGCAGGGTCACGGTGACGGCTGTGATGAGGGCAATCAGGGCAAGGGCGGCGATGAATATCCAAGCGGGTATCTGGCTGCGGTAGGGGAAAGAGGAGACCCAATGCCGGATGATGACAGTGGCGACCGGTGCGGTGACGATGAAGCAGACCAGTGTGATGGTCAGGTAGTAGCGGTTGACCATCAGCAGAATCTCCCTGACGGAGGCCCCGAGCACCCGGCGGACGGCTATCTCCTTGCGGCGGAACTGGGTCTCGAAGTACACTAGCCCGAGGATACCGATGAGGGAGATGAACATGGAAATGAGGGCGGTGGCTGTAATGAGGCGTCCGAGGCGTTCCTCGCTGCGGTACAGGCGGTCGATGCTCTCGTCCAGGAAATGGATGTCCAGGTCATTGGGATTCAGGGACGGGTCCAGCTCGCATACCTTTGTCCGGATCCAGTCCAGGCTCTTGCTGACTCCCTCCGGCATTATCCTGATGTAGAACAGTCTGAGCATGCTCCCGGTATTCGAACCGTAATTGTACAGGGCCATCGGGGCCATGGCATGCTGCATGGGCTTGTAATGGAAATCCTTGACTATCCCGACGATATTCATCTTGCCGTTTTTCATGTACGAATGCAGGTATGGCCATGTCTCCATTGCCGTCCTGTTGAAAATATAGGAGCCCTCGGAGCTCCCGTCATCGGAAGGAACGAAGTTCCGTCCCTCCTCAATCTCAAGACCGAAAAACGGTACAAACCAGCGGTCCGTGCCTATGACATCGTACATGATGTATCCCTCGCCGTAGTCACCTCCCCAGCCGCCTGCCTCCGCTGAGACTATTGACCTGGATGCCGCCGCGACTCCGGTGATACCCGGATATTCCAGCAGCATATTCCTGAAGGTTTCGCGCTTGGCCGCGATATTGTCCGTCACCTCCATCTCGACCACCTGCTCCCGGTCGAATCCCATGTCGTAGTTCTTCATATACCTGTTCTGCACGGCTATGAACATAGAGCAGAGCAGCAGTACGAACGATATCACGTATTGTACCCCTATCAGTACCGAACGCAGTCTGATGCCTTTGGCTGACAGGGAAAAAGAGCCCTTGAGCACCACAGCCGGACTGAATGATGTACTGTAGAACGAAGGGAAGATACCGGCGGCAACAGCTGTCGCCACCGCAACCCCGAGGGATATGAGGATAAGCGCGGGATTGTCCTGGAGCCGCATTGATCCGGAGATATATGAGGCCAGGCTGGTACCGGCTGCAAGCGACATCACCCCGATACTGAGGGCAAATGCAAGCAGTGCCAGCCCGATAGTGGAAATCAGCTGCGACCTTATCAGACTGCCTCTTGTCGCACCGACTACCCTCCGGGTGTTCAGCCCCTTGATGCGGAACGGCACCGAGGCCATGGCGAAGTTGATAAAATTGATGACAGCGATGAGTATCACTGCAATGGCTACAGTCAGCAGGACAATGGCAGTGGAACGGTTGCCCTTACCGGCAACGTCCGAAATGACATCCTCCGACCAGTAGGCGTCATGCAGGCGGGTAAGCCGCAGCTTTATTATGTCCGCCTGGAATATCTGCCGCCCGATATACGCCGCTGCCGAATCTACTGCCGCAGCCGCTCCCTCCTCTGTGGACAGCTTTACATAGCAGCAGTAAGACCATCCGCTCCAATCCTCCAGACCGTCGAGACCGGATGACAGCAGCAGCTCATTGTCCGCACTGGAATTGTCCGGAAAGTCCTTGTAGACCGCCACAATGCGGAACGGACGCGGATCAGCGCCTACCGTAAAGCTGACTTCTTTCCCTAACGGGGACTCGTTTCCGAACAGCTTCCTGGCCCCTTTCGCGGAGATGACGGCAGTTCTCGGGGCACCATAACCGGCAGTGTCCCCGCTGATTATCTCGAACGGGAATACCTTCAGCAGGTCATGCTCCGAATAAGCTGTCCTCAGGCTCACGCCCGGGTTGTCCGTACCGGTCTCATTGAAAAGCTGCGTCATCCCCTTGGCATACTCATACACGCTCACCGCCTCGGCCTGAGGAAGCGAGGTCTTCAAATGCTCTATCACCGGCCGCGATACCGTTGCGTACCACATCCCCGGATTGGTCGGCAGCATGCTCTCCAGGCGGTACACCTTCCCGTACCCTGGATAATTCCGGTCATACCGCAGGTCGTACATCACCTGCACCATCACGGTCATGAATATCGAGAAGGCGAGGGTCAGCCCGGCGATATTGAGAACGGTGGAGAACAGTGTGTGGCGGTTGAATCGTATCGGTCTCATGGTTTGCATCGTTAAATCCGCACACAAAATTAGGTGTTTGCTCCAAGCCTGACAAGGAAAAAGCGGTGGTGGAAGTTTTTTGCAGCTGAGGTGTTTGAAATTTAGGGATTTATGCGGTTTGCCGGAAGTTTTGAATCCTACTGGAGGGGGCGGGAGCGGTATGAGGACAGCCGGTCCTTGAGGTATTTGGAGAGCCGGACGGGCAGGCCCATCTGTCTGCCAAGACGGGTCTTCCATTTGTTGAGCCGGTTGAGGTCGGTGTCGAGGATGACGCTTACGGCGTTGGGGGAGACTCCGCAGCACATCAGGGAGACGAGCAGGCGGTCGTCCTGTGTCATCCATGGGAATTCGGAGTACAGGCTCTCTGTGAAGCCGGGGTAGGAGGCCTCGATGAGGGAATTGATCTGCGGCAATATGCTATTGTCCGCCAGTTCCGTGCGCAGGACGGCTATTATCCTGCGGCTCATGTTTCCGGGACTGGATGCGCTCTCGTAGTAGATGTTGGCCGTCTCGTCGGCGAGCATCAGCAGCTTCTCGGTAAATGCGGTCAGCTCTGCGTTCTCACTGCCGCGCTGCAGCAGCATCCGGGCCATGGTCCGGCTTTCCTCCAGGTCGGTCTCAAGGCTCTCTATCTCGTGTTTCTGTTCCAGAATCGTATTGTTCTGCACCATTATAGTGCCGCTCTGCTCCTCGATGACGTCCTTCTGCTTCCATGTGTCTCCCTCCAGGTCCTTGGAAATGCTGTAGAACATGGAGGTCTTCCGTTTCTCCTCCCTCAGTTTCAGACGGGTGTCCAGAAGTGCCAGCAGGGCGGCCGACAGCCCCACCGCCAGTATGCATTGAATGATAAAGTCCCAATCCATACTGCAAAAATACGCAAAATCGGCGTGCCGGACAAGGACGATGCCAGCCTATTCATTGGCAATGGACTCCACTGGGTTGCGGAGAGCGGCCCTGCGGCTGAGGAGCGTGACAGTCACTGCGGTGATGACGGTCACTATGACCAGGGCGGCCAGGAATATCCATACCGGTATGGGGCTTTGGTAGGGGAAGGAGGAGACCCAGCGGCGGATAATGACCAATGATACCGGTGTTGTCAGGATGAAGCAGCCTGCGGTGAGGGTCAGGTAGTAGCGGTTGATCATCAGCAGTATCTCCCTGACGGAGGCTCCGTGTACCCGGCGGACGGCTATCTCTTTGCGGCGGAACTGGGTCTCGAAATGGACGAGACCGAGGATACCGATGATGGAGATGAGCAGGGAAATCCAGGAAGCGGTGCTGATCAGGCGGCCCAGTCTGTCCTCTTTGGCATAGAGTCTGTCCACCGTATCATCGAGGAAATGGATGTCTA
>ENA-OOXJ01000307-OOXJ01000307.1-human-gut-metagenome-genome-assembly--contig:-NODE-307-length-43928-cov-2.382331_pt1 | contig 43928 bp, 40 predicted proteins | sample MGYA00241587_ERZ501343 | MGnify/ENA primary metagenome ERZ501343 (study PRJEB25962, sample SAMEA2042918) | human gut metagenome | biome: human gut; feature: human-associated habitat; material: faeces... | reverse complement strand
GCTGGAAGAAAATATAAAATTAAGTGAGCAACAAGACAAAGAAGCTGATGCAAGACTTAAAGTAAAAAAAGATGAAGTTCAACAACAAATTGAAAATTTTGTTGGAGCTAGAATCTTTGAATAAATTTTTTTAAAAATGTTTGTCAAGAAGTTGACAAGATAAAAAATCTATGTTATAATTCAAATACAATAAAAAATAACAAAAGAAATTTTTTAAAAATATTTGTCAAAAACTTGACAAACAAAAAATTATATGATAATATATAAACACAACAAAGATACATACAGCAAATTTTTTAGCAGAAAACTTTTAATTTTCCAAGCTATTTCGTATCTTGTGAACTTTGAAAAATTAATATAAATAAAGATAGTTACAGCAAAATAAAATGCAAGTTTTTAGTTTTATATTTGGGATTTAAAATAGTAAAAACATTTGAAACTATCTTGTTAGTTAAAGAAAGTATTCCTATTTTAGATAAGTTTTAAAGATGTATACAGCAATCTATTTTATTTGGTTAAAGATTTTCATTGTCAAGAAATTCGAGATGGTTCAATTCCATTAAGTAGGTTTCCTACTAGATTAATACATCTTGTTCTTTTTCTCCTATTTGTCAAGATGTTGACAAATATAAATTTACAAATAATTTAATTATGTTTACTTAAAGATACTTACAGCAAATAACAGAAACAATTGTGGGGACTGTTTGTTATTGGTTCAAGTCCAATCTTATTAATTTTAATAGGTAGCTCAACTGGGAGAGCGACAGTAATTTTGTTTTTAGTATCTTGTTATTTTTTCTCATTTTATATTTTTTGGGAGAGATACAAACAGCGATATTTTAAATTTGTTTGAAACAAATGCAGGGAACAAACACCCAAATGTATCTCGTTATTTCTCCTGAAATTTTTTTAGAAAAGGAGTGAAGTAAAATGAGCTTTTTAAAGAATTTAGAAGACAATCTTTTAGAAGATTGGAATGTATCAGTTACAGAAAATGGGGCTGTTGGGTACAAAACAACAGGAAGACCAATGTTAGATATGAATTTTAAAATATCTAGCTATAGAAGTATGTCAGAAATGGAGATTGTAGATGATTTTAAAAAATGTTTTCTACAAGATGAAGTTTTAGCATTACAATTCTTGTTCTTTATTAGAGATAGAGAAGAAGGGCTTGGGGAAAGAAGGACATTTAAAGTTATTTTCAAAGCTTTAGCAGATGCTTACCCAGGATATGTTGCAGAACTAATTCCGCTTGTTGGAGAATATGGTAGATTTGATGACTTATTACCATTATTGGACACAAGAGAAAGAGAAGATGTTTCTAAATATTTAACAGAAACAATGATTTCTGACTTTAAAAAAATGGAAGAAAATAAACCAATATCTTTATTAGCAAAATGGTTACCAAGCATAAACACTTCAAATAAAGACCAAAGAAGATATGCAAACATCTTAATAAAAAAACTACAAGAAAAAGATAAGACATTTAATGCTAGTAGATATAGAAAAGCGTTATCAAGAATGAGAACATATTTGGATGTTGTAGAAAAGAAAATGTGTGCAAACGAATGGGACAAAATTAATTATGAGACTGTTCCAAGTAAAGCAAACTTAATATACAAAGATGCATTTTTAAGACATGACGAAGAAAGAAGAACTAATTATTTAGAATCACTTAAAAAAGGAGAAGTCAAAATCAATGCTAAAAAATTATTCCCATATGAAATTTACCATAAAACAGATTCTTATGATGAAACATTGCAACAATTATGGAATAATTTACCACAATTAAAAGATGATTCAGAATCAGTATTGGTTGTTGCAGATGGTTCAGGGAGTATGGATTGGACTAATGTTGGCAATACAAGTATAAGTGCATTAGATGTTGCGAATTCTTTAGCAATATATTTTGCAGAAAGAGCAAAGGGAGAGTTTAAAAATACATACATTACTTTTTCTTCAAGACCTCAATTGGTTCATTTTAGAGAAGGAGACACTCTTTACAATAAAAAACAAACTGCATTACTACATAGTGAATGCTCTAATACGAACATTGAAAAAACATTTGACTTAATTTTAGATACTGCTGTTAAAAATAAAATGGCACAAGAAGATATGCCAACAACATTATTAATTCTTTCTGATATGGAATTTGATGGAGCAACTTGTAATTTTGGATATTATTCAGACTCAAATACTCAAAAGAAATTGTTTAAAACAATTGACGAAAAATTTAAAGCAGCTGGATATATAATGCCAAAGCTTGTATTCTGGAATATTTGTGGAAGAACAAATACTATTCCTTTAAAAGAAAATGAAGCAGGTGTTGCCCTAGTTTCAGGATTCTCTACTACAATATTTGATATGGTCTTAAATAATGAAACAGACCCATTAAAAATACTACTTAATAAATTAAATACACCAAGATATTTAAAAGTAAAAGAAGTTTTAGAAAATGATTAATTAATAAAGATACTTACAGCAAATCAATAGCACTGTTAATGCCGTTGTCGTTGGTTCGACTCCAACATTACCAGCCATGTTTTTGGTAATTAGCTCAGAGGGTAGAGCACGAAAAATGTATCTTGTAAAAATAAAAATAAGAGGTGAAATTATGAGGAGACAAGAATATCCTGATAAAGCTCCATATAAACATTTTATTTTAGTTAAAAATGGGGCACAAGACAAAGAAATTGAAGAACAATTAAAAGAATGGCATGAAAATAACCCTTCTTTCTCTATCGGACAACATCAATATACTTATGTTGGAGGAACAGAAGGTAATGGAATAGAAATTTTGGAATTAACATATTTTGACCTTGATGAGGCAGAGAAAGATGTTGACCCAGAATATAGAACTCCAAGAAATGAATTCTATTTTAAGAAAATAGTTGACCCATTAAGTTCTGGAGAAAGTAAAGTTACAGATTGGTATAATGAAAATGACATTGATATAATCTCAAAAGTTAGTTTCGTTGATACTGTAAACTTAGAAATTGTAACAGGAATTGTATATGTCCAAAGAGAAGAAGCAAAAGCTGCATATGATTTAAAATATGAAAGACAACAAAAACAAATTCAAAAAATGTCAGAGGAAATGGCAAAAAAACAAATTAACAAAGAAACAGATAAAAGAATGAAATAAGGAGCTTGTTATGGAAATTTATGTTATTGCTGATACACACTTTTACCACAATAATATAATAAAATATTGTGATAGACCATTTGAAGATGTAGAAAAAATGAATGAATTCATAATAAACAAATGGAATAGCGTGGTATCTAATGAAGATATAGTCTTGCATCTGGGAGACTTTGGTTTTGGAAGTAAAGAGCAGTTAACTAATATATGTCAACAACTAAATGGATATAAAATCTTACTGAAGGGCAATCACGATTTAAGAAAAGGAAATGCTTTTTGGTTAGAATGTGGATTTGAACAAGTTTACAAACAAAAAGAAATGTTACTTACCGAAATACTTGGAATTTCACAAGACTTTATAAAAACAGATAGTGATGTGATATTGTCACACTACCCTAGACAAATTCCAGATAATAAATTAAATATTCATGGACATATACATAATGCTCCTTTAGATATAAATCAATTTAATCAAGATAATCATATAAATGTAAGTGTAGAAATGATAGATTATAAACCAGTTAGTTTAATAAAAATAGTTGAAGAATGGAGAGATAAATATGAAAGAAGAACGAGTTAGTAAAATATTTATGGAAGATTCACAAATAAAAGGTGGATGGTTAGATTTGAATATCAATAATGATATGATAATTTCCGTAAGTTATTTGAACAGTCGTTTTTTTTATGACCTTTTAAGCCTTGTTCAAGTCTTAAATAATTATTGCACTATCGGCTGTAGGAATTTATATTTAGAAATAGATTGTGAGGGAACTCTTGCTTATATTAGTATATATACATTTTCTGAAGGAAGAACTCCAGAAGATGTAGACTATGATGCTTTAGATGATGTGAAAGTTTCTGTTATAAAGGAATGTTTCAATAAAGAAACTCAAGAAACTTATGAAAAGCAATATAATTATGTTATCTCAAAAAAAGAATTCATGGAGAACATAATTACATTTGTTGAAAATAAAATAGATGAATATAATGTAGATTTTTGTTGTGATGATGTGGCAGACAAGATAAGCAAAACTTATGTAGAAATTATTAAAAGGGGACTAATAGACAGATATAGGTTAATATAAATTGTAGAGAAGGAGAAGAAGGAGAATGAAAAGAGAGCCAAGTAAATATCAAAAAGAAATTTTAGATTGGGTAAAAAATGGACATGGAAGTGGATTAGTTAATGCTCTTGCAGGCACAGGAAAAACTACTACATTAGAAATGGTAGCAAAAGCAGTTCCTTCTAAAATGCTATTCTTGGCTTTTAATAAACATATTGCAGATGAGTTGAGTGAAAGAAAGGATATAAAACCTTTAATAGATTCAAAGAAGCTAAAGATATACACTGTTAATGCTTTGGGAAATATGACATTGATTGATTATTGTAAAAATAAATTAGATAAAGACCCCGTATTGAAAAGTAGTAAATTAACATCAGACATTTTAGATGGAGTTATATTAGATAGATTACGAAGAGAAAATAAAGAGCTTCCACATGGTGCTATGGAGTCAAAATTAGCAATGGATACAATAAAAAAACATGCAAAAACCTGCTGTGATTTAGTAAGGTGTCATTGTATAGATTATAAAGACCATAAGGCTATTGACCACTTAATTTCTGATGAAAATTTGTTTGTTTTTAGAAAAGAGATTCTGCAAATAACTTCAATTCCAAGATTAGAATGGAGTTTCATAGTTTCAGATGCTATCGAGGAATCAATAGATTTCTTTGAAAAAACTGGGGAATATGACTTTCTTGAACAGATATTTCTTCCAGTCCAATTACAATTATTTCCCCCAGCATGGCTAAAATGGTATACAGAATTTGTTGGAGTAGATGAAGCACAAGATATATCTACACTACAGCAACGTTTTATTAAGAAGCTACAATACATGAATCCATATAAACCAACAAGATATTTATTCGTTGGAGATGAGCATCAGGCAATTTATAAATTTAATGGGGCAGATTGCAATAGTATAAATCATATTAGAAGTCAATTTGATGCAAAAGATTTACACTTAAATATATGTTATAGATGTCCAAAAAAAGCATTGATTTTAGCAAGAGAACATGCTCCATTAATTGAAGATGCTCCTAATGCAAAAGAAGGAACTATAAATATTATAGAAAATATAGATATAGTAAATTATGCAAATGATGGGGACTTAGTTATGGCAAGGAAAAATAAAGACCTTGTTACAATATATTTAATGTTAATAAAAGCTAAGAAAAGAGTCTATTTTAAAAAAGGGGAATTTCTTTTTAGGATTGTAAAAGAAATTAATGACCGAAAAAGAATTAAAACAATAGATGATGTAGAAAATTTTATAAAAAAAGAGAAACAAAAAGAGATTAATAAGAAAGAGTCTGGAGAGAAAGAAGTTAAAAATGTAATAGACATGGATGAAGAAGATGTCTTTGATATTATGTCAATATTACTTCTCTTCTTTAAGCTAAGTTATGAAGATTTAGATTTTGAAAATAATGCTTTTGGCTTTACTGAATTTGTAAAAAGTATTGCAAAAAGCGAGCCTTCAGAGAATTGTATAGTTTTGGGGTCTATACATGCAATGAAAGGATTAGAAGCAAATAATGTTTTTATTGTAAACTATTTTGATATGCCCTATGAGTTTGGTATGGGCGGAGAATATTACATACAAGAAAAAAATTTAAAATATATCGCAGAAACTAGGACAAAAGAAAATTTATATCTTTGCTATGAAGACGAAGATGAAACCAGAGGCTTTCTTGAAGAACATTCTTCACTTGTGGATAGTTGTCCTTTTTTAGAAAAAGAAATCGAGGAAGAAATGTCAGAAGATGAAGATTGTTATGATTATGAGGAAGATGAGGAAGATTACTAAATTAATTTTGTCAACAACTTGACAAATAAAAAAATATATATTATATTAAATGCAAGCTAAAATTTTTTTTACATAAAGTTGTCAATATCTTGACAGAAAGGAGGGAAAGAATGGCAGATTTAACTCTTTATAATGTATCTGCGGAATTTGATTACTTATGTGATTTAGTTGACAGAGATGTTTTAACAGAGGAAGAACAAGCAGAACTAACAAATATCTTAGCCAATAAAATCCAAAATTCAGCAGAAGAGGTAATTCAATTCTTTAAGACAAATGATTCTCATATTGATGGGCTAAAAGCAGAAATTGCAGAGCTTCAAGCTAGAAAGAAAAAAGCAGAAGAAAGAAAGGAATACCTAAGAGAAGCTATTACTCAAAATATGAAAAAACTAAACTTAAAGAAAATTGAAACTACAATAGGAAATATGGTAGTTCCTAATAGGGTTGACATCAGTATTGAGGTAACAGATATAGATAAAGTTCCAGAAGAATATAAAAAGACAAAAACTGAAATATCTGTAGACAAATCAGCAATAAAAAAACATTTCAAAGAAACTGGTGAAATAATTGAAGGAACTAATATTATTCAAACTCAAGGAAAAGTTCAATTTAAGTAGGTGATAACCATGTCAGAATCAGGAAAAAAGTTTATGAATTATAAAAAATGTAATGAAGTTATCACGAGTTTTGCTAAAAAATTAACAAAAAACAAAGAGTTACAAAAAGATTTAATTCAAGAGGGGTATGTAGGATTGCTGAAAGCAGAAAAAAATTATGATTCTACATTAGGAGTTGAATTTTTAACATATGCTTATCCATATATCAAAGACCATATATCAAGGTATTATAAAAAGAATAAAGAACAGAATGTAAAATTAGAAGAAGAAATGTACGATAATGTAAACTTAGATAGTGTATGCTTTGATGATATAGATAATTTTTTAGAAGGTTGCTCTGAAGACACAAAAAAGATAGTACATTTAATAGTTGATGAAGACAAAACTTATAGAGAGATAGCAGAACAACTAGGGTATTCTAAATCAAAAGTTAGTTATATATTGTCTAAAGATAAAGACAAGTTATATAAAAATTTAAAAAATAAATAAAAAGGAGAGAAAAGATATGGCAGAAAAACAAAAAGTAGAACAACAAATACCAGCAATGTATGGTACATTTAGATTAAAAGGAAGAGTAGACAAAATTGATACAACAAATTATGACTCAGAGACTTCTACAAAAAAGAAAAGGAGAGCTATAACTCTTATAATGAGAACTTCAAAAGACAATACAGTTTCTGTTCCTTTAAGTGCTATAGTACAAGATAGTGTTTACTTTGTAAAAAGAGATGAAAATGGTAAAGAAGAAGAAAGAAAAATTATTCCTTGGGATGAAAGAAATACTACACCATTACCAGAAGGATTCTATCCAATGTCAAGAATTATGGTTGGAGTAGAACAAGAAATTGATGAAAATGGTCAAGAAAAAAATAAGAGTCAATTTAAAATCTTATATGATGCAATAGAAGATATTTACAACTTTGTAAAAGTTGGAGATGAACTATTCATTAGAGGAGATGTTACTGTTGAAAGTTACGAAAACAGAAGAGGAGAAACTGTAAGTACAGTAAGATTAAATCCAAATCAAATTTCAATGAGAAATAAAAATGATAAATTAGATTTTGATGACCCTAACTTTGCTGAAGACAATTGCATTACTCAACCATTAATTATCCAAGATGTAGAAATAGATGAAGATAATGAAAAGGCAGCTGTAAATGGGCTTGTTATTGGAAGAAAAAGAGAAGGTACTATTGAAATAGAAATAGAAGGAAAAGATAATTTAATGTTTGCTAAAACATTGAAAAATCTAAGTGTAGAAAATCCTTATGGAGCAATAACATTACAAGCTAGAATTTCTAACGAAGGTAGCGTTGGTCCACAAAAAGTTTGGGATGACGTATTCAACACTTGGGTAGTTCCAAAAACAAGACAAGGTGGATTTAGAACTAGATATGTTTATATTGCAATGGTTGCAGAATCTTATGACAATGTAACTTATACAGAAGAAAATGTTGCAGAATTTAGAAATACTTTCTGTAGAGGTAAACAAGAATTTGGTTCAAACACAACAGAAACAGCAGCCAACACAACTACTACTCGTGGAAGCGAAGACATTTGGGGAAGTATTTAATTTTAAAACAACTTGTCAAGATGTTGACAGATAAATTTACATAATTCTTGTCAACATCTTGACAAAATAAAAAGGAGTGATTTTATAATGGCACAAATTAGAAGAGGCGGAAAGATTCAAAGTAAATTAGCTTTCCTTATTTATGGAGATAAAGGAACTTGGAAATCTAGTCTGGCATTAGAGTTTGCGAAAATGAAAAATGAAAAAGGAGAGCCAATGAAGGTTCTTTATATAGATACAGAAGAAGGTTCTATTGATGACTATTTAGATGGACTTGCAACAGAAGGAATTGATATTGATAATATTATAGTTGCAAAAACTAAAAGTTTTAATGAAACATTAGATTTAGTTAAACAAGCAAAAGATGTTTCTGCAACAAAACCTATGAGAATCAAAAGTCAAGATGATTTAGGAAATGTTGAAATAGTAGAAATAACAAATGAAGATGGAAGTTCATGGATTCCAGATGCCATTGTTATAGATTCATTAACAGTTCTTTATAATCAATTAGTTCAAGCTTTACTTGATATGTCTCAAAGAAGAGCAGGACAAAGAGCAAATAAACAAGGTCTTATAGGAGCTGAAAAAGCATTAGCAGTTGAGACAGCAGGACTTGAAATAAAAGATTACCAAACTATAGGACATAGAGGACAAGAATTAATTTTAGACTTGATGGCTAGTGGAAAACACTTCGCAGTTATTTCAAGACAAAAAGAAATTAAAGAACAAAAAATGAACTCAAAAAATGAATTTGAAACTATTTCTACTGGGAAATACCAACCAGAAGGTTTCAAAGAGGTAGAATATAATGTTAAAACTGTTCTTCACACGTTTAATGAAGATGGTACAACATATGCTGTTGTTGAAGATAAAGATAGAACAGGAGTTAAAAAACAAAATGAAAAAATAGAAAACCCTTCTTTATTAGACTGGGAAGTTATAATAAAAAGAAATGTTGGAAAGAAAGAACAACCTATTAGAAATACAGTTGCAGAAAGTGTTCAGGAAGACATTTCAGCAATTCAAGATAAAATTATTAGAGAAACTGGAGAAGAAATTGTTCAAAAATCAGATTTTGACCAAGAACTTCAAAGCTTAAAAGATAGTATCTTTGATATGATTCAAAAGATTTCTTCAAATCAAAAAAGAAAAGAATTAAAAGACGAATGTGAAAAATATAATATTCCTGCTGGAACTTTCCAAAAGATTACAGATAAAAGCCAATTACAACAAATGAAAGAAATTACAGCTGCTTTCTTAACAAAAAACAACATTCATTAAAAGATTACAGGGGAATTTTTATTCCTCTGTTTCTTTACGAAATAGGAGGGAAAGACTTTGAATAGCAATGTTGGGAAAAAGAAAATACAATATTATTGTGATTATTGTGGAGAAATAATAGACCTAAACAAAGATGATTTGTTTACATATAATAGAAAATATTATCATATGGATTGTTTAATAACAAAGCTAAAAAGAGCTAGAAAACATAAATTTACTCCAGAAGAGATTAAGGATATTATAGAGGAAGCTAGACAAAAAGGTAGAATTACTAGAAATAATGGAGAAGGTAGAGGTGGAAAAAAGTCAAAACCAACCGTACAACTTCCAAAAATGAATTCTTCTGATTTTGGAAATCTAAACTTTTTGTTAGATTATCTTGATAGAAAATACCATTTTTCTAAAAGAGACTTAGGTTTTATAAAAAAATCTATAATATCAATAGAAAATGGAACTTACAAGAAAACAAATGGACAAAAAATTTCAAGTGATGAATTGTATAATATGTTTACATATTATGCCCTAGAATTAGATAAGATTCATGCGAAATTAAAGTCGCCTATAGACAATGGTAGGTCTCTATTTTACTATGATTTAGCAGTAATTATAAACAAATTTGATGATTACCAAAAATTGATTAATGCAAATTTAAAAAATGAAGATAACATACAGGGCTTCGAAGTCAGTAATTACTTTACTGGAAGAAATATTGATGAAGAAGGCTCTGATGATGACATAGATTTAGATGCCTTTCTTGAAGGGTATTAATAGGAGGTGCATAAAGCTTGGCAACAGATGAAGAAAAACTACAAGATTTGACTTCTGAAATTCTTTTTATTGGGACTATGTATAAATATCCTGGGATAGTTCAGAAATATAGAAGATACTTAGGAGATGAAGATTTTTCTACTCCAGCAAGTAGATTCTTTCATACTCTTTTTGAAAAAGTATATGATACTTACTCAAAAACTCCAGATGAGGTATCTATTGCAGGGTTCTTGACAGGGAAACAAAAGATATTAGATAAGTTTAATGAATATGGTGGCTTTACCACAATTCAAGGATTTATGGATTCTTGCAATTCAAATGATGTAGACAAGTATTTTGACAATATAAAAAAATATTCATTATTAAGAACTTATCATGCAAAAGGGTTCCCTGTTATGGATTTACTTAATGGGGCAGTCAATAGCAAAACACATGAAGTTACGAAATTTGAAGACATTAAAGCAAAACATATTCTTAGAATTTTAATTAACAGAATTTCAAAAATATATACGAACTTAAAAAACACAGAAGATATGCAAGACCTTGTTGAAAACTGTACGGATTATGTTTTAGAAAAATTAGACAGACCTCAGATGGGATTAGAATTTCCATATCCTATACTTTCAGAAGTCTTTTCAGGTATAAGAAAGAATCAATTTATGGCTTGGGGAATGTTGTCTAATGCAGGAAAATCAAGATTCCTTATGAAAATTATAGCACATATTGCGTTTGTTCATGATAAAAAAGTTTTGTTATTAGCAAACGAAATGTCATATGAAGAAATGAAAGAATGTATGATTACAACCATACTAGACAACCCAGAGTTCCAAGCAAAACATGGATTTAAACAATTAAAACCACAAAAAGAAATTGTTAATGGAATTTATAGAGACCAAAATGGAAAGATAATTCCTAGAGAAACAGATGATATGGGAATTCCAACAATGGAAACAAAACAATTTATTGAAAAATTAAAAAGAGAATCTCCAGACTTTAATTTAGTAATTAATACTACAAAATGGTTAGAAGAGAATTTTAGAAAAAGACTTTATATTATCGACATGGGTTCGGATTATAGTGACGGAGCTTTACAAGAAACAATAGAAAATGCAAAAAATATTGATGGAATTGATTATGTGTTTTATGACACCTTCAAGGCAGATAAAGATGCAAGTGGAGATTGGTCTAAACTAAAAAACACAGCAACAATGCTAAAAGAACTTGCTAAAGAATTAGACATCTTCATTGGAGCTAATATACAGTTAACAGATGATGCCATCGCTGTTGACCCATTAAGTTTAAGCTCTATGAATATAGCAAACGCAAAACAAATAAAACATGTTATGGATGGACTTTGTTTGTTTAAAGAAATTCCAAAGAAGGACTATGAATTATATGGATATGTTCCAGTTACTAAAGACCCTCTTGGAATGAATGTAAAATCAAATGAACTACAGCTTTTAGATAAAAATAAAAGATATTATGTTTGTAAAATAGACAAAAACAGAAGTGGAGAAAAACCAAATGTTTTATTTGAACTAAATCTTAACTATAATACTTGGTTTGAAGTTGGTCTTGTATATTTAGTTAAGGACTGGGAGAAAGAAGAAAATGCAATCGCTGCAAAAAATACTGAAAAACATAATGAACAAGTTAGACAAGCAGCTGCTAAAAAAACTTCTTCAAGAAAAAGAAAAACAATTTAATGAAAGGAGAATAATATGGATGTAAAACAAGTAAAAGAATATATATACGAACATAACAAAATAGAAGATATTTTAATTGAACTTGGAATGCATCATATTAAATGGCATGATAACAGTAGTTACATTACTTGTGGTATGCCTGATGGAGATAATCCGCAATCTACTACAGTATATAACAACCTTTCATTAAATGTAGTTGCATATACAAGAGATATTGTTGACGAATATGGTGTCTCTGATATCATCTCTCTCGTTTGCTTTATAAAAGATTTATACTTTTCAAATGCAGTTCATTGGTTATGTTCTTTTCTTGGTTTAGATTATTATTATACTCCACCAAAGAAGGATAAGCTTTTAGAATTTTTTCAAAACATGATTTCTATAAAAAAGAAGTCTGAAAAGCAAGAGCCACCACTAAAACCTTTAGATGAAATAAATTTAATGCAATATGGAAGATATTCTTTCCAACAGTTTGTAGATGATAATATTTCTGATGAAACACAGCTTGAATTTGAATTAGGTCTTGATTCGACAGTTGATTATTGGGGTATTCCAAGACCTAGAATAGCGATACCAATAAGAGATGAAAATGGAACTCTTGTGGGAGTAAAAGGAAGACTTCTTAAAAACGTATGGAAGGGTTCAAAATGTGTAGACAAAATGAGAGAGGAAGACAATGAGCCAAAGTATATTTATATGTATCCATGTGCTAAATCTCAAATATTATATGGTCTTTATAAAACACAAAAATATATAAAGGAAAAGAAAGAAGTAATAATTTGTGAAGCCGAAAAAGGTGTAATGCAGTTATGGACTTATGGATATAAGAATTGTATTAGTATTGGTGGTCATAGTTTGAGCCCTAGCCAAAAAGAAAAAATAATAAGACTTGGAGCTACAATAACTATTGCATTTGATAAAGATGTAAATGAAGAAGAAGTAAGAAAAGAATGTAAAGAACTATCAACTTTATGTAAAAGTGTATATTACATTTTAGATAGGGATAATATTTTAGGAGAGAAAGAAAGTCCAATGGATGACCCAAAAAAATGGGAGCAGTTATATAAAAATAACAGATACAAATATGTTTAGGAGGACTTAAATGAAATATCAATTAATAAAAAATAGTAAAAATGATATAAACAACTTTTTAGAAACAGTTTTAGAAAATAGAAATATCACTGACATAGATTCTTTTAGGAAGTCAAATTCAGAACTTTTAGAAAAAAATACATTTGAAGATTTAGATAACATTAATGAAGGAGTAGAACTTCTATTAAAACATATAAGAAATAAAAGTAAGATTACATTAATCGTTGACCCTGATGTTGATGGAATTACAAGTTCAGCTATCTTATATAATTACTTAAAAGAAGCATTTAAAGATATATCTTTTATTACTCCAATATCTCATTCTGGAAAGGGACATGGTTTAAGTAAAGATATTGAGATACCAGAAGACACTGACTTTATCATAATTCCAGATGCAGGAAGTAATGATTATGGAGAAATAGCCAAATATCATGAAAAAGGAATAAAAATCTTAATCATTGACCATCACATAATTAGTAATGGATATAGCCCATTTGCAACAGTAATCAATAATCAAGAATCAAAAAATTATTCAAACAAAGACTTCTCTGGGGTTGGTGTTGTTTATAGATTTCTTCAAGCTTTAGATGATGCTTTGTTTCTAACAAATGCAGATAATTATTTAGACTTGGTTGCAATAGGACTTATAGCAGATATTATGGATACAACAGATTATGAAACAAGATATTTTATACAACAAGGTTTACTAAAAAAACACCTAAAAAATCCTTTCTTAAAGCAACTATTAAAGTTTACAAAGCAATCTGATAGGTACTTGGATAAATATATTATCATAAGTGATGTTGCTTTTGGAATAGTTCCAGCATTAAATGCAACAATGAGATTTGGAACAGCTGAAGAAAAATTGGCAGTATTTAGATGCTTTACGTTAAGCGAAGAAGAATTGGATAACAATAAATTTGGTAGAAAAGTATATAATATGTGTATTGAAAATAAAACAAAACAAAATGAAGATAAAGCTTTAAGCTCAGCTAAAATAATAAAAACATTAACTGATGACCAAATTAAAAATGATAAGATTCTAATCATTAATGCTACTGGTTTGTTAGATAGAACATTAACTGGAATTACAGCTATGGAATTGGCAGCTCATTTTAAAAGACCTGTTTTAATTGGAACAGAAAACAATGGAACATTAAGTGGGTCTGTTAGAAATTATGCTGGTTTCCCTTGTGAGAAACTAAAAACAGAATTAGAAAATACTGGTTTATTTACCTTTTTAGAGGGTTAGTAACATAGCCCTAACACACCTTTACCACTTATCGGTGGGGTAATTCATAAGAATTGCTAACGAGGGAGCCTAAGTCCTTAAAGGATATGGTAATCTCGTGGGAAGCTATTATTTTCAATAGGATATAGATTGGAGATAAATTGAAAAAATATGTTTATAAAATAACAAACAAAATAAATGGGATGATGTATATTGGAGAAACAATGGACTTTAAAAGAAGAATTAAAGAACATTGTAATCCTTCAAATACAAGTTTAATTGGGAAAAACCATAAATTTGAAAATATTGAATATCCAATTAGAAAATAATAGAACCTGTAACGACTAGAGCCCTAATCGGCTCGTACAATAACTATTGATACGTTATTGGAAACGGGTGTGCTACAAAAATAAAATTTTGTAGTAAGAAATAGTCTGTGCCAATAGAAATATTGGACTCTACACGCATGAAGGAGCCTGTGGCTATTCTTTACCTATTGAGAATATCCAAAAAGTTATAGATATTTGGAATGAGAAATACAAAGACATTAAGATAGAAGGAAATTATACAGTTGACTTTATATTAGATTTTTCTGACCTATCTAATAGTGATTACTATCTAATAGATACATATAGATATTTATGGGGGACTGGAGTAGCTGAACCATTATTTGCAATAATTAATATCCCATTTTATCCAGAAAACTTGAAAGTTATGGGAACAAATAAAGATACGGTAAAATATGAATATCAAGGTAAAAGTTTTATTAAATTCCATTTACCAGAAAATGACCAACTATTACAAATGGCTCAAGAATATGACATTACAAAATCTTATATAATGAATGTTGTTGGTAAAGTAAGTATGAACCACTTTGCAGGTCGTGTGACTCCACAAGTAATGTTGGAAGACTATGATATTATTGATGTTACTGGGCAAGTAGACCCAAGAAAATCCCCAGAGAATAATAATGATTTTAATATTTGGAGTGATATTTAATGACTGATTGTAGAAATTGTGCAAAAATTTTTTGTAAAAATAGAGATAATGTTTACGAATGTAATGAAAAAATAACTTTTGTTCAATCAGGAGTGTTAGACCAGCCATTGTATAAGGGGGAACAAAGTGATGACATGGAATGATATATTACAAGAAGAAAAAACAAAGCCATATTTTCATATCCTTCAGAAATTTGTAGATAATGAATATGACAAAAATATATGTTATCCTCCAAAACAAGAAATATTTACAGCATTACAACTTGACCCACCAGAAAAAGTTAAAGTTATAATATTAGGACAAGACCCATATATCAACCCAAATCAAGCTCATGGTCTAGCTTTTTCTGTGTTATCCAATAAATTACCACCATCACTAAAAAACATATATAAAGAAATTGAAACAGATTTGGGAATAGAAATGCCTACAACAAATGGAAATTTAACATCATGGGCAGAACAGGGAGTTCTTCTTTTGAATACAGTTCTATCTGTTAGAGCTGGGCAATCTAATTCTCATGCAAAGAAAGGATGGGAGAGATTTACAGATAGAATAATTCAATATTTGGGAAGTGAAGATAAACCAAGAGTATTTTTACTTTGGGGGAAGAACGCACAAGCTAAAGAAAAATTAATAACAAGTAAATCTTGTTTAATCTTAAAATCTCCACATCCAAGCCCACTTTCTGCATATCAAGGTTTTTTTGGGTGTAAACATTTCTCTAAAACAAATAAATTTTTAAAAGAAAACAACTTACCAGAAATTAACTGGCAAATCAAAGAGGAGTGATTTTTATGATTAAAATCAATGATGAATATTATATTAATGCAAACTCTCATTGCTATATTTTACAAAGATTCGGAATCGTCCAAGACAAAGAGAGTAAAAACTATGGTAAAGAAGCTTATGAAAATTTAGGTTATTATCCAAGTTTAGAAGGAGCAATTAATGGTCTTATCAAGCATGAAACAAGAAAATTTATTAGCAAAGAAGATACGAACACATTAAAAGACCTTCAAAAAGAAATTAAAAAAATAGAGGGAATTATTAAAAAAGCCTGTGAAGGAGTATTGGAAAAATAACTTGTCAAGATATTGACAAGTTTCCTTCTATATAATATAATATTATCAAGTTAGAAGGGAGGATTTTTTGTGGGAAATTCTGAAGAACAAAAAGTAGATAAATTCGTTAATCTTCATGTTCATAGTGCAATAGGTTCATTACTTGATAGTGTTGCTCGTATTCCTGATATTGTAAAGTTTGCTAAGGAACATAATCAAATTGCTATAGCTTTGACTGACCATGGAAAAATGTCAGGTTTTGTTGACTTATATAAAGAATGCAAAAATGCAGGAATAAAACCAATTATGGGGGTAGAAGCCTATGAAGTAGATGATATGTATGAAAAGGCTGATACAAAAGAGTATGTTCAACCAAGATACCACTTATTGTTACTTGCGAAAAACAAAAAGGGTTTACAAAATTTATTTAAAATTGTTACTGTTGCGAATACTGAAGGTTTTTATAAAAAACCATTAATTACATTAGATTATATAAAAGAACATAATCTAGGCGAAGGTATAATCTGTAGTTCTGCTTGTATGGCAAGCCGACTTAGTAGAGCTTTAGAAAAAGACAATTGGGAGCTAGCAAAACAAGTCGCATTAAAAACAAAGTCTACATTTGAAGAATATTATATAGAAATGCAATCACATGCAAATGACATTCAAATGGATTTGAATATAAAACATTTAAAACTTGCAAAAGAGCTAAACATTCCTTGGATTATTACAACAGATGCTCATATGATTACTGAAGACCAAATGGACATACATAGCGTTTTTATTAGAATTGGGCAAGATAGAGATGTTGGAGAAAATTATGATGGGTGTTATTTACAAGACTCAACTCAAGTTGTAGACCATTTCCATAAATATGAACATTTAGGCTTTACTTTTCAAGATATTAAAACAGGAGTATTAAATACTTTTAAAATAGCTAATGAAGTTGAAGATATTGATATTGGATATCATCAAGAGAATCAAATGCCCGTTATTCCAATACCCAAAGAATTTAAAAATAGTGATGAATATGTAGAACATCTTATTTGGGAGGGCTTTGAAGAAAAGTTTAAAAATATGTCTGAAGAAAAAAGAGAAAAAAGAAGACATAGGCTCAATGAAGAAATACCAGTAATTGAAGCATTACATTATAGTGATTACTTTATAATGTTACAGATGCTTACAAAAGAAGCTCAAAAAAGAAAGATTCCTCTAGGTTATTCAAGAGGGTCGGGAGCCAACTGTTTGTGTTTATATTGTTTGGGGGTAACTCAAATAGATAGTGTAAGATGGAACCTTACATTCAGTAGGTTTGCGAATCTCGGAAGGAAAAGTATGGCAGATTAAGGAGGTTGTTAAAAATAGGAAAATTAGAAGACTTACAAAAATTTAAGAATGAAATCGAAAAAATGTATAATGAAAATATAACTCTAAAAAACATTGCAGAACATTTCGGATGTAGTAGAGACACAATATCAAGATTTTTACAAAAAAACAACATCGCAAAAAGGAAAAAGATAAATCCATTGTATAAAAACTTTTCAGAAGAAGACGATTTAAGAATAAAAGAGCTATATGAATCTGGAAAATCAACAAGAGAAATTGGAAAAATGATGGATACGTCTGGAATTACAATTTCTAAACATTTACAAAACATGGGAGTTATAATTAGAGATTTACATAGTTCAAGACTTCAATATACTTTTAATGAAAGTTATTTTGAAACTATTGATAGTGAACATAAAGCTTATTGGTTAGGATTTATAGCGGCAGATGGTTGTGTATTAGAACCAACAACATGTATTTCTAAAAAAACTGGAAAAAGAATAAAAAAAGAGAATGGAACTTTAGAAATTGCTTTGAAAAAATCAGACACAATTCATCTTAAAAAGTTTCAAAAAGATATTTCTGATACACATAAGATATATTATAGGAAACACCAGGAAGCATGTTCTTTAAAGCTTCACAGTAAAAAAATGTATGAGAATTTATTGAAGTTGGGAATAGTTCCAAGAAAGTCAAAAAAATTAGAACTCCCACAATCTATTCCTGATGAATTATTTCCACACTTTTTAAGAGGATATTTCGATGGAGATGGAAGTATATCCTTTTCAAAAACAAAGAAAAAAGCAATTACAGTACATTCTATAGCAATTTCTTTTCTTGGAAATGAGACCTTTATCTCACAAGTGTTTGATAAATTAAAACAATATAATATAAAAGGATGTTTTTCTTATAAAAAAGGAGTAAAAGGTATTAAAACCTTTATGCTTACAAATATAAAAACAAAAAAAAGATTTTTAGATTTCATTTACAAAGATGCTACTATTTATTTAGATAGAAAATATGATAGATACCTAATTTTTAACAAATTATATGATAATTATATTTTGCAACAATATAAAAAAGGCAAAATATAAAAAATATAACTCATAGTCGTATATAACAGTAATGTTATATATTATCAGGTAGTGAACTCTGCCAAGAGGTGTCAGTTAAACGATATAGTAGGTATAGGAAATGATACTTAATTAACTGGCTAACAGGGGAACTCTAAACCGTTAAGGTCGGTAGACAATCCTGTGCCAAACTCTCAATAGAGAGAAGGTCAAACGACTAACCTATTGCTACGGTGTAGGCTTGGAGATAGGCACCAAGTCGAAGTGCTACCCAACCAACTGTTATGTGTGGTTGAAGATATAGTCTGAACTTTATAGAAATATAAAGATTAACACAATTGTATGATATGGATATAGCCAAGGCTCGCAGAAAAGAAATGGTTACAATTTCTGAAGACCTTTTCGGAAAAGAAAATGTTGCTCCAATATGTACTTTCAACACGTTATCTACAAAAGTTGCTATTAGAGATGTTGGGAAAGTTTTAAATGAAGACCCAGATAGTCCTTATTACAACCAAATACCATATAGTATTAGAGATGAAGTAGCAAAACAAATACCAACAATAAAAACACTTGATGATTTGGGTCAAGAAGTTGAGAAAGATATGTTATTAAAAGATTTGCTTTCAACAGACCCTAAATTACAAAACTGGTATCATAAATTTCCAAAATGGTTCTATTATGTAATGTATTTGGAAGGCTTACCTAAATCAATGGGGAGACACGCAGCTGGAACTATTATAGCTCCAAAACCTTGTGTAGAATATGCTCCACTTTGTTTAGATACTGAAGGAAATCCTATGTACCAGCTGGAGATGCATGGACTTATGGACGACCTATCTCTAATTAAAATGGATTTCCTTGGACTTGAAACCCTTGATATTGTAGATGAAGCTCTTAATATTGCAGGACTTACTTGGGAAGATGTTGATATAAACCACTTAAATCTTGATGACAAAGATGTATATGACAATATATACAAACAAGGGAACACAGTATCTGTTTTCCAAATGGAGTCAGCAGAAGCAAAAGCTATGTGTATTCAGGCACAAGCTGACAATATAGAAGATATTATAGCTATCAATGCCGCTAATAGACCTGGAACTAAAGACCAATTCCCAGATTATTGTGATAATAAATTACATCCAAAGGAAGCTTTAGCAAAATTGATTCACCCAGATTTGGCAGAAATTTTTAAAACAACTAATATGATATTACTTTATCAAGAGCAAGCTTTACAAATTTTTAGATACGCTGGTTTCCCTGAAACTGAAGTGGACAATGCTAGAAGATGTGTTTCAGAAGATACTGAAATATTAATGTGGAATGGAACAACAAAAAAAATAAAAGACTTAAAAACTGGAGAAAAAATATTAAATGTTAATAAAAATGGCACTATCGTTGTTGATACGATACAGCAAGTCTTTGATAATGGAGTACAGGATGCTCTTGAAGTTAGAGCTCAACAAACAAAATCTATAATAGGAACAAAAGACCACAAGATTTTAACTCAAGATGGCTGGAAAAAAATTGGAGAATTAACAACTGAAGATTATGTAATGATACCAAAATATTGTCCAAATATAACTAATACAATTCCAAGCAATAAATATCCTTGTGTAGAATCATTATTTTCTATTGGAACCTTAATTGGAGATGGTAGTTTAGGGGATGAAAACAATGTTCATTTTACAAATTCAGAAGAAGTTCTATTAGAAAAAGTAAAATATGGAATTGAACAATTATTACCAAGGAATGAAAAGCCTTGTGAATTTGAGATAAAATCACAAAATGGAAAAACTGTAGATAAAATATACTCTATTTATATAAAAACTCCAGAATATAAACAAAAACTAACTTCAGTATTAAAAGAATTTGATTTAATTCATAAAGCTAAGGATAAATACCTTTGTGATAAAATAATGTCATTAACACAAGGAAGCAAATTATATTCTTTATTAGCTGGACTATTTAATACAGATGGTGGTTATCATAAGCAAGGAGAATGGTTAGAATATTATTCTAATAGTAAGAAATTATGTGAAAATATACAGATGCTTTTAAGAAAATGTGGAATAAAATCACAAATTACTTCCAAAAAAGTAAAAGGATATAATTACTTGACATATACTTTATATATTTCATCAAAAAATAGTCAAAGAATTTTTGGAAAATTAATACTTCCATTTATGGTTGGAAGAAAGCAACAAGACTTTTATAATATCATAAATTCTCAAACTAATGAGAACAATTATGATTACAAATTGCCAAAGAAATATAGCAAAGAAATAGACATAATGTTAAAAGAAAGTTCTATTTCTCAAAATACAATAGGAAATAATATTGAGTATAAAGATGGAAGTTTAAGAATTTCTGATAATGAAACCATAACAAATATAAAAGCAGAGAAAATTGTTTCACAAGTGTATTGTCCAAAAACATATAGAATATTAAAAGCAGAACTAATCCCAGTAAAAATTGCTTCTATAAAACATTACAAAAAAGTTCATGTTTATGACCTTGAAATAAAAAATAATCATAATTATATTGCTAATGATATTGTAGTACACAACTGTATTGGGAAAAAATTAAAAGATAAAATGAAAGAACTTGAAATCGAATTCCGTGACCTACTTACACAAAAAAATTGGACTAAAGAACAAATTGATGCTCTTTGGGATTTAATATTAAAACAAACTGGATACTCATTTAACCGTGGACATTCTGTATCTTATGGTTTACTTTCATACCTAACAGCTTACCTAAAATACCATTATCCAGTTGAATACATGACAGCTTGTCTTAACATAAAATCAGAGAATATATCAAAAATAGGTATTCTTATTAATGAATGTTATAATCTTGGTATAGAAATTCTTCCACCAGACATAAATAAATCAAGAAAAGACTTTACTGCTTTTCCAAAAGAAAAAAGGATATTGTTCGGATTTCTTGCTATTAAAGGGCTTGGGTTATCTTCAATAACCTCAACTTTAGAGAACAGACCATATAAACACTTACATGATTTCTTAGATAGGGCTGGGGCAACAAGTAAAGTAATTATAAGCTTTATAAAAGCAGGGTGCTTTGGAGCATATAAAAGAAGTCTACTACTAGATTATTTTGAGTACACATATCCTAAAAAGCAATACAAACCTGTCAAAACAGTTCCTACTGAACAAGTTTTAAGAGAACAATGGGGTATTATAAAAGGAGACAGGAAAAGTAAAGATGAGACTCTTTTAGGAGAATATAATTACAAAAGGGAGCAGGCATTTAAACAAAAAGAAAGAGAAACTTATAACAAAAAGCTTCAAGATTTTAAAGATAAATATATGCAAAATGAATATATGTGGGAATTTGAGACATTGTCAATGTTTATAACAGATAATCCATTAAAGGAAATGAGTCATTATGTAACTGACTGGAATTTAGTAAAAGATGGAGAAGAACCTTGTATATTAGCTGTTATAGTTGATATAAAAAGAAAAAAGGATAAAAACAACAATGTATTTGCATATTTAGATTTATATACAGTTAATGGAATACTCGAAGCTGTTGCTTGGTCAAGTAAATATAAAAAATATTCTGATTTAATAGAAAAGGGAAAATGTATATCAATTTTGGGAAGAAAAAATGAAGGAAAACTATTTGTAAATGAAATAAAAAGTTTTGAACAATGGAAAAAAGATAGATATTTAGATAGTGAGGAGAGTTAGTATGGATAATTGTGAAGAAAATATAGGAAAGATTTTTGAATTTGAAATGAAACCAATTAGAGAGCTTTATTACAATGAACAAAATTTTTATTCTATTTCTGTTATTGAATTAGATGAGGAGTTGCCTGGAACGGAAAAAGATAAAATCAACAACAAATATACAACAAAATTAGTTGGGAGAAGCGTTCCTTTAAGTACATCTTCTAAATATAAAGTAACTGCCAAGTTCATATTTAATGAGAAGTATGGATACCAATATGAAATTGTTTCCATAAAACCTATTGTTTCAGAAGAATCACAAAGCACATTAAATAATTCATACTTACAAGCAATTATTACTCCAAATCAATATGAAACTCTAAATAATGCTTATCCAAATATTGTCCAAAATCTTTTAGATGACCCAAATTTTGAACCAGATTATACAAAACTAAAAGGAATAAAGCAAAAATCTTGGGAAAAGATTAAAGAGAAAATATTAAAATATCAACAAATAGGGGATATTCTAGCATTACTTGTACCTTTAGGTGTTTCAAGTAATATGATAGATAAACTTGTTTCCTATGAACCTAATGTAGATATACTAAAAACAAAACTAAAGTCTAACCCTTATGAATTTACAAGAATTCAAGGTTTTGGTTTCTTAACAGTTGACAAGCTAGCATTAAAAATTAATCCTGATTTAGCGACTTCTAGTTTCAGAGTTGCTGCTTGTACTAGACATGTACTAGAAGAAGAAGCTATGAATGGATATTTATGGGTTAGTATTCAAGATTTTGGAAAAGACTTCTGTAAAATAATCCCTCCAGGAGCACCAGAATTTAATGAGTGTTTTAAACATGTAAAAGATTTAATTCAAGTTGAAAGAGAACTAACCAAAGACAACAATAGTACATTATTACATGTTGTAGATGACGTTATAGGCTTACAGAAATATTATAATATTGAAGAATCTATATGGAAATATCTAAAAAGATTAAATAATACAACAAATTATGAACCAAACAGAAGTCTTGAAGAAGCAATAGAAGAAACAAACAATTACTTCTCTACAGCAGACAGAAGAGTGGAATTAACAGACGAACAAATTTCGGCTATAAAGAGCACGATTGAAAATAAAGTTGTAATTATTACTGCTAATGCTGGAGCTGGTAAAACAGTATGTATAAAAGGAATCTTAAACCTTTTTAGGAACTATAATGTTGCTACTGCCGCCCTTTCTGGGAAAGCAGCAAGAAGAATTGAAGAAGCTACTGGTGTCCCATCAAACACAATACATAGACTTTTAGAGTGGCAAGTAGATGGAGGCTTTGCTAGAAATGAAGATAATCCATTAAATGTTGATTTGATTATTTTAGACGAATGTTCTATGATAGATGATATATTACTATTAAATTTATTGAAGGCTATGCCAGCAGAAGCAAAACTTGTTTTAGTTTTTGATGATGCTCAATTGTCTCCTATTGGAGCAGGTTCTCCTGCAAAAGATTTGCTTTCAAGTAATTTATGTATCAATAGACTAACAAAAATTCATAGACAAGCAGAAAGCTCTGGAATAAAGTTAGATGCAAATAAAATTAGAAAAAATCAGGACATTTTTACGGATGAAGATATAGATTATGATGAATTTGGGAATAGATTTATTACTTCTCCTGTAATACATGGAGCTGATAAAGATATGGAAATTTATATGTATACAGACTCAAAAATGTCTCAAGATAAAATTTTTCAACAAGCATATGATTTGTATTTTGATTTATTAAGAGAAAATGATGGGAATGTAGATAAAGTAACAATTGTAGTTCCAAAAAAAGATGGAGTAAATTCAACCAGAAACTTTAATAATAGAATTCAAGAAAGGTTATTGGGAAGAGAGCCTTCTGAATTAGTTATAAAAGAATCTGATGACGGGAAATATAAGGTCTTCAAAAAAGGTGCAAGAGTTATTCAAAGAAATGTCAATGATTATGAAAGAAATGTTATGAATGGAGAAATCGGAATTATAGAAAATATTTCTGAAAAGTTCTGTACTTTAAATTTTGATAATGGCGAAAAAATTGTTCAAATGCCGAAGCCATTAATGCGAAATATGGAATTAGCTTATGCAATTACCGTTCACTCTATGCAAGGTTCTGAATGTGAAAATGTCATTGCAATTCTTGATAATTCACATTATATATTATTAGATTGTGCATTATTTTATACAGCAGTTACTAGAGCACAGAAAAAATGTTATTTGTTAATGCAACCATCAGCATATAAGAATGCTCTTTTAAAGAACAAAACAGAAAGAAGAACATACTTAAAAGATATTATAAAAGAGGATATTTCTTAATATCCTCTTTTTAAAAATTTTTTGTCAAGATGTTGACAAAAAATTTACCTAAAATCTGTCAAGAAGTTGACAAACTAAAAAGAATATGATAGAATAATATCATAAGAAAAACAGGTAAAGAAATATTTTTTTGAGGAAGGAGGTATTCTATGAAAACAGAAATAGAAGTTAGGGTTTCAAGAAAATCACAAATAAGCTTTTCAAAGAAATATTCTCAATTTCTTTCTATGGATGAATTTGTAGAAGAAATGAAGTTTTTCTTAGAAAATAATCCAAGATACTTAACAGAAAATCTATTTTCTCTAATTTTTGACCTAGATATTGGAATGTGTGTAACAATTCAATTTGACAGAAACTTTTATAGAAAACACAAATATCAAAAAGGAAGATTTACTGTTATAGGTTTTACAGACTATGAAGAAATGGAGGAAGGAATATAATGATTGTAGAAAAAAAAGGATATGTTATAAAGGATGTCAAAGAAGATGAGTATTTAGTAATATCATATGAATTTGATTATGATACTACTGAAGATATATCAAGAACAGATGTTTTCGAGACACTTGAAGATGCAGAAGAATATTTGGAAGATAATATTGAAGAAGAATATCTTGAAGACTTTAAAATAATTCCAATTGAAATTACTTATTGGATAGATGATGATGAAGAAGAAGAAGTATATGAGTTGGTAGTTCCAAATATACGATTCGCAAAAGTAAGGAAAGATGCAATAATCCCATCAAAAACAAATGGAAATGTTGGGTATGACATATATGCTTGCTTTCCAGAGAATCAATTAAAAATAGAAGCTCATGAAACAAAGTTAGTACCAACAGGAATCGCAAGCATAATTCCAGATGGATATGCAATGATTCTTAAAGATAGAGGAAGTACAGGTTCAAAAGGATTATCTACTGCTTGTGGAGTTATAGACTCTAGTTTTAGAGGAGAATGGTTTGTTGCTATTCATAATGAAAATGATTTCCCAGTTTATATTATAAAAGATACTGTTGAGGCTCCAGAAGGAAAGTGTATATGTTATCCATATAAGAAAGCAATCACACAAGCTATTTTAATTGAAGACATTACAGCAACAGTAGAAGAAATAGACAAATCAGTATTAGAAGCCAATGTTACTGATAGAGGAACAGGAGCTTTAGGAAGTTCAGGTAAATAATGTTAAATAAAAAAGAGAAACAAGATAAGAAAGCTTTGGAAAAGAAAACTGGGAAAAAACTTTCTGACAAACAATATGAAAAAATTTTAATGATGGCACAAGATATTTTTCAAACACAAAAAGAGAATTTTAGAAAAGAGGTAGACAAAGATGGCAATGATTAGTTCATTAACAGGTGACTATGGAGAGAATATATGTATTCATAATATGCAAATTGGGAGTTGTATGAATGAATTGGAAGAAAAAGTTAGCAAATTAGAAAACATAAAAAAAGATTTAGAGCTTGCAGTTCATTTAGAAAAGATAAAAAAAGAAGAAGATAATTATTTCTTTTATATAAAAACTGACAAAAAATTAAAAGATGGAAGCTTAATTTTAGATGAAAACAACATTACAGTTTATTTTAAATATGAGCCAAAAGACATGAAACTATATTCAATAAAGAATAGAGTAAAGGACTCTGATAAAGAGAAATGCTGTGATTGTTCTAATTCTTCTTTTATTGAAGATAAAGCATTAGTTAGTTTACTTAATGAAGACTTCTTCTTTTATGAAGTAAGAGTATTAGAAGAAGATATAAAAGAGCTAAATGAAGATAGTGCAATTGTATCAAAACTAAATATTTCAAAAAGAGTATTTTCTGATAAACAAAGTGAAAATGCCCCTGACCCATTTGTGGATATTAAATATAAAATTAATAGGATAGACACAGAGAAAAATACTGATGGGAAACAGAAACATATTGCTCTTCACTTAACAAATCCTTTGTGGAATAATAACACTGCATATATGCAGGTAGATGTTTCAGAAGAAGAACTAAATTCTACATTAACAAAAGAAGTTTTATCTTCCATCCTACTTGAAAGAATAAATAAGGCACAAACAATATCAGATTTAATTGATAAATTAGAGGAGGACTAAAAATGAATTCTAAATTAAAAATAGGAATTGATGTTGATGATGTAGTCAATAATTTTTTCCCACACTGGGTTGAAGAATACAATAAAAAATATAATACAAATTTGGAATATTTAAGAGTTGATGACTGGGATTTGAGAAAAATTTTTAAAGAAGACTCTGACTGGGAAGCTTTCCTTTCTGTAATAGATGAACCAGATTTTTATGAGACATTAGAAGTTGATAAATTATCACAAGTGGTCATTCAAGAACTTCAAGATGCAGGTGCTGAAATTTATTTTATAACAGGGACATATCCAAATCAAGTTCCACAAAAATATAAATGGATAAAAAAGAAATTTCCAAACATTTCTGACAAAAATATACTTTTTGTCCCTGCTGAGAGCAAAATAAACGTATCAGTTAATATTTACATAGAGGACAATCCGTCAAACATAGATAAATACTGCGTTCCCGTAATCCTACTTAACAAAAATTACAACATAAAATACGATTTTTATGCTAATACAAATATTCACAGAGTTAACAGTTGGAATGATATTAGACAAATTTTTGTTGAAAAATATGATTTACTTCCAGAACATAGTAAAGCTATGGATGACTTTGAAAAAAGTTGGGGAGAACCAACAATTAATGATTCATATAAAGAAATGCAAGATGACAAATCATTATTAGGAAAAATTATGGATTGTAAAACAGAAGATGATTATGCAAATCTTTTAAATCCTTATTTTGAAAAAACATATAATGCTGGATATAATGCAGCATTAGGAGACCTTGCGAATTATATGAAAAAATTAGATAAATTTAAAAAATAGTATTGACTTTTAAAAAAAATGGTGTTATAGTAATGCCATAGGGAATTTTTATTCTAGGTTGAGCAACCAAGTAATAGAAGTTCATTGAAACATCCTATAACAAAATCTATTGAAAGAATGCATCTGCATATGCATTCTTTTTTTATTATAAAATTTGAAAAAGAAAAAAATTGGGGATATAGCCTAAACTATATCCCCAAAATCTTTCCGTAGGCTTACGAGAATGACCTACAATCAATTTTTATATTAAAGTAATATAACTTGTTGCCTAAAATTAAACTTTATATAAGTTGCTCTTATTTACAGCGGCTGTAACAGCACTTCCTTTACCAATTACAACTCTGTTTCCATTTATTTGAATAACATCATATGTTTTTGAGTAAACTGAACTTGATAATTTTGTTCCATTATAATCTTTAGCTCCAGATTTTACTTTTACTCTATCTCCGACTTTAATAGAACTTGAACTTGAAGAGATAGATGAACCACTAGATTTTACACCTAATTTCTCATTTACCCTTGCTTGTACTGCATTATAATCATAGCCAGCAGCTTGTAATCTATTCTTTCTATCTGCTCCTGAACCCCATTTTCCAGCAATAACTTCATCTGCTAGTGTATCTATTGATTTTCTAGAAGAACTTGAAGAACTAGAACTTGATTTCCCAGTTAATATTTCATTTACTCTATTTTGAACTTCACTGTAATTATATCCTGCTGCCTGAAGTCTTGATTTTCTATCACTTCCATTTCCCCATTGTCCATTAATTACTTCTTGTGCAACTTGGTCTAGAGATTTTCCAGAGCTACTTGAGCTTGAAGAACTTCCAGAACTACTTGTAATACAACTATCATTTGTCCATCCTAAATTACCATAGTCTAATAAATATGGATTTCTAGCTGAAACTATTTTTGTAATTGTTCCAGAATTTCTTGCTGGGTTTAATTTTGTTGTTGATGTACTAGATGTGTAAATACCATTAATTGTTACCACATCTCCTACTTTTCTACCACTTGTACTTGGTGTTTCTGGTTGTGGATTATATTCTGTTCCAGTAATTGTTGCATATTTTTCTCTAACCATATTCCAGAATCTATCAATACCTTCATCTAACGTTCTGTGTGGGCAATATTTTCCACTTCTGTATTGATGAGTATTGATAGTTTTTGTTCCTATTTTATCTGTTCCCCAACCATATTTTTTCATTAAAATAGCTGTTAATTCAGCAGCATTTTCTTCTGCTTTATGGAATCTATCTCCACCTGATTTTGAATAACAAATTTCAATAGAAATTGTTTTCATATTACCAAAACCGTGTCCATCCTTTATATTCAATATAGTTCGTTACACTATATTCGTTCTCTTATGAACTGCTATATGTCACCATATAGAATAGACTATATCTTAATCCTCTTTTTTTACAAGTAGGATTCTCCCCATTTCCACCCACTTGAGTGTACTCGCATGCCTGCGATAGTCGTTGAACCTTCTTAAATAAATAAGCTTGGCTGCTGATTATCTTATAAAGATTTCCCAGCAATTAAGGGAGTTTTTCAATGTAGATTACTCTACAAGGGAGCTTATTTCAAACCCGCATTCCAACTATTTCTATTTTCAGGAATTCCTTGGACAGCTTGATAATCATCTACTGCATAATGAAAACTTGTTTGACTATTATTTCCAATCATATATGAGATTTCATTTTTAGCTGATGCATCATTTGCAGTATTATGAATTGTAATTCCTTCTGGTGTCATAGCATAAGGACATTTTCTACTATATTTTGAACTTGATACTAACATTTGAGTTATTAACATTATTCTTCAACCCCCTCATATTCTTCTGCCCCTTCTGGTAATTCTCCAATTCCAGCATATGGGTCAGCTTCTAATTTGTTTGTCTCTAAGTCATAAACTTCTTGGTCAAATTCTTCTGTTTCAATTTGAATTAAGTTTGAAATGTCTTCCATTGACTTACATCTCCTTTCTTTTATTCTTCTTCTTTGTTTTCAGCTTTATCTTCTGTATTTTCAAAACCTTCTTTTTCTTCTGGTCGCTTAATTGTCCATCCGATATGCATTCCTTCTGGCAATTCTTCGGCTAAAATTTCTCCATCATATTTCATTGCCATAATAGCTAACATATAAGCATGTTTTTTTTCTTCTGCGATAATATCTTCAATTAATTTTTTATCTTCATCAGCCAACCTTGGATAAGTTAATAATTTATAATATCCTTTAATTGCTTCTTGTTCATCCATAGCATTTTGTGCAATTTCTTGACCTAAAATATAATTTGGTTCCATCTACAAATCCCTCCAATTATTTTGTTTCTTCTGTTGCTTTTTCTGCTGTTTCTGTTGTACCTGTAGTTATTTTCCCAGAAAGCATTTCATTAATTTTCTTTAATACATCAAATATTACATTTGCTCCTCTACTGATTAAAATACCTGTTAATACACTTCCTACATATGGAACTATCATATTAATTCCTAATGCTGGGAATATATCAACACCTGCTACAACTGCAACTAAAACAGCAACTATAAGTGCTCCTAAATTATTCCAGTTAAATTTGTTTGAATCCCAAATCATTCTAAGATTTGTGTAAATTGCTTCCACTAGGAAAGCTAAAACAATAACTGCTTGTATTCCTTCCATACAAGTCCCTCCTTTTAAAAAAATATATAAAATAAAAAGAGTAGGTTTCCTACTCTTTAAAAAACTAAATAAATTAAGCTTGACGAGTTGCCCATATTTCTATTGAGATTGATGTTGAGCCAGCATAATTTGCACTATAACATCCTCCATGGTACCAACTTCCACCTGTTTCTCCTGTATATAAGCACAATGCTTGATAAGTTCCATTTGTTAAAAACTGATACATAAAGTTATTTAAGTTTGCATTATTATCTATTGTTGTCATTGTTCCACCGACATTCCATGTAAAATCAAACCTTGGAGACCCTTGAACAACTCCAACACAACCATTGAAAGTTCCAGAGTTTGTTTGATTAGAGCATCTAAGCATTCCTGTTACTGCATTATTATACCAACCAGTATTGACATTTCTCCAAATGGAAAATCTTACTCTATCAACACTTACTAATCCAGGAATACTTGGCTTTCCCCAATTCCAGTAAATATGACCAATACTTTGTTTAGAATTTCCTTCTTTTCCAGTATAGTAACCTTGCATTGCCCTTCCTACTTTCCAGTTAGTTCCACCATAACCACTACGGATAGTAGACAAACCTATTCCTCCATTACCCCCATTAGGTAATGACCAGGAAACATATCGAGGGTATATCTTATCCCAACCAGAGCCATTATGAGCATATATTTCGCATTCGCTACCATCGCCTTGCCTTTTACAGGTACCAGAATCTTTTAATTGAAATCCACTCCCGTAATTTACATATAATCCACCTGGCATTTATATACACCCCCTAAGTATTTTTAATCCAAACATCTCCACGTTTTCCTCCTGGATTATTTGGTTGCACATATAGTCTATATTCACCTAATCCTTGATTTCCATCAGTATCGAAAACAATATCTTCATATGCAGTTTTTAATTCTCCTCCAAGAGATAATGACCCAGAAATTGTATAATTTCCTGTACCAGTATCTCCACTTTTACCTAATTTGTTGTTTAGTTTTGCATCTATCTCGCTTCTTGTATATGTTTCACTTTTGTTATAATATGTATTTGGTAAAGTTGTGTTTACAAAAGTTTCATAAGTCGTTTTATCTACTTTTAAGTTTAAACCTGCTTCAAAATCTTCATTAGTAGGAACTTCTGTCTTATTTGCCTTATTTGTTTGAATATCAGCAACCTGTTGATTTAATGTCTTTATACTATTTTCATTTGTAGTAACTCTATCTGTTAATGTTCCCAAATCATCTTGTAATTGACCAATTTCATCACTATGCTCTTTCGTTAATGTTATTAAATCTCCAATTCTCAAGCTGTTTTCATATATTCCTTGTTCCATATGGTCTAAATTATAATCATCTATTGATGGTGGAATATTATTTTGCCATATAGTTTTTGTATATGCTGCCCAATCTGATAAATCTGGCATTTTCTTCCCTCCTTACCATTTTAAAAGATTATCCATTTCCATATTTGTTAGTGTTGGAATATTATCTGCATCTATTTCTCCTGATTGAATAGTTGCATTTAAGTTAAATAATATAAAAGCATTTGTTAAATTATTATTTGTATATGCAACTATTACTACATTTCCTTTATCACAAGTTCCAGCAACTCTTATTTGTTTTAAATCTTGACTTCCATCTTCAGGAGACCCAACTAACCTAACAGTTACTGTTTCATTATCTTCGGTTCCAATTACTGTTCCTAGAGTTGTTCTTAAACAATTTCTAGTTTCTTCTGGCAACCTTTTTCTTAACCAACTGTTCATTGTATCTAAGAACTGTTGTGTTGTATTATTGTTCATATTATCTCCTTCCTATTTAGTCAAATCTACATCATCATTGTAAATTAAATCATTTACACTTGTTGCATTTATTGTCATTACTCCAGAATAACTTAATGGAATAGATAGACTGTTAATCAAAAATTTATCTTGTCTATAATTATTTTCTATATCTGTAATTTCTATAATCTTATTTACATCTAAATGATACATTGGACTACTTGTTAATGTTATACTTTTATTCAATATCGTATATTGTCTTAATAAAAAGTCAGCCCAACTTTGAGCCAATTCGTCTGCATAATAATTTGTATCTTCAAATACCTTTGTTTTATATCCAATTCTTTGCACACAAGTATCACTTCTTACATTTTTATTTGTAGCTCTACCCGTTGCTAAATTTCCATTTAAAACGGCTCCAAATGTCATAATATCGTTATACATTTCAGTAAATTTATATTCAGTTGATTTTGTAAACATTTCAGAATTTCCTGGATTAAATCTCCACACTACTTCTTTGTTTCTATCTAATATATCATAATCATTTGGTTCTATTATCATTTGTCCATATTCATTATAATAAATCATACCAGCAAGCATTGTGTTAAATTGTAATAATACATCTGCATATGTTGAGCCTCTTTCAACCCTTAATGTATATGGAGTATTTATTATTGGAACTTTACTTCCATCTGATAATGACACCATTTTTGTTAAAAAATAATTATTAACTAAAGGAGGAATGGAATCTATTGGATACCCATTCCCCTTTTCCGTTAATAGAAGTTGTTTTATGGCTGTAAATATATTTGTATTTAAAGGTACTTGATAAATACCATCAAGATTTCCAAATAAACTACCGTCTAAATATGCCCATTTATCAGTACAATTTAATTGTATAGCTCTTTGACTTGGATTATAAATCTCTGTTGGATTTGTTATATAAAATACCCCTTGAGGTATTAAATAATATTCTCCATCTATAATCAAACCCAAGCTTAATCTTAATTGTTGCCCAAACCAAATCTTATCTATCATAATGTCATATCTACTATCAACATTATGTATTTGAATATTAAAGCTTCTTCTAGCTCCTGCTTGATAATTAATATTTAATGTTCCAGTAGTATTATATAAATCTTGTGTAATCTCATAAGCAACTGTACCATCTGCATTTAACCATTCCATTCTTATACAAGGAGTTAATACTGGTTCTTGTAAGGCTTTTAAATAATCATTAAATGTTACTGCCATAAAAGAACACCTCCTACTCTACTACAACTACTATCCTTGTAACTAAGAATGTTAATTCCCAACCTTCAACCCAAGGATAACTACTATGTCCTAGGTTTGTAACTGTTACTTTATTTGAAGAATCAAAACTCAAACTATAATTACTTTTTGGAATATAAGCTCCATTCATAAATAGTTTAATACTGTCTGTTTGTTGATTATAATTTGTTAATGTTGGTCCCGTATATGTTTGTGAAGGAGCTCCTAAAGTAATTGTATAATCTTCATCTATTAATTGAGCACCTTCTATTTTTAAACCAAACGCTCCACCAAAGTTTAACCAACTACTTGTTTTTTCATCATACATCCACAATGTTGAATCTGCTGCATTTCTTACTGACCACCCTTGGTATATTAAATAACCAACATTTTCCCAAGTATTTGTTTGATAAACCCAAGTATATTGAGTAGCAGTGTCTAATACAGCCCAATTATTTTGAGGTGTTCCACCAACAAAAGCTGTTAATTCAGATTGTTCATTTCCAGAAGTTAAAGCAGTTTTTCCTTTATATATATATCCATTATAATAAGTATCATATATATATTGAGTAAGTTCATTTTCATAATCATCTTCACTAACTGTTGCCATACTTCCTTTAAGGATGATAGAACCATCTAATGCATTTAAAGTAACTTCTGCTTCATCTAGTCTATTTGTATTATCTGTTACAATATTCTTTGTTGTTAAATATTCTTGATAATTTGCATTTACAAGCTCATTGGCTTCTTGTAACCCACTCTGCAACTCACTTATATCTTCATCATTTGAAGCAATATTTTCTGAATTTGTTGTTACATTACTATTTGTTGTATCTAAATCACTTTGCTTTGCATAATATGCTGGAAGTTGTCCACCTAATTTCTCGCTATCTGCTGCCATATCTGCATTGTTTGCATGTTCAGCATTTCCTACAACAATATCTCCATTTTTAATGTCTGTAATATCAGAAGTATTTTTGTCTAATTCTGTATGTATTTCTGATATTGCTCCCGTTAATGTTTGGGCACTTGTTGGTAGTTTAGTAGTACCAATTTTTGAATTTATTGTTGCTATATCTTGTGTCATTTGAGCATCTTGTTCCATTAATTTACCAATTTTAGAATAAATAGTATCAGTTGAATCATATTGAATTTTATCTGAAGTTAATAATTGAGTTCCAACTGTCTCCCCCAAAGAATTCTTAAATATTAATTGACAATTCTCATCTAATGTAACACTAGCAAATGATTTCTTTTGGTTTTCTTGGGCTAATGCTCTCGCATAAGAATCTTTTGCTTCTAGTAAGTGTTGAACCCACTCAACAGATTCTGCATCCCATATATATACTAATTCTTGGTCCATATCATAAACTAACTTACCATCTTGTTTCCAATCATCTCCAAGATTTAATCTCTCAACGGTTGTTAGAGAATCAAAATGTATTGGAATGTATTTAGATACATTAGCGAAGTTATTGTTTATGATAGCATTGATTTCACCAGCTCTTTGTTGGTCAAAAAATGATGTTACTATAGCCATCTCTTCACTCTCCTTTTTTATTTACTTTCTTCTTGTAATTGTTTATAATAATCTTCAGCATCGTCATCAAATGATGCAGTCCAGATTTTATTATCATTCCAATATTCTGAGTTCATCCACACATAAGAAACATTTAATTCTGGAGCACCAGTTAACGTTAATAACCATTTTGTTCTCATTTTTCCATTATATATTGAAAGTCCTTCTGTATCTCCTACTTGTGTCCAATTTATCCCTCCAGTTACTGGTTGTTCAACCATATTCTGTTCATATGAAAATGTTGATGGAGCACTTAATTCTACTCTCCAAATATGCCCTTTAGTATCTTTTAAAAATTTTGTTCTTGAGTCAGTAGAAAGTGCTTGTAATTTATCCATCATTTCAGTTGTTTCATAATATTGTAAATCTCCCTCTACTTCATTTAAATATCCAACTAAACTAGATAGTTGCCCACTTAAATAGTTTGAAGTTCCTTTCGTTATTTTTGGAAATTGAGTATATGTTTTATTTACTTGAACATCTGCATTATTATTCATTTGCCCTACATTCCTATTTAATTGGAACAAGTATGTTTCCATTACTTTATATTCATTCTCTTTATCTCCATCTTCGCATACTAATAAAGCCCACTCTGTCCAACAGGCTTTTACTCTGTTACTAATGAATGGGCTGGAAATAGTATCTTCTGTATTTGGGAATAAATAATATATATATTCTTCTCCAAAAACATTGTTATAATCTACAACATAATTCTGTCCTGCACCTACTGTTCGTACATATTCCAAATATCCACCATCAGCCTTTTGTCTATATACAGACCATCCAACCAAACCTTTTCCAAAAGTATTTACTATATTTCCACCATTCAAGGTGTTATCAAATGTAGCTAAAATGATAGTTCCAGAATCCCAAGAAGGCTCATGCCCAATATCTGCCATTTGAATTATTGTATCATCATCAAAGTCTGTTGTTGTAACCCAAACGTAATCAATGGTTTGAGCCCCTTCCATTTCTATTCTTGTTATCGCCATATTATATTAACACCTCTCCTTCTATATCTACATATGTTAATGGTTTTGGATATAAGTTTACATGTGGATATAAATCTTCTGCTGGGAATAATCCATCCGCAATTTTTTGAGAAACTATTAGTTTATCTGGAAGCATAAATATTACATACCAATATTTTGTACTTGGAATTATAGTATGCCTTATTTCCTTCATTCCATTTATATCATAAACTAATTCATTTCCTTCTAAAGTCAATCTCTTATAATAATCTAAACCACCATTTGACCCAGTTGCTTCATATATTGTTTCAATTCCAGGGTCATCAATTCTAATACTTATAATATGTGCCGCAGTAGCAGCTGGTATTTTAAGTTGAGCATCATTATCTCTATCAAATACAATAGAACTTCCTTTTGGTAGTTGTAATGATGTATGAGTTACTACTGGAATATCTTTAATATAAGTATAATCACCATAAACAGTTCCACTTACCCCGTGAATTCCAGACCACTCTACTATAATACCATGTTCATCTGTACTACTTGTCGCTGTCAAAAAGTTCTCTATCATAACTTCCACATAAGCTACTTTAAATTCAATTTCATCTGTTTGCACTGTTATATTATTTTGATTTGTTACTATTAATTGAATAGTATATTTGTAATCATTTAAAAAGCCATCATAATAAAACCTTAAATCAGGGCTTGGAATTACATCAGTATCTTTTAAAACCTCTCCTGTAATAGCATTTTTTAGAATCCATCTAAAATAAGTTACAGGAACGTTTTCAGACTGTTTATAAATTCCTTGAAATTCATAGAACTTTTTATCTATTGGGTTTGGGAACTCTTGAATTTGAATTGTTGGAGTAGTTCTACATTCAAAATAAGCTTCCTGACTTACAATAGACTGGTCTAATCCATCATTTGCTATTGTTGTTTCTAAAGTTACTATTTCACTTTCTTTTGCTTCTTTATTGTCTTCTAATGTAGATATTTGACTTAATAACTCATTTTCTATACTATCCCAATATTCACCAGTAATTGTTCTAGTACTATAATTTTCTGTACTTGTTGTTGAAGTTATATAATCTACTAAACATACTAAATCGACAATCGCATCTGTTCCTATATTATTTGCTGATTTTTCTTTTTGATAACTTTCAATATATGTATTTAATAATGTTTTGTTGTTTTTATATCTTGTCTGATAATCTGAATTTGTGACACCATAAGTTCCTTCAATTCTTTCCTTTACACTTTCAGCTTGAGTAATACAGTTTTTTGCCTCGGCAATTACTTGGTCTCCAATAACCCAGAATTGACTTTGGTCACTTTCTTTTATAATGTCTCTCATTTGGTCTATTTTGGTATCTGCATTTTCTTTAAAAGTATCTAAAACTTCCTTGAAATCTACATAAGTTGAATCTTCACTATACTGTTCTTCTAAGGCTTGCTTTGCAGAAATGTTAGAATTAATTGTATTTAAGTCAGCTTTAGCTTGCTCCAATTGAGCTTCATATTTTGCTAAATCTTCTTCATCACCTTTTCTTTCTGTAGAACTCCAATACAACACTATACTCCATTTATAATCCCCACCATTCTCTACAACTCCAGTAGGTAACTGATGTTGTAATATTACATTATTTCCTAGATAATCTACTGGATAAATTGGGTCAGATAATATATACATTCCTGTTCCTAAATTGTTAATAGCTGTTTGTAGAGATTCTATTTCCTTATCTAAATTGTCCTGTTCTATTTCTAAATTATCTATATCTTCTTGTAATGTTGGTTGTATCTCATCCCAATATTCGGCTAGAATTGTTCTCAAACTTGTGTCATCATCACTTACGTTGTCTGTTGCATAGTCTAAAATTCTATTTAAAACACTTATTGTTTTATCTGTAATTTGGTTTGTTTCTTTATATGTATTCTCATATCTAGTTATATTTGTATCTAATTGAATAGAATTATTACTCATCCTTTTTTGATATTCTTCTAATACTGTAAGATATGTTGTTTCTATCCTTTGTTGCATTGCTTTCCCTTGTGTTCTACAATTAGTAATTTTATCTATTACTTGGTCTCCCAAAGTAAAGAACTCTGTTTCTGGTCGTGTTCCACTAATACATTCTTCCATTTGAGAGAGAATAGTTTCACATTCTTCTCTTGTTGTTAATATTAGTGTCCTAAATGTACTATCTGTCTCATCATCAGCAACTTGTTCTAATAAGCTTTCTCTTTTTGTAATTTCTGACTTATTTGTTTCCAAAGCATCTTGATTTTCTTGTAGTTCATTTTGCATTATTTCTTTACTTGTGTCACTTGTTAATTGGTATACAAGTTCATTTGTCCCTGCATCATATATCATAATATCATATCCAAATAGTAAACTATTCCCATTTAACTGACAACTAAAAACCATTTCGTCTTTTACATTACTGTCTATTGTAGAATTTCTAGGCTGCATATAACTTGGTTGATAAAGACTCATTTTTCACTCTCCCTTCTTTATTAAGGGAAAGAGTACCAATTAAGAAATTGGTACCCATCCTTTTATACTTGTTATAAATTGGTCTATGTCATCAGCTTTAACTGTGACATTATTAAATACATAGTTATCTCCAATATATTTTTCAGTATTATTTGTATTGTCCTTTTGAACACTAGGAGTTGCTGTTAATTGAGCTAACATTGGATTTGTTAAATTATCCACAAGTTTTGTCCAAGCTTTTGTTTGTTCTGGTGATAATATTGCCTCTGGTTTTAATGTATCTTTTAAAGCTACACCTTTACCTTTTAATAAACCACCTTTATCATATGTTAAATAATCTTTGCTTGCCCAACCTGTAATTCCATTATAATTTACTTGAGCCCAATTTCCACTTTCTCCTAAAATTTGAGGTTTTCCACTTGGTGGAATTTTTCCAATAATTCCATAATCCATACCAGCTCCTGACCTTATGTTTAATACACTACTTACATTTCTTAAACTTCCTTGTCTTGGGAATCCAGTACTTGTTTGTTGATTTTGATTATTAGCTGCAACTTCACCTTGCCCTTGAATTTGAACTCCAGATTTATCTGTTGTTGAGCTTGTGTCAACATTAGCCTTGCCAAAGTCAAATCCTGCTGGGTCATAATATGGGTCATCCATAGGAGCATACCATTTACCATTATCTCCTTTTATCCAACCTATCTTTTCTGCCCATTGGTCAGGGTCTAATGTTCCATTAAGTAAGCCTTGTTTTATAGCTTCTGTTGTATTCTGACCTGCAGCATCAACTTTACTTGAATCATTACCTAAGTCATTCATTAATTCTTCAAGTTTTGTTCCAATATCAGCAAAAATATCATGTAACATTGGTGGACCCTCGGTTGCTATTAATTCCAACCATTCTTCTATTGACTTAGTTTCTGTTGTTATTTCATCTACTCTATCTTGTATTTGTTCTAACAATTGTTCATTCTTATCAATAGCTATTTGATTTTTATCTTGCTCTGCTTCCATTTGATGTAACAATTCTTCTTGTTCTTTCTCTCTTATTGCCTGTTCTACTTTAGCTTGTGCATCAGCAAGTTCCTCATTAGCTGATTTAATTTCTTCAGGGTCTGCAACCCACTGCCATTCCCCATTTGTAAAAATTCTGACTGTACGTTCATTACGGGCATTCTCTAATTGAGTTCTTGCTTTTACAACATCTAATTGTGCTTGTAATATTTCATATTCTTTTTCTTTTAAATCTACTTGTCTTTCATACTCATTTGTAATTTCATCAAGCATATACATTTCATCTTCAGTAAGATTGTTAATTTTATATTGATATTCATCTGAAAGAGCATTCATATCACTCATAACTTTATCTAATTCTTTACTTAAATTCTTATAATCATCCTCATTAAATATAATTGAACGCATATAATCATCAAGATATTGATATGAATCTTTATTAGATTGTAATTCTTTTCTTAAATCAGCTTGTGTTTGTAATGAACTATTAATTACATCATTATATCTCTCTTGAACAGTAATTAATGAATCTAATCTATCAATATTGTCTTCATATGCTTGATTTACCTCGTCTACTCTATCTTCAAGAGCTGTCATAAACTTATCTAAAAGAGTATCTCTCATTTCTTTTAGAGTATCATTCATTTCAGAGAATAAGTCTTGAAGTTCATTTCCATTATCTATCCAAGCTTCTTTTAATTGACTTACACTATCATGTAAATTTTCAACATAGTCTCTTTGTTTTTGTAATTGTTCTATATATTTTTCTGCATTTTCTATATCTTCTTGGCTATTTAATGGAACAGTAGCTCTATAATCTCTTTCTTGTTGTGCAAAACTATTAATTAAATTAATATAAGCTAATGTATCATTTCCAGCCTCGTCAAACCAACTATTTATATCATATTGTTGATTTTCAGACTGAATCTTTTCCATTTGTTGCTCAATTTTACTATTAGTTCTATATAATTCTTGAATCTGTTTTCTTTGATTTGTTAATAATTGATTTTGTACTTTAATCCATTGTGTCGTATTTTCTTCAGCATCTAATAAATCATTTGCATAATCTAAATTCTCTTTTTGTAATTCTAATCTTGTCTTTTCTAATCTGTAATGATTTATTAATTCTTCAGTAATATCTTCTAGTGCGGTTCCTTCTTCTTCTCTAAAGGCAGCAATATCTTCTGCAAGTTGAGCGGCTTCTTCTGCTGCTTTGTCAGCATCTGACTTTCCTCCACCGCCTCCTCCAGAACCTCCTGACCCTTTAGGGCTATAACTTCCAGGAGACCCTTTACTTCCAGGACTCTTATTGGCAGAATTTGGAGTATAATTTGCTTGTACTGGTGTAAATTGGCTTGCTATTACATTTGAAACAGCATCTGTTTGTAAAGTATCTCCAAAACTTTTTAATGCGTCTCCAATTCCAGATAAACCTTTAGTTCCTTCTCCACCAATTTTTAAAGTTGTTTGAATATTTGGAATCTCAACAGGAATATCTAATGGACCAACTTTTACAGAATCTGCTATCCCATCAAGACTAATAGGAATCTCAACATCAAGATTAGCAATAGCATTTCCCATTGCTGATAATACAGCACCAAGTTTTTGCACCGCAGTTGACATAGCAGCTTGAGCTATTGCATTTGCACTAGCTGCGAAATTGCTTACATTTGCACTATCAGTCATTAAAGCTTTTGCAATAATTTCTGAATTAACCTGGCTAACATCTGTTATCGCTGCCCCTGCTGCATTACTTGTGTCAATTAGATATTGAGCAGCAATACTTGAATATTCTTTTTGACTATTTGCAACATCTATCATCCAGTTTGCCATAGATTGTGCAGCCTGTTTTACATTCGCATCTGTTGTTTCTGCTAAAGAAGTTACTCCTTCAGGTAAATCATCAAAAGCTTTTGATAATGTTTCAAAAGAACTATCAACAGAGTTAAAATCTAAACTTGCTAAATCATTTAAAGCAGAGCCTAACTCTCCTACACTATCAGTTAAATCTGCACTTCCATCTGTAATGTCATCAACATAATTTAAAACATCTTTGAAACTATCTTCGACTTTATCTGCACCTTGTTCTTCTATATAAACCTCAACATCTTTACCATCAAGACCATTTATTACTTCTTTTGCTTTATCTATTTCATCTGTATCTACTTCTACATCATATCTAGTCTTTATCTCTCTTTGAATATCTTCTGTAGACATATCAATATCTGCTGTCTTGTCTTTTCTTGTGTCTAAATCTATTGCAGAACTAGCTTCATCAAGCTTTATCATATTTTCTGTTAAGGTCTTAACCTGATTTGCTGCTGGAAGAAAATTATTCAAGAATTCTAATGAATCTCCTCCTCCTTGGAATGCAGTCCATAAAGAAAGTAAATTTTTAGTAGTATCTTGGAAAACGCTACCCATAGTATTTAAATAATTATTTAAATCCCCAAAAGTATCTGTAATTTGTTGAATGTTTGTTGGGTCAACATTATTAAGTAATTGAGTTAATTGATTATAATAGTCTTGAGTGGAAATTTTTCCTTCTTTAAATTGCGAATTTAAATTTAATAACTGATTAGTAAAATTATTGAAATTACTCTTCTGTTGGTCTGTGTAATCTCCTACTCCCTGCATATTTTCTTGTAATTCAAGAAGCTGAATATTTAAATTATTTGTTGCATCTACTGTAGATTTTTCTATAAGAGAATTTATTGCCTCTTCACTCATTCCAGCAGCTGCCCCTGCTTGTTTTATTAATTCAGTATAGACTCTTAATGTATTTTGATATTCTTCATATTCTCCTTTATTTAACTCACCTAAATTTGCCTTTTGTTGTAATTCATTATAACGAGATATGATTTTTGTTAAATTATCTTCCTGTCCTGCTATCATATTAGAAAATTTTGTAGTAAAATTTTCTATAAAAGCATCTGCATCATCAATTGGATTATTTTTATCACTTAAAGCTTCTGAAATACTATTAGATACAATCCCAACGATTTCTTGCGATGCATCTTCACCCAAGTCAGAAGAAATAACTTTCGATAGGTCATCAGCAACTTCTTTCGATTTTGCTACAAGAGCATGTTGATTTTCCACGATTTTTTGAGATAGAGAATCTTTTAATAATTCAAATTGTTCATCTGTTATTTTTGAATAATCCATTGTTCCAAATAATTCTCGAGATTCTTTATTTAATAAATCATTTAATTTTCTAATATCCTGAGAATCATTACTATGATATTTTTTTAAAACATCCTTCCCAACATCTCCAGAAGTAATTCCCAAAATCGGATTCGAATTCTTTCTTCTTTCTCTCATAGCATCTAACAATTCACTTCGTTCTTCTTCTGTCTGAGCATCACTAAAATATGATGATATGTTATTAACATATCGTTCATTTTTCCAATCTTTTACATCTTCTTTTGTTGCATCTACTAAAGTACTTCGTTCTTCTTCGGATAATAACCTTTTCTGTGTCTCCAAATTTTTCATATATTCTTGTAAAGCATCATTTGCAAGTTTGTATGACCCTGTTAATGCATCTACTCCATCCGATTCAAAGCCATATTGTTCTACTAAAGTTTTAGTAACATTTGCTAGTTTTTCTTTTTCTTCGGCTGTTAAAGAATAATACTGACTCTTTGCTTCCAATTCTGAATATGTTTTATACAACTCTTCAACTGTGCTTTTTTCGTCTTCTAGTGCTTGTTTTCTTTCTTCAATATCTTGTAACTTAGTATCTATATCTGTTGCTGCACTACCAAAAACTGTAGCTAATGTAGAAACCAATGTAATCAATGTTGAAACTATCGTTAAAACTTTACCAATAGTTGTTGCATTTAATACTGCATCTGCTGCCTTTATTGCTTTGCTAACTGTATTAATAGCCGTAACTAATTTTATTATAACTGTTATAACAGTACCAATAACTGCAACATTTTTTACCATTTGCCAATCAACATTCTCTAACATTTCAAGCATCTCAGTTAACCATTCTATGGCTTGTTTAAAACCATCAGATTGTTGTAATGACATAATAAAGCCTTCCCATGCAGCTTTTAATTCATTAGTTTTTGCTTCAATACTATCAAGATATATCCCCATTCTTTGTGTTGCTGTTCCTGTACTATTTACAGATTCGTTTACTAAGCTTCCAACCATACTCCAGTTGTTCATAAGGGCTCTAAAATTTTCCTGTTGCCTTGTCATTTTTGCACTAACATTTTTCTGTTGCTTTATGACCTATTCTTTGAAAGAATTAGGCGAAGGAGGTTCTTCCAAGAGTGTCTTTACACTCGACCCCCTTTCTATATATTTCTATATAGTTCAGACTATAACTTTACCATTTAAGGTATTTGGCGTCTAGTCGTTACGGATTCTGTGTATTAATTATATTCTTAAATATTTTTTCTAAATTGTTTAAATCTTTAGGAAA